>Ga0310697_10001458_pt1 | contig 27706 bp, 28 predicted proteins | sample 172DNAGHGlowgp2_FD_203883 | JGI IMG/M metagenome (GOLD analysis project Ga0310697, IMG submission 203883) | Sheep rumen microbial communities from Palmerston North, Manawatu-Wanganui, New Zealand - 1728 DNA GHGlow gp2 (v2) (version 2) | ecosystem: Host-associated > Mammals > Digestive system >...
TTTTGCAACACAGGAGATTTTGCCGAACTCCGAGGTGTCAACATTACTAGCATTTTGTCAAAATCTCCTAAATTATGCTCAGATAATATTATTCCATTCATCTTTACATTTGACATTTTCTTTTATATCCTTTTCACCATTTATTTGTTTTTCTATATTTTCAATTTGTTTTAACTCTAAAAATGTATGAATATCACCTGTATTTTTAAAGGTTTCCCATGCAATTTTTTTTATCATAAGCTCACTTCCTTTTTAAGTTTTACCTTTAATTTTATCTTTTGCGTTTTAAATGGTTTTTATACAAATTATTTTAATTTAAATTGATTAACAACAGAATTATTATCTTGCCAATCTTCTTTCACTTTAACCCAAGTTTTTAAGTTGATTTTTACATCAAAATTAGATTCCATATCTATTCTCGCCATTTTGCCAATCTTTTTTAGCATTTCCCCATTTTTTCCAATTATAATTCCTTTATGTGAATTTTTTAAGCAATAAATTATTGCTTCTATATCATAAATATCATGATTTTCTTTGTTTTTTCTTAATTTCATCTTTTCTACTTCGACATATATACCATGTGGAACCTCATCTTGTAATAACATAAGCGCTTTTTCTCTAATCGTTTCTTCAGCTAATTGTCTTAATGTCTGATCTGTATATTCTTCAATATCATAATATGCAGGTCCTGGCTTTAAATTTTTTTCAATTTCATCTAATATTACTTTTCTATATTTTATCTCAGTTGCAGAAATTGGGATAATAGCCTCAAAATTATACTCTTCACTATATATTTCAATTAATTTCAATAATTTTTCTTTTTGAATTAAATCAATTTTATTTATAATTAAAATTGTTTTTCTTTTAGCTTCTTTTATTTTTTCTAATATAATTTTATCACCTTTTCCAATATTTTCACTTGTCGCTTCAATCAAAAATAAAACAATATCACTATCTTTTAAACTTGTAAAAGATGTTTCAATCATTGTTTCATTTAATTTTGTTTTTGGTTTATGAATACCAGGTGTATCTATAAAGATAATTTGTGAATTTTGTGTATTTACAATTCCTCTAATTGCTGTACGTGTTGTTTGTACTTTATTTGCAATAGCAGCAACCTTTTCTCCAACTAATAAATTAACTAATGTTGATTTTCCCACATTTGTTCTTCCTACCAATGTAACAAAACCAGATTTAAAATCTTCCATATATCCTCCCGTAATCTTTTAAGCTGTCCTGATGGACATTAAACGTCAAGCATATGCCTGACGTTTTTTAAAGCTAAGCAAGTTTGTAATTTCGTTTTCTGTATTTTTTGCTCTTTTTGTTTTTCTTGCTCTTTCTTGTTCCAATTCTCTCTTTTGTTTTTCTGCCATAGATTGACAGATTGCTTTTTGATATACAAAATGTGTATCTTGTGATATTTTACTCCAATTATACTCATTTCTAACTTTGTTTTTTGCTTTTCTTGTGATTTCTTGACATAATTTAGGATTATATAATAATTCTAAAATTGAATCTGCAATTGAATTTGGATTTCCACAATATGCTTTCATTCCATTAACTCTATGATCTACTATTTCATTTAAACCACCTATATCTGAAACAACTATTGGATTTTCTGATAGCATAGCTTCTAATGCTACTATTCCGAATGGCTCATATGTACTTGGAAATACTGCTACATCTGCAGCTTTATACATTTTTTGTACATCTTTTCCATTCATATATCCTGCAAAATATACCTTATTTCCTATCCCCATATTATTTACCTGCTCTTGTAATTCTTCCTGCATTCCGCCTTTACCACATATAACAAGCTTACTATCATGATATCCTTGTAATATTTTTGGCATTGCTGAAATTAAATGTTGTATTCCTTTTTCATATACTAGTCTTCCCATAAATAGAATTATTTTTTCATTGTCCATTGCATATCTTCTTCTAAAATTGTAATCTCTTTCTACTCCATTAAATAAACTTAAGTTTACACCATTTGGAATAACATTTATTTTCTCATATGGTAATCCAAATAATCTTTGTAATTCATTTTTCATATAATTACTATTTACTATTACTTCTGCAGATTCATATGTTAACATCCATTCTGTATCATTTATATATCTTTGTTGCTCATCTCTAATTCCACTGTTTCTTCCTGCTTCAGTTGCATGAATTGTTGATACTATTGGTATATTATAAGAATTCTTTAAAGTTTTTGCACTATATGCTACTAACCAGTCATGTGCATGTATAACGTCAAAGCTTCCTTCTTCATGCATAATCTCATTTGCTTTTGCTACCATATTAAAATTTAATTGCATAATCCAATCTATAAAATTATTAGGATTTATCATATAATTGTCAACTCTATAAACTTTAACACCTTTATCATCTTCAAAATATGGACTATCACCTTCTCTATAAGTTATTACTGTTACATCATGCCCATCTTTTAACATTGTTCTAGATATGTCATATACTACTCTTGCAATTCCTCCTACAATTCTTGGTGGATATTCCCAAGTTAACATTAGTATCTTCATACTACATACTCCCCTCTGATTTTATTTTCTTTAGTTATGCTTCGACATTTTTCTACTTGTTATATTGTATACAATAAATTAAAAAAAGTAAATGCTTTTTTTAAAAAAACATTTACTTTTTTTATTTTTATTATTAATTTTATTCATTATTTTGATTTTCTTGTTCTTGGTAATTCTCTGTCTGTTGATTATCTTGGTTCTCTTGATTTCCTTGATTTTCTTGGTTCTCTTGATTTTCGCCATTTTCTACTTGTTGATTTTCTTGTGACTCTTGATTATTTTCATCTTGTTGTTCATTATTTGAATTACCATTATCTAGTGTTTGATCTTTTTCTGTTATACCTATTTTATCAAAATAATCTTTTACATTCATTACTCCGTTATTAACAGAAATATAGTAATTCCTTTGACCTTCACTAATTGTCATATATATATCATCTGCTACAGGAGCTGCAAATAATTCTTGCCCAATTGAATTTAATAATGTATATTTTTTATCTTTACATGCAACAATTACATTATAGTTTGGTATAACTAATAAATTCAAAGCATCTTTATTTGTTTTATCTATAAATCCAAAACTATCATATTTAAAATCAACTATTAATTTTCCACTTTTATCATATAATCCCCATAATTTGTCTTTTCTTGCAGGAATAACATTTTCAGCCAATATATATTTATTTTTTATGTTGTTTTGTTCAAATTTTGAAATATCCATTCCAATTTCATCATTTTCAATAAAGATTTTTATTTTTCCATTTAAATCTATAACTCCATATTTATTTCCCTTTTTCGCTACATATAATCCACTATCACTATCCATTAACTCTATAGAATCATAAATTATTTCTACTTTAGTTCTTTTGTCTTTTGAAATAATTCCAAACTTTTCTTTTGTTTCTACTAGAAAATCTCCAATATCAGGAAGATATGTTATACTATCATATTTAGGTTCTAATATAGCATTTCCATTAAGATCTATTACACCAACTTTTTTATCAGTATGTTCACCTTTTTCTACAACTAACATCCCTTGTAATATTGTCTTTTCATTTGCAAATGTCTCACTAAGTTTTGTATAATTATAATCTAAAACCTTAGGAGAGTAACTTTGAACATAATATGGCAATGTATAAATATATATTCTATTTTTATCTTCATCATAATTAAATCCAATGTTAAATCCTTTTTCTATTGCTTCTGAACTTGCATATAATACACCATTAATTGCTTTAACAGGTTTTTTAAAATATTCATACTCATAGTTTTCTGTTCCACTACTTAAATCCAATTTATAAACTTTATTAGAATTTAATGAGAAATTAGCTACTTCGTTTCCATCTTTACCTTGAACATAGCATTTACTTGAGCTTTCAGATTTATCACTATATTCACCATTGTAGCTATCATATCCCAAATAGCTTGCTACTTCTTTAATTGGTAAATATATTGTACCATCATTTTCTATAACTAACATTTGTCTGATTTTTTGGCTTTCTTTACCATCTAAAAATACTTTTAATGTTGTATTTTGAATATATATTAAGTATGATACTATTGCAATTATAATTATTACTACAAATATTATTGCACCTAATATAATTCCAGTTGTCTTTTTTTTCTTTTTTTCTTCTTTTTCTCTAAAACTTTCTTCAATTAAATTCATATGCATACCCCTCCATTATTTTACATAGCCGTATCTTTTGTAAAATTTTTCTTTAAATGATAATAAATTATCATTCTCTATTTCTATTTTAACCCTTTCCATTAAATTAGTCAAGAACTTTAGGTTATGAATTGATAATAATCTTACACCCAAAATTTCATTAGCCTTTATTAAATGCCTAATATAGGCTTTTGTATAATTTTTGCAAGTATAACAATCACAATCTTCATCTAATGGAGTCCAATCTCTTTCATATGTTGCATTTCTTACTACTACTTTTCCTTTTGAAGTCATAGCAGTTCCATTTCTTGCGATTCTTGTAGGAAGTACACAATCACACATATCTATTCCAGAAATAACAGCTTCAAGTAAATAATCTGGTGTTCCAACTCCCATCAAATATCTAGGTTTATCTTCTGGCATTAAAGGAGTTGTATATTTTAACATATCTAAGAACTCACTTTTAGGCTCTCCTACACTAATACCACCTATTGCATATCCAGGTAAATCTAATTGTATTAAATCTTTAGCACTTTGTTCTCTTAAATCTTTATAAAAACCACCTTGTATTATTCCAAATAATGCCTGTTTGTCTGTTGTTGTATGTGCCTCTTTACACCTTTTTGCCCATCTTGTTGTTCTTTCCATAGATTGTTTTGTATATTCATAAGTTGAAGGATATGGACAACATTCATCAAATGCCATAATTATATCTGCTCCTAAATCTTCTTCTATTTCCATAACAGATTCTGGTGAAAAGAAATGTTTACTTCCATCTAAATGTGATTTAAATTCGACACCTTCCTCATGAATAGTTCTTAAATCACCTAAACTAAACACCTGAAAGCCCCCACTATCTGTTAAAATTGGTCTATCCCAATTCATAAATTTATGGAGTCCTCCTGCTTCTTTTACAATTTTACTTCCTGGTCTTAAATATAAATGATATGTATTTGATAATATAATTTGTGCTTTTACATCCTCTTTTAATTCTTCAGGGGTCATTGATTTTACTGTTGCTTGTGTACCAACTGGCATAAATACTGGTGTTTGTATATCTCCATGTGGTGTATGTAAGATTCCCCTTCTAGCTCCTGTTTGTTTATCTTTATGTAAAAGTTCATAAGTTACTGCTTGTTCCATATTTTTCCTCTTTCAACAGATGATAATTTTTAGACAGAGTCAAAAATTATCGTCTATAATTATAATATTATTTTTATTTTTTGGTAATTTTTAATTCTTTCCTAAAATTACCATTGCATCACCAAAAGAAAAAAATCTATACTTTTCTTTTACCGCTTCTGCATAAGCACTCATTATATAGTCTTTTCCTGCTAAAGCAGATACCAACATTAATAATGTTGATTGTGGCAAATGAAAATTTGTTATTAATCCATCTATACATTTAAATTTATAACCTGGATAAATAAAGATTTTCGTATCACTTTCTATTGGTTTTACCATTCCAGTTTTTTCATCTGATATAGTTTCTAAAACTCTACAAGATGTTGTTCCAATTGCAATTACTCTTTTCCCTTCACGTTTTGCTTTATTTATTTTATCACAGTCCTCTTGTTTTATATAAAAATGTTCTGAATGCATTTTATGTTTTTCAACAACATCTTCTTTAACTGGTCTAAATGTTCCTATTCCTACATGAAGTGTTACATTTGCAATTGATATCCCTTTTTCTTGTATTTGATTCAATAATTCTGGTGTAAAATGTAAACCTGCTGTAGGCGCTGCCGCTGATCCATCATATTTTGCATAAACTGTTTGGTATCTATCTTTTTGTTTTAGTTCTTCATGTATATATGGAGGTAATGGCATTAATCCTATTTTGTCAAGTATTTCGTTAAAAATTCCATCATAAAAAAATTTAACTTTTCTTGTTCCTCCTGGCATAATATCAATAATTTCTGCACTTAATATTCCATTTCCAAATATTACTTTTGTTCCAATATGAAGTTTATTTCCTGGTCTAACTATACTTTCCCATATATCTCCTTCTATATTATTTAATAATAGAAATTCAACATTTGCACCTGTTTCTTTTTTTCCATATAATCTTGCAGGTATAACTTTTGTATTATTTCTAACCAGTACATCTCCTGGATTTAAATAATTTATAATATCTTTGAATTGCTTATGTTCAATTGTTTGTTTTTCTTTATTTAAAACCATAAGTCTTGATTCATCTCTTTTTAGAAGAGGTGTTTGTGCAATTAGTTCTTCTGGTAAATCATAGTTGAATTCTGCTACTTTCAAACTTTAAGCTCCTTTCAAATATCCATATGTTTACAGGTATCAATGTAACATTTTTTCTTTATGAACCTATATCAAAAAGGACATTAATTTTGATTTTTAAATTATTAATAATTTCCTTTATTTCTTCAGTCAAATTTTGTGGTTCCTTAAATTCATTCATTTCATATGAACTATTAAAATTAATATTTTTAGCAGGTTTTAACATAAACACTTCTGGTGGTAATCCTATATTTCCACTTTCTGTTTTTATATTTTTATTCATATAATCTGTATACCAAATTTTTTGACCGATTAAATTATCTTCTTTATAACCATATAATTCTAAATCATGCAATTTTGGTCTTTCATATCCATATTCTTCTGCATTTCTTTCTAAAGTATGTAAAAATTCATGTAAAAATACTTCCTCCGGAAATTGATTTATTCTAGTATTATATTTATATATATAACTTTTTGTACTGTTTGGTAATCTTATATTTGAAAATCCTATTCCAAAATAATCCATTCCACCTAAACCTATCCAATCATTTATTTGAATATCATTTTGATGTTTTTCATCTCCAAGTCTTACTACAACAAATATATGATCATAATCATTTTGTTTTATTATATCCTCTATATTTTTTTCTACATTTTCAGGTGATACATAATATCCAAATTCATCATCATAAGATAATTCTGTAAGAGGTGTACTTATTTCATAAATATTTGTTTTAGCTTTCATTTTACCTTGAGATAATATTTCTACACTTGTTTCAAATCTTTTCAACGTATCAGTTATATCATCAATATCATTACCTGTTACTTCTAGTTTTGTTTGATTTCCTTCTATATTAACATCAGTATTTTTTAATATAAAGCAAGCAAATTTCCATTCATTATTATTATCTGTTACTCCTTCTTTTAGTGTAAAATTTGAAAACCAAGCTTCTCCCTTTGCATTTCCTAGATATCCACCAAGTCTAAAACCTAATTTTATACTTTCTCTATTTTTTGAATTAAAAATCAACTCTATTTTTTGCCATTCTGATGTTCCTTTTATCGCAACAGATCTTTCTGTAGTACCTTCTATTGAAATTTGAGCTCCAACTCCTGAAGCATTTTCTTTAGATATTACATCTCTAGTTTTAACCATACAAGTTACTTTGTATGGTTTATTTTTTTCTACTTTAATTTCTTTATAAAACATAGCATCATTATAATCTGGTGAATTGATTTTATAACTAGCTATATCTGAATATTTTTCTTTAGAGTCTCTTTTAAATTCTGATTGATTTAAATTTTCTTCACTTCTCACAAAATCTTTGAAGTTATTTTCTTGATAATATTGATAAACAATATATATACAAATACATAATACAATTAGTATTATTATATATGAAATTTTTTCAAACTTACTTTCTTTTTTGTCGTTCATAAAAATGATATCCCTTTCTGAAATATTTGATTTATAAACGAAAGAAGGCTTTTCGCCTTCTTTTATTGCTATTCTTCAGATTCTTTATTATAATCTTCTTTATTTTTTTCTGCATCGTCTTTTTCGGCTAAATCTTTCATACTTAAATTAATTCTTCCTTGTTCATCTATGTCTATTACTTTAACAGTTACTTTTTCTCCAACATGAAGTACATCTTCTATATTTTTTATTCTTTCATTAGATATTTTAGAAATATGTAACAAACCTTCTTTTCCATTAACTCCTATATCTACAAATGCTCCAAAATTCATCAATTTTGTTACTTCACCATAGTAAATTTCTCCAACTTCAACCTCTCTTACTATGTCTTCTACCATTTCTAATGCTTGTTTTCCTTTTTCTCTATCTACAGAATAAATAAATACTTGTCCATCTTCTTCAATGTCAATCTTTACACCTGTTTCATCTATTATTTTATTTATTGTTTCTCCACCTTTTCCAATAACATCTTTTATTTTTTCTACTTTGATTTTAGTTGTTATTATTCTTGGTGCATATTCAGATATATCTTCTCTTGGTTTGTTAATTACAGGCATCATTACATCATTTAAAATATGTGCTCTTGCTTTTCTAGTTTTCTCAAATGCCTCAGCTATTATTTCATAAGTTAATCCATCACATTTAATATCAACTTGAATTGCTGTAATTCCCTTCTCAGTTCCTCCAACTTTAAAATCCATATCTCCGAAAAAGTCTTCTAATCCTTGAATATCTACTAACATTACATAATCTTCATCATTATCTGGATTTGTAACTAATCCTGTTGAGATTCCAGCTACTGGTCTTTTTATTGGTACACCTGCATCCATTAATGACAAAGTACTTCCACATATACTTGCTTGTGATGTTGAACCATTTGAAGATAAAACCTCTGATACAACTCTTATTGCATATGGAAATTCTTCTTTTGATGGTAATACAGGAACCAATGCTTTTTCAGCTAATGCTCCATGTCCTATTTCTCTTCTTCCTGGTCCTCTTGATGGTCTTGCTTCTCCTACTGAATAACTTGGAAAATTATAATGATGCATATATCTTTTAGATTCTTCTGTATCTATTCCATCTAATACTTGCTCTTCACTCATCATACCAAGTGTTGCAATTGACATAACCTGAGTTTGTCCTCTAGTAAACAATGCACTACCATGAACTCTTGGAAGTAATCCAACTTCACATGATAATGGTCTTATTTCATCTAACGCTCTTCCATCAACTCTTTTATGTTCTACAAATATCATTTCTCTGACACATTTTTTCTCAACTTTATAAATAGCTTCCCCTAAGTCTGATTTGTGTTCTTCAAAAGCTTCTTCTCCATATTTTTCTTTATATGATTCCTCAATTTTAGCTGTTAACTCATCAACATTATTGTCTCTAATTGTTTTATCTTCTTCTTGAACAGCTTCTTTCATTTCTAATTTAAAGTTTTCTTCTACATATTCATATACATCATGATCAACTTCAAATGACTGATATTCAAATTTTGTTTTTCCTATTTCTTCCTGAATATTAGAAATAAATTTACATATTTTCTTAATTTCTTCATGTGCTGTTTTTATTGCTTCTAACATTACATCGTCTGGTACCTCATTTGCACCAGCTTCTATCATTGTTATTTTTCTTTCTGTTCCAGCAACTGTTAGTGTTAAGTCACTATTTTTTCTTTCTCTTTCTGTTGGATTTATTATTATTTTACCATCAACTAATCCTACTGCAACTGCCGCTGTTGGTCCATTAAATGGAATATCTGATATTGCCAATGCAGATGCTGCACCTATCATTGCAGCAACTTCTGGTGAGTTATCTTGTTCAACACATAAAACAGTTGCTACAACAACAACATCATTTCTAAAATCTTTTGGAAATAAAGGTCTTAATGGTCTATCTATTGCTCTTGATGTTAAAATAGCTTTATCACTTGGTTTTCCCTCCCTTTTCAAAAAACTTCCTGGTATTTTTCCTACTGAATATAATTTTTCTTCAAAATCAACTGATAAAGGGAAAAAATCTATTCCATCTCTTGGTTCTTTTGATGCTGTAACATTTACCATTACGCAAGTATCTCCATAACGTACTAAAACGCTTCCATTAGCTAATCCTGCCATTTTTCCTGTTTCAATTACTAGTTTTCTTCCTGCTAGTTCTGTTTCATAAGTTTTAAACATATTTAATTCTCCTTTTCTTTTTATTTGTCAAGTAAGCTTTTAGATGGTAACCTCTATTATATTTTACTTTTTAAATAAAATATAATACAAGCTACTTTTCTAATTACTCCTTGACATTTTTTATAATCACATAAAAGCCTCATAAGTTGAGGCTTTTTCTGTTATTATTTTCTTAATCCTAATTTTTCAACGATTTCTCTATATCTGTTAACATCTTTTTTTGCTAGATAATTTAAAAGATTTCTTCTTTTACCTACCATTTTTAATAATCCTCTTCTTGAGTGATTATCCTTTTTGTGTATTTTTAAGTGTTCTGTTAATTCGTTGATTCTCTCTGTTAAAAGAGCAATTTGAACTTCTGGTGATCCAGTATCATTTTCATCTCTTTTGTGTGTCAAAATAATTTCTTGTTTTCTTTCCTTTGTCATATTTTACACCTCCTATTTTTTTCGTTTTCCTTTAACCGAGCTAAGGTAGTATTAGGTGCTCTGCTTTAGCTAAGTAAAAGGTATGCTTTTTATAGCATACCTATTATATATTATTTTTCATAAAATTTCAAGTGGTTTGGCTGATTTTTACCATTTTATTTTAAATTCTCTCATAAACAACAAAATCAAAATCAATGTCATTTTTTTCTTTTTTATTTCCTTTTTCTCTTGATATCTCTTTCCAAGTATTTTCACTTATCTTTGGAAAGAAAACATCACCATCAAATTCTTTATTAATTTCTGTTACATACATTTTTTTTACATAAGGCATTAAAAAATTATAAATCATTGAACCACCAATAACAAAAACTTCTTCCTCTCCTTCTATTAATTCCTGTATTTCAAGCAAAGAATGTACTACTTCTACATTTTCATCTTTAATTTTCAAATCCGGATTATTACTAAAAATAATATGTTTTCTATTTGGTAGAACTCCTCCGAATTGATTCAAAAGTTTTTCTTCCCATTATCATAGTATGTCCTGTTGTAAGTTCTTTAAAACGCTTCATATCTTCGGGAATATGCCATATTAGCTGATTATCTTTTCCTATTATATTATTTTTTGCTTTTGCTACTATTATACTTAACATTTTCTATTCTCCTTTACACTGCTACTGGAATTTTTCCAAGTTTTATTTCTTTATTATAATCATAATTTTTAATTTCAAAATCTTCTACTTTAAATTTATAAAAATCTTTTGTATCATTATTTATAATTAATTTTGGACTACATTCTACAGGTTCTGCTTCAATTAATTTCTTAATCAAAGGAATATGTCTATCATAAATATGACAATCACCTATATTGTGTGTTAGTGTTCCAACTTCTAATCCTACAACTTGAGCAAACATACATAATAGTGCTGCATATTGCATGATATTCCATCCATTTGCTGCTAACATATCTTGTGAACGTTGATTTAAAATAAGATGTAATTTTCCACCTTTTACCAACCATTGTGTCGAATAAGCACATGGTTCTAGATTCATATCTTTTAATTCTTCATGATTAAACAGATTTGTCATGATTCTACGACTTGCAGGGTCATTTTTTAATAAATACAAAACATAATCAACTTGATCCATTAATTTAATTCCTTCTTTTGTTTTGAATTCATATTTTTTTGCAAATTGATATCCATAAGCTTTTCCTATAGTTCCATCATCTCCTGCCCATTGATCCCATATATGTGAATTTAATTCTTCTACTTTATTTGATTTTTTCTGCCATATCCATAAAATCTCATCAATTGCTCTTTTTACTGTTTTACTATTATTTCTAAGTGTTATCATCGGAAATTCTTTACCTACATCATAAACATTTTGAACTCCAACTATTGATATATAGTTTGCCTCTGCTCCATCATCCCATCTAGTTCTAACACCTGTTCCTTCTGAAGAATACCCTTCTTCAATTATTTTTTTACAAGTTTCAATAAAATGTTTGTCTGCTTGTGTCATAATTAATACCTCCTTTTAATACTCCCATTTTGGTACATATTCTTCCTCATGATCTCCAAGTTCTTGAACATAGCCATTTTCAATTCCTAATTTTTCAATATAATTTTCAATTTTATTCCATTCTTCATTTGTCAATTTTCTATTTATTTTAGCATTTTCTTTTGCTTTATAAGTTGGAAAATACTGAGCCATTATACTAATATATACTTCCTTAGGCAAATTATCATATAGCCACTTTAATACTTTTTTACTATTCTCTATATAATTTGGTAATACTAAATGTCTTACTATTACACCTTTTTTTACCATTCCATTTTCATTAAATACTGGAGCCCCCACTTGCCTTACCATTTCTTTAATAGCTTTAGTAGCTATCTCAAAATAATTATCCACATTTGAAAGCTCTTTTCCTAATTTATTTTCCGAATATTTTAAATCTGGAAGATAAATGTCAATATATCCTTCTAACAGCTGTAAAGTTTCCACTTTTTCATAACTATTTGTGTTATAAACTATTGGTAATTTTAAACCTTTTTGTTTTGCTATTTTTATTGCTTCTATAATTTGAAGTACATAACTTGTAGGTGTAACCAAATTAATATTTTCAACATTATTTTCTTGTTGTTTCAAAAAGATTTCTGCTAACTCTTCAGCTGAGATTTCTTTACCTTTTCCAAATTGACTAATTTCATAGTTTTGACAATATACACAATTCAAATTACAATTAGAAAAAAACACTGTACCTGAACCATTTTTTCCACTTATACATGGTTCTTCAAAATTATGAATCGAATACAATGCTATTTTTATTTTGTCTGTTGCCTTACATCTTCCAATTTTCCCATTATTTCTGTTAATATTACATTGATGTGGACATATTTTGCAATTATTTAATTCTTGTAACATTTTTGCTCCTACTCTTTTTCTACTTTTTGTATATATAATTTTTCATTTAAAATATTTAAATAAACTATCTTTTTATTAAATCTATTTATATTATTTTTAACTATTTCTTGTATCTTTGTTTCTGTTTCATCTTCTTTAACTTTTCCAATTTCTTCATTTTGTAAATTTCTAATAATAACATTATTATTTTCTGAATAATCTTCTAAATATTCAATAATCTCAACTTTATAACCTTCTTGTGTTTTGGTTATATTATTTAATAAAAATACATCTTCTTCTTCATCAAATTGTGTTTGAGTAGCTATATACTTACTTTCATCATATTTTATGCTTTCATTTCCTTCTTTTGGAAATTCTTTTTTAAAATTCTCTCCAAATATTTCTTTTGATTTTTCTTGTATTTCTTCATAAGTTAATTCATAGTTATCCAAATTCTTCTTTATGACTTCCCAAATCCATAAATCGTCAGCTTCATTTATATTGTCAAAACATGGTAAAGCCTCATTTGTTATTTCTTTCCACATATATATTTTAGATATATAATCTTCTATATTTTCAATTTCTTGAACATTTATATTATTTTTAGAACCTGTTTCAAGCTTTAGATATAAAATCATTCCTGCTAATATAGCTAGTAATATAAAAATAATAATAACAAGTTTTTTCATCAAACTCCTCCATTGTTATTACTATATCACAAAAAAAATTCCCGGTCAATAAAAAAAGAATAGGTTCATTTTAACTGTGATTTTGACTAATGGAACTTGGACATTCTAGCAATGGTGTGGCACAGTGTGTCCTTATTTATTTATCTTACTGTTCATTACGTTTAAAAAGAAATTGTAACTTAATATTTTGAGCCTCTCTCATGTTCAAAATGTATTATATTATTTTGCATGTAATTACGAATGCGACCTAAAAAGCTTTAGAATGTGTTATATTAGAAAATGAGGGATGTTCACGGTACTTGAGTGTACGAAAGGGTCTGAGTGAAGGAGGCTCGTTTTCTAATATAACACATTCTTAGCGTATGAAAGGGAGCCGAGTAATGGAATAAAAAATAATATAATACATTTTGCCCTGAGCATTCCTCAAAATATTAATAACAATTTCTATTTTTCACTTCAATCAAACGTAAGATAAATAAATAAGGACACACTGTGCCACACCATGCTAGAATATCCAAGTTTCCATTAGTCAATAATCTTCGTTATTTTCCAATAAATTGTTGAACATACATTTTGCCATATTTAGCACTACTTACTACTCCAATTCCAGTATAGTTAAAACTAGAATTTAAAATATTTGCTCTATGTCCAGATGAATTCATCCAAGCTGTTACAGCTCCACTATTACTTGAATTTGCTGCAATATTTTCTCCAGCAGTTTTATATGATATACCAAAACTTTTCATCATATCAAATGGTGACCCATAAGTTGGTGATTGATGAGAAAAATAATTATTAGATACCATATCTTCTGCCTTTATTCTTGCAACTCTTTGAAGTTCATTATCTATTTTTAAAGCCGTTAATCCATTATTTTTCCTCTGTTGATTTATTAGATTAAATACTTCTTGTTCATCTGCATTCATTCCACTTGTTGTTTGTGTCCCTGAGCTTTGACCTTTTGAACTACCAGTATTGCTTGGATAAATAGCTTTTACATAATCTTTGCTAACAGCTCCAACATGGTCATCATCAGTTTGAATAATATACCATGTTCCAACTCCTGCAAATACACGTATATATTCATTTTTCTTTACAGTTGTAATTATAGGATAATTTGTACCTGGACCACTTCTAACATTTAATTTTGTTGCTGTTACCAAACCTGTTGAAAAATCAATCTTATAATAATGTTGCATTCCAAAAGATGTTGATACTTTACTTATCATTATTACAAATACAATTATAGAAAGAATTTTTAATATCCTTTTTTTCTTTAAAGTTATAACCTTCATAAAAAAACACCTCCATACCAAATTTTATTGGCATAAAGATGTCTTTATTACTTTTTTATATTTTATGCAGTTTCTTTTTCATTATTTTGTGGAATTTGTCTTTTCTTTTTTACAAAAGGTTTACGCCTTTCTTTATTTTCTCCAACAACTGTTTCAGGTCCTGCATTTTCTGTAACAGTTGCTTTTGTTATAATACATTTTTCAATATTTGGATTTGATGGTATATCAAACATAATATCTCTCATTATTTCTTCAATAATTGAACGAAGTCCTCTCGCTCCCGTTTTTCTTTCAATTGCCTTTTCAACTATTGCCTCTATTGCATCTTGATTAAATGTTAATTCTACTCCATCAATTTCAAATAATTTTTGATATTGTTTTATTAATGAATTTTTTGGTTCTACTAAAATTTGTATTAAGGCTTGTTTATCTAAATCTTTTAGAGTTGCTACAATTGGAAGCCTTCCTATAAATTCTGGTATTAATCCAAATTTTAATAAATCTTGTGGTAATAATTCCTTAAATACTTCATATTTATTAACATCTTTTTTACTTGCAACTGTTTTTCCAAATCCAATAGCCTTTTCCCCAGTTCTATCCTTAATTATATTTTCCAAACCTTCAAAAGCTCCTCCACATATAATTAAAATATTTTCTGTATTTATTTGTATTAACTCTTGATTTGGATGTTTTCTGCCTCCTTGTGGTGGTACAGATGCTATTGTTCCTTCTATAATTTTTAGTAAAGCTTGTTGTACACCTTCTCCACTCACATCTCTAGTAATAGATGGATTTTCAGATTTTCTTGTTATTTTATCTATTTCATCTATATATATAATTCCTTTTTCTGCTTTTTGTATATCTCCATCTGCCGCCTGAATTAGTTTTAAAAGAATGTTTTCCACATCTTCTCCAACATATCCAGCTTCTGTTAATGTTGTCGCATCTGCTATTGCAAATGGTACATTTAAGATTTTTGCAAGTGTTCTTGCAAGTAGTGTTTTTCCACATCCTGTAGGTCCTAATAGTAATATATTGCTTTTTTGAATTTCTACATCATCTTCTCTAGCATTTTCTTCATGTGCAATTCTTTTATAATGATTATAAACTGCAACAGATAAAGTTTTCTTTGCTTCTTCTTGACCAATTACATAATCATCTAAAACTTTTTTTATTTCTTTTGGACTAGGAACATTATCTAACTCATTTAAAGTATAACCTGCTTTTTCATCATCATATAATTCCGCTTCAATTATACTTGTACATAGATCTACACATTCGTCACAAATATATACCCCAGGTCCTGCAACAATTTTCTTAACATTTTCTTGAGATTTTCCACAAAAAGAGCATCTAACACTCTTTGGAATATTATTGTTTCTTGCCATAAAACTATTCCTTTCTTATTAATTATTTTCTTTTGTCCATAATTCCATCAATTAATCCATATTTTAAAGCTTCTTCAGCTGTCATATAATTATCTCTTTCAGTATCCTTTTCAATTGTTTCAATAGATTGACCTGTTCTTTCACTTAAAAATCTATTTAATTTTTCTCTTGTTTTAACTAAGTGATCTGCATGTATTTTAACTTCAGTTGCTTGCCCTGAAATTCCTCCACCACCTATTAATGGTTGATGAATTAATATTTCAGCATTTGGAGTAGCAAATCTTTTTCCTTTTTCACCAGCTGCTAATAATGCTGCTCCCATACTAGCTGCCATTCCTATACAAATTGTAGAAACTGGACATGAAATGTAATTCATTGTATCTATAATTCCCATTCCATCAGTTATAGATCCACCAGGTGAGTTAATATATAAACTAATTTCTTTATCTGGGTCTTCTGATTCTAAGAATAATAATTGAGCAATTATTAGGCTTGAAGTTGTTGGATTAACATCTTCTCCTAAAAATATAATTCTATCTTTTAATAATCTTGAGAAAATATCATAAGATCTTTCTCCTCTATTTGTTTGTTCAATAACATAAGGTACTAAACTATTTTTTTCTAACATATTTTTTCCTCCTTCAATGTCCATTTGGTGACAGGTCCATTTTGGACATCTCTATTTTACTTTTGCATTTTTTACTAAGAAATCTATTGCTTTTTCTGATTCTAATCCTTGTTTTATGTAATTTCTTACATTTTCATTTTTTATAAATTCTTCATCATTTTCTTTGCCATAATTTTTAGCCATTTCTTTTATTTTTTCTTCTATTTCTTTATCAGTTACTTCAATTTTTTCTGCTTTTATTACTGCTTCTAAAGCTAATCTTGATTTTATTGCTTCTACTGCTTGTGGTTCATATTCTTTTTTCATTTCATCTTGAGTTTTTCCCATCATTTGAAGATATTGATCTAATTTTAAACCTTGATATGATAAACGTTGTTCCATATCTTTTAACATATTTTCTGTTTCAGTTTCTATCATTCCTGATGGAATTTCTACTTTTACATTTTCACATAATTTTTTGATTACTGCATCTTGTGTTTCATATTTTGCTCTTTCTTCATTTTGTTTTTCTTGTTTTGCTTTAATATCTTCTTTTAATTCTTTTAAAGTATCAAATTCACTAACGTCTTTTGCAAATTCATCATCTAATTTTGGTAATTCTTTTTTCTTTATTTCATGAACTTTAACTTTAAATGTTGCATCTTTTCCTGCTAATTCTTTAGAGAAATATTCTTCTGGGAATTTTACATTTATGTCTTTTTCTTCATCTATTTTCATTCCAATTATTTGATCTTCAAATCCTGGTATAAAAGTGTTACTTCCTATTTCTAATTCATGATTTTCTGCTTTTCCACCTTCAAATGCTACTCCATCTACAAAGCCTTCAAAATCTATTGTTACAATATTTCCTTTTTTAACTGGCTTATCCTCTATAGTGATTAATCTTGAATTATGTTCTTGCATATGTCCTAATTCATGTTCTATATCTTCATCTGATACATTATACTCTATTTTTTCTATTTCTATACCTTTATATTTTCCTAATTCTGCTTCTGGCTTTGTTTGCATTACAGCTTCAAATATTAGGTCTTTTCCTTTTTCTATTTGTTTAACATCAATATCAGGTCTACTTACTACATCTATTTTATTTTCTTTTACAGCTTCTTCTAAAGCTTCACCTGCTATTTCATTAAATGCATCTTCATAGAAAATTTCTTTTCCATAATATTTTTCTACTATTTGCATTGGTGCTTTTCCTTTTCTAAATCCTGGTATATTAAAATATTTTGCACTTTTAAAATATACTTTTTTTATTGCTTCATCAAATTTTGATGCCTCTATTGTTAGTTCTAATTTTACTTCATTTGCATTTTTTGTTTTTTCTACTTTACAATTCATTATTATTCAATCCTTTCTTTATAAATAGCTTTTTTATTATACCACATTTTTGCCATTTTGCAAGGATTTTTTTATATTTTTCAAAAAATACTTGTTTTTTTTATATTTTTGTGTTAAACTATTTGTTAGTCAGTTTATTAAAAAATTAGGAGGTGCAGTTAATTATGGCAAAATGTGCAATTTGTGAAAAAGAAGCTAATCATGGAAATAAACTTAGCATTACTCGTTCTCATATAAGTAAAAGATCACCACGTACTTGGAAACCAAACTTAAGAAGTGTTAAAGCTGAAGTAAATGGTGAAGTTAAAAGAATTTATGTATGTGCTAAATGTTTAAGAAATGGAAAAGTAAAAAGAGCTTAATTTTAGCTCTTTTTTTGTTTAATTTAATCTTTAATTCCAAATATCAATTTTACAAAACCTCTTAAAAATTTCGGTACCTTTTTTACAACAACTGTCATATGTATCACCCCTTCTTTATAAATAATTTAACATGCAAGCCACATAATTCCCACACATACCACAACAACTCCAATTATAAATAGCCACCATGATAATGGAAGTAATAAAACTAGCAATATTCCAAATCCAAGTCCTATTAAACATACCGCTAACGTCTTTTTAAAAAAATGTATCATACTTTTATTACCTCCCTTTTTTCTATATAATATGAATTTAAGATTTTATTAGTTCCTTTTATGTAAAATAAATTGACTAAACAAAATTTATTTAATAAAATATTCATATAAATTCAAAAAAAGGAATGATAATTATGAAAAAAACAGACGCAGTTAAATTAGTAAAATTATTAAAAGAATCTTATCCAGATGCAACCTGTAGTTTAGATTTCAAAAAACCTTTTGAATTAGTTGTTGCTGTAATGTTATCTGCACAATGTACAGATGAAAGAGTAAATAAAATAACTCCAACATTATTTGAACGTTGCAAAACAATAGAAGATTATGCAAATATAGATATTAAAGAATTGGAAGAAATAATTCATCCTTGTGGATTTTATAAAAATAAAGCAAAAAATGTAAAAATATGTGCTAAACAAATTTTAGAAAACTTCGATGGAGAAGTTCCACATACTATAGATGAATTAACGAGTCTTGCTGGTATTGGAAGAAAAAGTGCTAATGTTATTATGTTAGAAGTTTTTGGTATAGCAGAAGGAATTGCTGTTGATACACATGCTAAAAGAATTTCCAATTTAATGGGTCTTTCTAATAAAAAAGAACCAGAAAAAATTGAACAAGATTTAATTAAAATTTTCCCAAAAGAAACTTTAAAAGATATAAATCATTTGCTTGTTTGGCATGGTAGAAATACTTGTATAGCAAGGAAACCAAAATGTAGTGTTTGCTCAATAAATTATTTTTGTAAATATTATAATTCTTCTAAATAATTGTATAAAACGATATTTTTTGCATATATTAATCATAAGAGGTGATTTTTTTGACAAATATTAATTGCTCATTAAATTGTATTTATCAAAAAGATGGTAAATGTTCATACACATCTGTTTCTCCTTCTTCTATCTCATTTTCAGAATGTGCTTACTATATAAGTAAATTTGATGATAATTCTAAATAAATTATCATCTTTTTTATTGACAAAATTATAATAAAGATATATATTTTCTACATACAAAAATTTTTTAGGAGGTATTTTTATGTTAAAAAACAAATTTAAAGTAATTGCTTTATTATTAGTTCTTATTTTATCTCTTTCTATTCCTATTGTAAGAGCTGAAAATGAAGTAACTAGTGAAGATCCAGAATCTTCAATTACAGTTGAACCAACTGAGGATGTTGAAAATGAACAAAGCAATGATACAGAAACAGAGCAAAATGAGGATGTTGAAAATGATGAAACAGATCAAACTGGGGATGAAGAAAATACAGCTGATGAACAAGTTCAAAGCGAAGACCCAGAAAATACTATGAAAAAACAAGATGTTTATATAGTAGATGATGATGTTGTTATAGATTATATAGTTGATGGAAATCTTTATGTTATAGCTAATAATGTAACAATTAATTCTCAAATCGGAGGAGATGCATTTATTATTGCACAAACCATAAATATTGATAAAGATGCATATATTTATAGTAACTTATTTTCTATATCTAGTGACTTAAATATCACTGGTGTTATATATGACTTATATGCAATGAGTAAAAATATTAACATTGATGGATATATTTATAGAGATATTAGAGTTGCAACTAATGATTTAAATATTAATGGGGTTGTTGGTAGAAACGCTTATGTAACTGCAAATAATATTAATTTTGAATCTGGTGAAGATGAAGCAAATGGTGTTATAAATGGAAACTTCAATTATACTTCTTCTCAAGAAATATCTATTCCTGATGATTCAGTTAATGGTGAAGTTAATTATTCAGAACAAATTGTAAGTGAATCTCATTCTTCAATCAGTTCATATATTATGTCATTAGGCGGTTTAATTGCTTCAGTATTAATAATTTGGGTATTAAGCTTATGGCTAACACCTAAATTTATTAAAAATTCCTCTGAATTAATTAAAACAAAACCTTTAAAAGTATATGGATTTGGATTATTAACACCTATAGTTTCATTATTAGTAATTTCAATATTATTCTTATTAGGATTAACTGCAAAAATTGCTTTAATTCTAACAGGATTGTTAATTTTAGCATTTGCACTTAGCACATCAATTTTTATAATTACAATAAATGAACTTATTTGTCAAAAATTCAAAATTGAGAAAAATCATATAAAAATTGGTACATTAATCTTAACTGCTCTTGTATTTTGGATAATTGCTCTAATTCCTTATATTAAAATTTTAGCTAATTTAGTTGTATATTTAGGTGGATTAGGACTTTTAATTATAAATATAATTCCTTCAAAAAAGGATTAAAGAAAACATTATAAATAAAATATTCAGGCATTACTCTATTTTTGAGTAGTACCTGAATATTTTTGTATTATCTCCTAATTTTTCAATTCTTCAATTATTATTCTATAATCTTTAGCCATAAGTATTGCTGTTCCTGCTACCAATATATTAGCTCCTGCATTTTTCACTTCATCTACTGTTGCTAGGTTTATACCTCCATCTGCTTCTATATCAACTTCAATATTATTTTCTCTAACATATTTATTTAATTCAAATATTTTTTTTACAGTTTCCTTGATTAAAGTTTGTCCTCCCTTTCCAGGCTCTACTGTCATAATTAAACATACATGAATAAAAGGTAAAAATTCATATATATCTTCTATCTTTGTATTTGGTTTTATTGCAATTCCAACTTTACAATTATTCTCCTTAATATATTTTATTAATTCATAAACTTCCTCTTTGCTTTTACAAGCTTCAAAGTGAAAAGTTATAATATTGGGTTCTACTGCTAAAAAATCATCTATTGTTTCTTTTACATTCTCTACCATCAAATGTACATCTAATGGTAAGTTTGAAATTCTTTTTATATATGAAGCATATTCTAACATTTTTTTATATGTATTTTTTTCTACAAATTTACCATCCATAACATCTATATGAAAATAGTCTGTTTTTGCAGATTCTAATCCAAAAAAAACTTTAGATTCCTCTTCTTTTTTTACTGAAAGTATTGATGTTGAAATTTCTACCATCTTTTATTATCCTCCCTTTCTTTTAACTCGTGATATATTTTACAAAACCTATCATATCTATCTTGCGAAATCTTACCTAATGTTAATGCTTTTTTTATTCCACACTCTTCTTCTTTAATATGTGTACAATCAATAAACTCACATCTTTCAATTTCTTTTTTAAATTCTTTAAAATATTTTGCAAGATTTCTACTTTCTATTTCTGATATATCAAATGTAGAAAATCCTGGTGTATCTGCAATATATGAATTTTTTTCAATTTCATAAAGTTTTGTTGATGTAGTGGTATTTTTTCCTCTTTTATTCCTTTTACTAATTTCTCCTTCTTGTGTTATATTTGTTTTAAAAATTGAATTTATTAAAGTTGATTTTCCTACTCCAGAATTTCCTGAAAATGCACTTATATTATTTTTTAATTCATCTTTAAGTAAATCAATTCCAAAACCTTTTTTTGCATTTGTTTCAATTATTTTATAACCTATTTTCTCATATATGTTTTTTATTTGTTCAAATTCGCTTTTTTTATCTAAATCAATTTTATTTAAAACTATAATAGTCTTAGTTTTGATAAATTCAGCAAACGCTAAGCTTTTATCTAACATCAATAAATCTGGTTTTGGATCATTTGATGAAACTACAAAAATTAGTTGAGTAATATTTGCCATTTTAGGTCTTTTTATATAAAGCTTTCTTGGATATATTTCTTCAATTACAGCTTTACCCTCTTCTAATTTTGTAAAATCAACTTTATCCCCTACAACAGGTATTATTTCTTCTTGCTTGAACTTTCCTCTAGCATTTGCTTCATAAATTTTTCCATCTTCATCAGCTAACCTGTATAAATTTGAAATATTTTCAATGATTGTACCTTTCATATTTACCTCACCTTGACTTATATTATACAATAAAAAAAAACAATTAGCAATTAATTATTTAACCATTATTGTTACTAGTATATTTTTATGTTATAATAATATAAAAAATATATTAAATGAGGTTTAAAATGATAGATTTACTTTCTCCTGTTCGGAAATTTTGAATGTTTAAAAGCTGCTGTACAAAACGGTGCAGATAGTGTATATTTTGGTGCTGATTCATATAGTGCAAGAGCTTTTGCTAGTAATTTCAATCTTGAAGAACTAAAAAAAGCAATACAATATGCTAAAATTCGTGGAGTTAAAACAAATTTAACTTTAAATACATTAATCAAAAATGAAGAATTTGAAGGAGCCGTTGAATTAGCTAAAAAAGCTTATGAATATGGTATTGATGCAATTATTGTCCAAGATATTGGTTTTGCAAGTAAACTAATGGAATTATTACCAGATTTACCACTTCATGGTAGTACACAAATGTCAATTCATAACTTAAATGGTGTTTTAGAATTACAAAAAATGGGTTTTAAACGAGTTGTTTTAGCTAGAGAACTTTCAATAAATGAGATTGAATATATTTGTAAAAATTCTGAAATAGAAATAGAATGTTTTATACATGGTGCATTATGTATTTCTTATTCTGGACAATGTCTATTTTCCAGCATAGTAGGTGGAAGATCGGGAAATAGAGGAAAATGCGCTGGTCCTTGCAGATTACCTTATGAATTATTAGAAAATGATAAAAAAATAGATTCTGGATATTTACTCAATTCAAAAGATTTATGTGGATTAGATTATATACCTTCTTTAATAAAAGCTGGTGTTAGTTGTTTAAAAATTGAAGGTAGAATGAAATCTCCAGAGTATGTTGCAATAGTTACAAAAATTTATAGAAAATACATTGATTTAGCTTCATCAAATAAACCATACATCATAAGTTCAAAAGACAGGAAAGAATTACTTCAAGCTTTTAATAGAGGAAATTCTTCATCAGGTCATTTGAATAATAATCCTAATAAAAATCTTATTTTTAAAGAAAAACCAAATAATATGGGATTGTTTTTAGGAAAGGTTGAAAAATATAACAAAAACAAAGGATATATTACAATAAAACTTAAAGAAAATATTAATATTGGAGATACCATTTCTTTTGAAAATGAAACCAAAAGTTATACTATTTCTGAACTCATGGAAAATGGTAAAAATATTACAGACACTAAAATTGGACAAACTGTAACTATAGGAAGAATTAAAGGAGATATAAAATTAGGAAATAGAATTTTCAAAATTTCATCCAAAAACTTACTACAACTAGCAAAAAATAGTTACAAAAATGAAAACAGAAAAATTTTATTAAATGCTACTGTTAATATAAAAAAATCAGAACCTATTTCTATAAATATTACTCCAGCAAACAATTTGAAACAATATCAAAATTTAAATATATCTTATAATTTAGATTTTATCCCTGAAGAAGCTAAAAATAAACCTTTAGATAAACAAACTGTAATAAATCAAATTATAAAAACAGCTTCAACACCTTATGATTTTAAAAAAATAAAAATTAATCTTGATGAAAATATTTTCTTACCTCAATTAAGTATTTTGAATAAATTAAGAAGAAATGCATTAGAAAAAGTGGAACAATATGCAATATCTAAAATTCAAAGAAAATTACCTGAAACTTCAAAACTTTTATATAATGAAAAAAATATATCCAATCATTCATCAGAAAAGAAAAAAATATCTTTACTTTTAAATATACTTAATCCAAATTATGATTATTCAAAATTAGAAAATGTTGATAATGTTTATATACCATTAAAATACTTTTCTAATAAAAAATATGAACCTATATTAAAAACAATTAGTGACAAATTTGAAACTTATATTTATATGCCAACAATTATAAAAGGAAATTATAAAAACCTCTTTTACAATCATAGTGAAAATGCAGTAAAAAAATATAATATAAGTGGTTTTGTAATATCTAATTTATCTACAATAGTTGCACTCTATGATTTGTTTAAAAACCTAAATAAAACCTTTAAAATAGTAGCTAATTATACATTTAATGTATTTAATAATTATACTGTATTAGAATTGAAAAAATTAGGAATAAATGCTTATACCTTATCTCCTGAACTTGATAAATTTACCATATCTAGTTTAAGCAATTACAATTATATGCAAAAAGAATTGATAGTTTATGGAAAAACTCCATTAATGAATATGAATTATTGCTTACTTCGGTGAAACTGATAAATGTTATCCTGATTGCAATGCAAAATGTACATTAAATAAAAATTATTATTTAAAAGATAGATTAAATGTAAAATTTAGAATATTAGCTGATAATATACAAACTGTTACAACAATCTATAATGAAAAAACGACTTCAATTTCTGCAAATGAATTTAATGTTGATTTTCTTAGAATCGATGTTTTAGATGAAAATATCAATGAAATAAATTCTATTGTTAAAACTGTTAAAAATGGAAAAAGATTTGAAGGAAAACAATTTACCAATGGAAATTTGAATAAAAAGATATAACAAACTAACGAAAGCAACCAACGGGAACCAACGGGGACGGTCCTTTTGGTTGCTTTTGTTGGTTCATTAAACCTTTGAACTAAGTTCTATAATTAAATTCATATCATCATCTTTTGCCGCTTTATTTTTTCTTATTGCACCACATTTTTTACACTTAAATATAATTACATAACCTTTTTTACTGTCAATTTCTAAACCAATTGGTTCTAAATCTCCATGACATTCTTCTAATCTATCTCCAGGTTGTTTATCCACATGTTTAGAATGTAAACAATATGGACAATGATTTCTACAAGAATATCCAAGTTTTGTTACTTTTTTTCCACAGTTTTCACATATAAATTCTTCATCTATCTTCGTAAAATTCCTAGTTTTCATTAATATTTAAAATCTCCTCCTCCAACAAATTCCTTAAGAAGTGAATTTGTTGGTACCATTTCCGCAGGTATTATTTTTATATATTTTAATAATGATAATAGTCTTTGTGCTTCAGCATATTCAATCTCTTCTTTTGAAATCCCCTCTAATAGTGGTTCAGCAATTCCTTTTAGAACTCCCAATTCATATATAAGTGAGGTATTAAATATTGCATCTGCTTCCTCTTGAAACGGATAAATATTTTTCACCTCTCCTTTTATTACAGAAGGCCAGGTATTTATTGTGTGTTTTGCAGAATATCCTCTAAATTGATAATCTCTTACTATTCTTCTTATTAATCTAGTATCTGTTGATGAAACTTTTGTATATCTATCCATATTTAATACTGGAAGCGCACTTATATATACCTTAAATTTTTGTTCCTTTGGGATACTACTTGTTAATCTATCATTTAAACAGTGAATTCCCTCTATAACTAAAACCTCATCATCATTTAATTTCATTTTTTCTCCATTATATACTTTTGTTCCAACATGAAAATCAAAGTGTGGCATTTCTATTTCTTCACCATTTAGTAATTTTGTTAAATGATTGTTAAATAACTCTAAATCTATAGCCTCTATTGCTTCAAAATTATAATCTCCATTTTCATCTCTTGGAGTTTCTGTTCTCTCAACAAAATAATTATCAACAGATATAGTTACAGGTTTTATTTTATTTATTCTTAATTGAATTCCTAACCTTTGTGCAAATGTAGTTTTTCCTGATGAAGATGGTCCTGCAATTAGTATCATTTTAATATCTCTATTCTTTGCAATCTTATCAGCTATATTTACGATTTTCTTTTCATGTAAAGCCTCATCTAACATAATAACATCTTTTATTCTTTTTTCTTCAACTGCAGTATTTAATTTATAAACTGTATTTATATTCAATATTTTATGGATGTCGTTATATTCATTTAATGCCCAATTTATCTTTTTACTTTGTATTACTTTTTCTATTTTTTTTGGATTATGTGTAGTAGGATACATTATTAAAAGACCTTTATCATATTTTATCAAATCAAACATTTTTACAATATTTGTATTATTAGCTAAAATTCCATAACAATAATTAAAGTAATTTCCACAAATATTCATATGAATTTCATTATTTGACTCTAAATCAAATTGCAATTTTCCTCTTTTTGTATTATTATCTTCAAAGAATTTTTCTGCTTCTTCTCTATTCATAATTTTATCTTCTATTGGTAAATTACTATCTATTACATTTCTCATTTCTTTTTCTAGTTCTTCTACCATTTCCTCTGTAACTTCCATATTTCCTAAATCACAATATGTTGCATTAGATAAATAATAATTTACTGTTGCATTACTTTCTGGATATAACTTTCTAGATACCATAACAAATAAATATATTAAAGTTCTTCTATATATTCTCATACCTTGTTTTGATAAAATATCAACTAATTTAACTTCCCCATCTTTTCTTAATTTAAAATCTAAATTTACAAATTCATTATCAAAAATAGCTGCTACAACTGGGAATTCATTATTTTCTATTTCTTGTTTTAATAAATTATTTATTGTTTCTGGTTGTTCCAATTCAAATATTTTTTCTTTATATTGTATTTTCATAATTACCTCCTTTTTTGTACCTTTTTTATTTTAACCTAAAAGACCAAATAAGTCAAACTTTTGGTTATAAGCTTGGTTTTTTTGGATATACTTTAATTAGTATATTATGTTGGAGGAAATTTTATGAATTATGAGAAATTAAATAGTATTTTAAATAGTGATAAAAAATATGATATTTTTTATCAAGAAAGGGCTGTTTGGATTCAAAGCATTAATAATGAAATTGCAAAAATTGGATTTGTTGATAATTTTGATGAAAAAGATGTACCAATAAAAGATTTATATGAAAAAAATTAAGCTTCAACCAAAGAGGTTAAC
>Ga0310697_10001459_pt1 | contig 27700 bp, 26 predicted proteins | sample 172DNAGHGlowgp2_FD_203883 | JGI IMG/M metagenome (GOLD analysis project Ga0310697, IMG submission 203883) | Sheep rumen microbial communities from Palmerston North, Manawatu-Wanganui, New Zealand - 1728 DNA GHGlow gp2 (v2) (version 2) | ecosystem: Host-associated > Mammals > Digestive system >...
GTGCACCTTTCAAAAAGCAATCGTGTAAGAGTGCGGAGGGTTCAACGTCCGTCGGAACCAGTTTTCGCGATTTCCGGAGGGGACGCAGACAAGGGCTTTCGTGTGACAGTGCCTGCGGCGCAGGGGTTTTCACAAAAAAGAACTGCACCGCAGCCCTGACACACATTGTATCAGAATTGCCGTGCAGCTATGCCCGGGCACGTCTAAAATACTACAATGATGGAATTGCGGAAAATGGATAATCGCCGTCCAGGTACTTCAAATATCGCGTATCATTCGACAAATATTACATGGAAATGAATTATCAAGCATATTAGAATTCAAATTTGATTATGGTATCCAAATTGGAAAGAGCAACGAGGCCGACTTCACTTTCCGATTTGACCTCATTTTTCATTCCTGGTCCTTCTCTTCCTGTTTCCATGTGATGTTGCTATCCCGGCTTTTTTGTTATGTCATAATTCTGCCCAAATCAGCTTGTCGGTGTATCGTACCCACACAGCAGGAAACAATATTCTACGAGCACACCTTGACCCTATCACAGGACTCCTTGCCCAGTCCAACCGCGTCCCTCCCAGCACCGCGCCCCTGATAGAGACCAACATGGAGCGATGCTACAAAAAAGGCATATCCTTATCAATCCATTACGTCCTTAAACTGCAAATGTCACCGACATCTACGCTCAGGGCAACGCAGATCCGTTGCAGCACATCCATGCGCACAGCTTCGTTTGCCAGGAGTTTCCGGTAGGTCGATTCGCTGATCCCAGCCAGACGAACGATGTCTTTTCTATGGTAACCACGCTTTTCGAGGAGCCGCCACAATTTGAAATAGCTAATCACAGTCAGCGCCTCCCCCATGGATAATGTATTCATTATACCACAGAAAGCGTTTATGGGATTGGACGGTTCTATGACATTTCAAATCTACGGGAAACTCTTGTATCCCTTCTCTAATAAACGACTTTCTGGATGGTCGTCTTTTTGTGGGCCACGTCGGCCCATGTCGCAGCAGATTAGTACCTCCGGGAATCTCATCGACCGGATCTATAAAACCCGCGACAGGGGCCAACGTGGGGCTGACGTGCGGCATAGGCCCTATCCCCCGTCAAACTGCCGCACGGTGCGGAGGGGTGAAGGGGGATATTAAGGTTAAACAATCATACCTTCAAGCAATTCTATGCACCTCCGAACCGAAATAAGATACTACTCTCCAGTGCGAAAGCCATGCTGGTCCCCTATTTCATTTTCCTCGCGGTCGTCGTCGTATACTGGCGGAAAAAGAATCCCCGCTCGCGGCGGGGATGGGGTAGATGGGATGGATGGGATCGGCGGGCCTGGAAGAACATGAAGGAGCAGTAGTAATCAGTATCTTTCGCGGAGTCCTTTTTCTCCAGCGTTGCGCTGTCCTCGGTGCGCTTCATGATCTGTACCTTTTCATCCTTGCCGGTGCAGTAGCCGGTCGTGTCGATGCCCTGCGCGTAGTACCAGTAGGTATTGGTGTACACGCCCATGCCGTAGGCCTTGCTCTTATCGTTCTGAGTGATGTACTGCTTGCCGGTGGCGAGGTAGATCTTCTGCGAATGTTCAATGTTTTTCGAACCGTTGATGGGGCCATAATTGTATGCCCAGCCCTCACCCGTGAAGTTCGAACCAACCACGAGATGCATTTTCAGAATGGGATCCTTACTAATCTCGGAAACGGTATAGGTCTTATTGTTGTATACGACCTTTAAGTCGAATTTCATTTCGTTGAGCAGGTACTGGAACAGGCTCGTACGCTTCTCCTTGCAGTAATCAGCGATCAGCTGGACGTCCTTGTCGCTCAACGGGTTGTTCTTCATGCAGTCCGGCGTCTTCATGCTATATTCGCCTATTTTCATGTCTCTCGAGTTAATCTATATAAATGCAGTTCTATGCTTTTGCCACGTGGATAAACCCATTATTTAAGTATTGTAAATTACCAAATTACACTCCAAAAGCCTTGACATCCTCCATGTATCGTGTTATAATCTCAACAATTTAATAGTTTAAACCGTTGAAGCGGAGATAACGGCGGCGATGCCTTCACAGAGAGTCCACGATGCTGAGAGTTGGGCAGGAAACAAACCGTCAAATGGACCGCTGAGGGCGCGGGGAAATGTGGTTTACGCAGAGTATCACGCGACGTGAGGCATACGTCAGTTGCCGGGGATATGCAGGTATCCCGCAAAGCGCACGGGGCGATCCCGTGAATTCAAGGTGGCACCGCGGATAATTGATTTATTCGTCCTTGACAGGAATACTGTCAAGGGCGTTTTTTATGGAGGTAACGTAGATGAAGATAGTTCCGAGTCTGGAGGAGGTCCAGCGTTATGCCGCGTCCGGCGAGTATCGGGTGCTGCCGTTGAGCTGCGAAATGCTCTCCGACCGGCTGACGCCCATCGAATGCCTGCGCATCCTGAAAAGCGTGTCCACGCACTGCTATCTGCTGGAGTCCGCCGAGGACCGGGAGCGCTGGGGAAGGTATACCTTCCTGGGCTTTGACCCGGTGCTGGACATCACCTGCCTGGACGGGGAGATGAAGGCGGGCAGCGTGTGGATGCATACCGACGACCCTTCGGCGGTGATGCGGCAGATCCTTTCGGACTACAAAAGCCCGAGCCTGCCCGGTCTGCCGCCCTTCACCGGCGGGCTGGTGGGCTACTTCGCCTACGACTACCTGAGTTACAGCGAGCCCTCAGTCAAAATGGACGTGGAGGATTCCGAGCACTTTCAGGACGTGGACGTGATGCTGTTCGACAAGGTGATCGCCTTCGACCACTTCCGGCAGAAGATCGTGCTGATCGTCAACATGCGGCTGGAGGACGGGGACACCGGCTACAGCAAGGCTGTGCTGGAACTCAAACAGCTACGGGAGCTGCTGCTGTCCGGCGAACGCCGGGAGGAACCGGGTGGGCACATGACCGGCCCAGTGGAGCAGCTCTTCGACGAAGCGCAGTATTGCGACATGGTGGAGCGGGCCAAGCACCACATCCGGGAGGGCGACATCTTTCAGATCGTGCTGTCCAACCGGCTGTCCGCGCCTTTTGAAGGAAGCCTGCTGAACGCCTACCGCATACTGCGCACCATCAATCCGTCACCCTACATGTTCTATTTCAGCGGCACTGACGTGGAGGTGGCCGGGGCGTCGCCGGAAACGCTGGTAAAGCTAAAGGACGGTGTGCTGCACACCTTCCCGCTGGCGGGCACGCGACCCAGGGGCAAAACCGAAGCGGAGGATCAGGCGCTGGAGGCGGAGCTGCTCTCGGACGAGAAGGAACTTGCGGAGCACAACATGCTGGTGGATCTAGGGCGAAACGACCTGGGGCGTATCAGCCGATTCGGCACGGTGGAGGTGGAGAAGCTACACTCCATCGAACGTTTCTCCCACGTCATGCACATCGGAAGCACCGTGCGCGGCGAGATTAATGAAGATAAAGACGCCCTGGACGCCATCGAGGCGGTGCTGCCCGCGGGCACGCTGTCCGGCGCACCGAAGTTGCGGGCATGCCAGCTGATCGGCGAGCTGGAGAACAACAAGCGGGGCATCTACGGCGGGGCCATCGGCTACATCGACTTCACCGGCAACATGGACACCTGCATCGCCATCCGCATCGCCTGGAAGAAGAACGGAAGGGTGTTCGTGCGAAGCGGCGCGGGGATCGTGGCGGATTCGGTGCCGGAAAAGGAATACCAGGAGTGCATCAACAAGGCCAAAGCGGTAGTCAACGCACTGACCCTCGCCGGGGAGGTGGAAGAATGATATTGCTGATCGACAACTACGACAGCTTCTCCTATAACCTCTATCAGCTGGTGGGAGATCTGAACCCGGACATCCGGGTCGTGCGCAACGACGAACTGAGCGTTTCGGAGATCGTCGCACTGAACCCGGAGCGCGTCATCATTTCCCCTGGTCCCGGTCGGCCGGAGGACGCCGGGAACATCGTCGAGGTCGCACGGGAGCTGACGGGTAGGTTCCCGATCCTGGGCGTGTGTCTGGGACATCAGGCCATCTGCGCCGCCTTCGGGGCGACGGTGACCTACGCCCGGCAGCTGATGCACGGCAAGCAGTCCGACGCGAAGCTGGATTTGAACTGTCCGCTGTTCGCGGGACTGCCGGAAGTCGTCCCGGTGGCGCGGTATCATTCCCTCGCCGCCGACCCGGACACCCTGCCCGAATGCCTGGAGGTCACCGCCATGACACCGGAGGGTGAGGTCATGGCTGTGCAGCATACACAATACCACACCTTCGGGGTGCAATTTCACCCCGAATCCATACTAACCCCGGACGGGAAACAGATGCTCAGGAACTTCATCGAACTGTAAGGAGGCAGCGCTATGATCAAGGAAGCCATCGTGAAGATCGTCAACAAGGAGGATTTGACCTACGACGAAGCCTATGCCGTGATGAACGAGATCATGTCCGGCGAGACCAGTCCCACCCAGAACGCGGCGTTCCTGGCGGCGCTGTCCACCAAGAGCGCCCGGGCCGAGACCACCGACGAGATCGCCGGCTGCGCCGCCGCCATGCGGGACCACGCCACGAAGGTAGATCCCGGCATGGAGGTGTTCGAGATCGTGGGCACCGGCGGCGACAACGCCCACAGCTTCAACATCTCCACCTCCGCCGCGCTGGTGTGCGCCGCGGGCAGCGTGAAGGTGGCCAAGCACGGCAACCGGGCGGCGTCGTCTCTGTGCGGCACAGCGGACTGCCAGGAGGCGCTGGGAATCAACATCCAGCAGAGCCCAAAGAAATGTGTTGAAATGCTGAACGAGGCGGGGATGTGCTTTTTCTTCGCCCAGAAGTACCACACGTCCATGAAGTACGTCGGCGCGATCAGGAAGGAACTGGGCTTCCGCACGGTGTTCAACATCCTTGGACCGTTGACCAATCCGGCGTCCCCGACAACCATGCTGCTGGGTGTATACGACGATTATCTTGTGGAACCGCTGGCGCAGGTGCTCATCAACCTGGGCGTGAAGCGGGGCATGGTGGTCTATGGCACGGACAAGCTGGACGAGATCAGTCTGTCTGCGCCGACCCACATCTGCGAATTCAAGGACGGCTGGTTCAAGTCCTACACCATCAAGCCGGAGGATTTCGGCATGGAGCGCTGCCAGAAATCCGACCTGGTGGGCGGCACGCCAGCGGAGAACGCCGCCATCACCCGTGCCATCCTCTCGGGCGAGAAGGGCCACAGGCGCAACGCCGTGCTGCTGAACGCCGGGGCAGGGCTGTACCTGAACGGCAAGGCGGAGAGCCTCGCGGCGGGCGTCAGGCTGGCGGGCGAGCTGATCGACAGCGGCAGCGCCATGGCGACGCTTCAGAAGGTGATCGAGGTCAGCAACCGGCCGGAGGAATGATGATGACAATACTGGATCAATTGGCCGAGCATGCCCGGCAGCGCGTCGCGGTGGCCAGGACGATAAGTCCCATGGAGGACATCAGGCGAGAGGCGCTATTGCTGCCGAATGGCGATTTCCCTTTTGAACGGGCGCTGTCCGGGGATGATCTCGCATTCATCTGCGAATGCAAACGGGCGTCGCCCTCCAAAGGCATGATCGCGCCGGAATTCCCTTATCTGGATATTGCTAAGGATTACGAGGTAGCGGGGGCCGAGGCCATCTCCGTGCTGACGGAGCCCAAGTGGTTTCTGGGCAGCGACGACTATTTGCGGGAAATCGCCGCAAGCGTCGCCATCCCCTGTCTGAGGAAGGACTTCACCGTGGACGAATACATGCTCTATCAGGCCAAGCTGCTGGGCGCATCGGCGGCGCTGCTGATCTGCGCGATACTGGACGGGGCGGAGCTGATGGACTACATCCAGATCTGCGACGGCCTGGGGCTGTCCGCGCTGGTGGAGGCCCACGATGAGGCCGAAGTGGAAATGGCGCTGAAGGCCGGAGCGAAGATCATCGGCGTAAACAACCGCAATTTGAAGGACTTCACCGTGGACACCGGCAACAGCCGCCGCCTGCGGGCCATGATCCCGCGGAATATATTGTTCGTGTCCGAGAGTGGCGTGAAGGATGCCGCCGACGTTCAGGCAGCGCGGGCGATGGGCGCGGACGCGGTGCTGGTGGGCGAGGCGCTGATGCGCGCGACAGACAAGCGGGCGAAGCTGGCGGAATTGCGGGGTGGATTATGACGAAGATCAAGCTGTGCGGGCTGATGCGGCCCTGCGACATCGAGTGGGCCAATGCCCTGATGCCAGATTATATCGGCTTCGTGTTCGCCCGGAAAAGCAAGCGCTGTGTCTCGCCAGAAACAGCGAAAGTCCTGCAGGAACGGCTGAATCCCGACATTGTCGCCGTAGGGGTATTCGTGAACGAGGCACCGGAGGCCGTGGCGGCGCTGCTTAACGATGGGATCATCGACGTCGCCCAGCTCCACGGCGGCGAGGATGAGGATTATATCAAAACCCTGCGGAAGCTGACGGACATGCCCCTGATCCAGGCATTCCGCATAGAAAACGCCGCCGACCTCGACCGGGCTCGACAGAGTACCGCCGACCACGTCCTTCTGGACAACGGCGCGGGCGGCACGGGCACGGCCTTTGACTGGGCGCTTTTGAAGGAATTTGACCGGCCCTGTTTCCTGGCGGGAGGGCTTTCCCCGGAGAACGTGGCACAGGCTGTCAGAGCCGTCCATCCCTTCGCTGTGGATGTTTCCAGCGGCATTGAGACGGACGGCGTGAAGGACTATAAAAAGATGACCGCGTTTGTAAATGCGGTGAGACATGAGGAGTGATAGCGCATGACCAATCCCAACGGGCGCTTTGGCGTCCACGGCGGACAGTACATCCCGGAGACGCTGATGAACGCCGTGATCGAGCTGGAGGCCGCGTACAACGCGGCCAAGGCCGACCCGACCTTTCAGGCGGAGCTGACCGAGCTGTTCAACGAATACGCGGGCAGGCCCAGCCGGCTCTACTTCGCCAAACGCATGACCGCCGATCTGGGCGGGGCGAAGATCTACCTGAAGCGCGAGGACCTGAACCACACCGGCGCGCACAAGATCAACAACGTGCTGGGGCAGGCGCTGCTGGCAAAGCGCATGGGCAAGACCCGGCTGATCGCCGAGACCGGCGCGGGCCAGCACGGCGTGGCCACCGCCACCGCCGCGGCGCTGATGGGCATGGAATGCGTGGTGTACATGGGCGTGGAGGATACCATCCGCCAGGCGCTGAACGTGTACCGCATGCGGCTGTTGGGGGCCGAGGTCATCCCCGTGGAGACCGGCACCGGCACGCTGAAGGACGCCGTTTCCGCCGCCATGCGGGAGTGGACGAACCGCATCACCGACACCCACTACTGCCTGGGCAGCGTCATGGGGCCGCACCCGTTTCCGACCATCGTGCGGGACTTCCAGGCGGTGATTTCGCAGGAGATTAAGTCTCAGCTCATGGAGAAGGAGGGCCGTTTGCCAGACGCGGTGCTGGCCTGCGTGGGCGGTGGCAGCAACGCCATCGGCGCGTTCTATCACTTTATAGAGGATAAGTCCGTTCGCCTCATCGGCTGCGAGGCCGCGGGGCGAGGCGTGGACACCTTTGAAACGGCGGCCACCATCGCCACCGGCAGGCTGGGCATCTTTCACGGCATGAAGAGCTACTTCTGCCAGGACGAATACGGCCAGATCGCGCCAGTGTATTCCATCTCGGCGGGGCTGGACTACCCCGGCATCGGCCCGGAGCACGCCTGGCTGCACGACACCGGGCGGGCGGAATACGTGCCCGTCACCGACGACGAGGCCGTGAACGCCTTCGAGTACCTGTCCCGGATGGAGGGCATCATCCCCGCCATCGAATCGGCCCACGCTGTGGCCCACGCCATGAAACTGGCCCCGACGATGAGCAGGGATCAGATCATGGTCATCAACATCTCCGGCCGAGGCGACAAGGACTGCGCCGCCATCGCCCGCTACAGGGGGGAAAACATCAGTGAGTAATATCAAAAGAGCCTTTGACCACGGCAAGGCGTTCATCGCCTTCATCACCTGCGGCGACCCGGACCTTGCCACCACGGCGGCCTGCGTGCGCGAGGCGGTGAGGGGCGGCGCGGACCTCATCGAGCTGGGCATCCCCTTCTCCGATCCCACCGCCGAAGGCCCGGTGATCCAGGCGGCCAACGAGCGGGCGATCAAGGACGGCGTGACCACTGACGGAATCTTTCAACTGGTACAGGAATTGCGAAAAGACGTGACGGTGCCCATGGTGTTCATGACCTACGCCAATGTGGTCTATTCCTACGGCATCAAGCGCTTCTTCGAACGCTGCGTGGAAACGGGCATCGACGGCATGATATTGCCCGACGTGCCTTATGAGGAGAAGGAGGAGTTCGCCCCGGCCTGCCGTGCGCATGGCCTGAGCTTCATCAGCTTGATCGCCCCGACCAGCGAACACCGCGTCGCCATGATCGCGAAGGAGGCCGAGGGCTTCCTGTACATCGTGTCGTCCATGGGCGTCACCGGCGTGCGCAGCGAGATCACCACCGACATCGGCGGCATGGTGAAGCTGGTGCGGGAGAACACGTCCATCCCCTGCGCCGTGGGCTTCGGCATCTCCACCCCTGCGCAGGCGAAGCAGATGGCCGACCTGTCCGACGGAGCCATCGTGGGCAGCGCCATCGTGCGGCTGATCGCCGAGCATGGAAAGAATGCCCCGAAACATGTGTATGAATACGTCAAATCGATGAAAGAAGGTATGCGCACGTGATACGGCAGTTATCCATATTTGCGGAAAACAAAAAGGGCGCCATGCACCGGGTGACCCAGGTGCTGGCGGAAGCCGGCATCAACATGAACACGCTGGTCACAAACGACAGCGCGGAATTTGGCATCATCCGCATGCTGGTGAGCGACACCGACGCGGCGCTTCAGTGTATGCAGACGGCGGGGTACCTGTGCCATGTCGACACCGTGGCCGCGGCGGAGATCGGGGATGAGTGTGGCAGCCTGAATGCGCTGCTGGATACGCTGGACAGGGGAAATGTGAACCTGGATTACCTGTACGTGACCTATTCAAGTCTGAGCAAGCGTCCCGTGGCGATACTGCGCACACAGGATATCATGGAGGTGGAAGGCTTCCTTCAAGCAAAGGGGTATAACATGCTTGAACGGCTGGACTGAAAAAGGCGGGCAAATGCCCGTCTTTCAATTTTCCGCCAATTTGTAGATCAATTCCTTTGTCTTTTCCCAGCCCAGGCACGGGTCGGTGATGGACCTGCCGTAGACGCCCTCACCGGGCTTCTGGCAGCCGTCCTCCAGGTAGCTTTCCACCATCAGACCCTTCACCAGGCGGCGGATGTCCTGAGACAGGGCGCGGCTGTGCATCACGTCCTTGCAGATGCGGATCTGCTCTAAATACCGCTTGCCGGAGTTGTTGTGGTTGGCGTCCACGATCACGGCGGGGTTTTGAAGCCCGCTCTTCTTGTAAAGCTCCAGGAGCTCCCACAGGTTTTCATAGTGGTAGTTGGGATGGGAGCGTCCGAAGTTGTCCACAAAACCCCGCAGGATAGCATGGGCCAGCGGGTTGCCGGGGGTGCGCACCTCCCAGCTCCGATAGATAAATTCCTGGGGGCTCTGGGCCGCGGCGATGGAATTCATCATCACGGTGATATCCCCAGCGCTGGGGTTCTTCATGCCCGCTGCCACACCCAGGCCGCTGGCCACCAGCCGGTGCTCCTGATTCTCCACGGAGCGCGCGCCCACGGCCACGTAGCTCAACAGATCGGAGAGATAGCTGTAATTGGACGGATACAGCATTTCGTCGGCGCAGCTGAACCCCGTCTCCCGGAGGATGCGGGTGTGCAGCTCGCGAATGGCGATGATGCCCGCCAGCAGGTCCTCGCCCTTGTCCGGGTCGGGCTGGTGCAGCATGCCCTTGTAGCCCACGCCCTTGGTGCGGGGCTTGTTGGTGTACACCCGGGGTACGATCATCAGACGGTCCCGGACCTGCTGTTCCACCTCCGAAAGCCGGTGCATGTAGTCCAGCACGGCGTCCTCCCGGTCAGCGGAGCAGGGCCCGATGATCAGCAGCAGCCGGTCGTCCCTGCCCGTCAGGATGTCCGCGATCTGCCCATCCCGCGCCGCCTTCCGGCGCCTCATTTCCTCCCCGATGGGATAGTCCCGCAGCAATTCTTGGGGAAGAGGCATCTTCCGCACAAATTCCATTTGCATATGCGATTCCTCTGCTATGATAATAATATCCTGTCATTGGCGAAGGCTTCGCCGCTGGCCTCAGTGAAGGCGTTCATCAGCATCTCCACGGTGAGATGCTTTTTTTCATCCCCGGAAATGTCCAGGATCACGCGGCCCTCGTTCATCATGATGAGCCGGTTGCCGTAGCGGATGGCGTCGCGCATGTTGTGGGTGACCATCAGGGTCATGAGGCGGTTTTCGGTCACGATCTGCTCGGACAGCTCCAGCACCTTCTGAGCGGTGCGGGGATCCAACGCGGCGGTGTGCTCGTCAAGCAGCAGAAGCTTCGGTTTCTTAAGCGTCGCCATCAAAAGGGTCAGCGCCTGCCGCTGGCCGCCGGAGAGCAGGCCCACCTTGGCGGTCATGCGGTCCTCCAGGCCCAGGCCGAGCCTTGCGAGCTTTTCCCGGTAGGCTTCCCGTTCCTGGCGGGTGATGCCGATCCTCAGCGTGCGCTTCTGGCCCCGGCGGGCGGCGAGGGCCAGATTCTCCTCGATCTGCATCGTGGCGGCGGTGCCGGTCATCGGATCCTGGAACACTCGCCCCAGCAGCGCGGCGCGGCGGTACTCCGGCAGGTGGGTGAGCTCGTAGCCGTCGATGGCGATATTGCCACTGTCGATGGGCCAGACTCCTGCGATGGCGTTCAGCATGGTGCTCTTGCCCGCGCCGTTGCCGCCGATCACGGTCACGAAGTCGCCGTCCGCAAGGCGCAGGTTCAGCCCGTCCAACGCCACCTTTTCGTTGACGGTCTTGGGGTTGAAGGTCTTTCGCACGTTCACCAGCTCAAGCATGGCCCCTGCCCCCTTTCAAATTCGCCTTCCAGTAGGGTACGGCGAGGAACACGGCCACGATCAGCGCAGACAGCAGCTTCAACAGGTTCGTATTCAGCCCCAGCCACAGCACCACCTGTATGACGATGTAGTAGATCACCGCGCCGATGGCCACGCCGGTGAGCTTCAACGCGAAGTTGCGGAACAGCTTTCCGAAGATCACGTCGCTGATGATGACGGCGGCCAGGCCAATCACAATGGCCCCGCGGCCCATATTCACGTCCACGAAGCCCTGGTAGTGGGAGAGCATGGCCGAGGACAGCGCCACGATGCCGTTGGAGATCATCAGGCCCAGGATCTTGCAGACGTTCGTGTTGATGCCCTGGGCGCGGCTCATGGCCCCGTTGGCGCCGGTGGCGCGCAGGGAGCTGCCCAGCTCCGTTCCAAAGAACCAGTAAAGCACAGCGATCACCAGTACCAGCACGATGAGGGATGTGAAGATCGGGTTGGACAGATCGAGCGCCCGCACGTTGCGCTGGCTGACGATCAGCGCGTACTTGGTGACGTTGATACCCTGATTGGCCTTGAAGCCCATGATGGCCAGGTTGATGGAATACAGCGAAAGCTGAGTGAGTATGCCGGACAGGATCGGCGGAATGCCCATGGCGGTGTGGAAGATGCCGGTCACGAGTCCCGCCAGCATGCCCGCGACTATCGCGCACGCAAGCGCCAGCCACACGTTGAGGCCATTCAGCATCAGCATCACGCACACCGCGCCGCCGGTGGCCATGGTGCCGTCCACGGTCAAGTCCGCCAGGTCTAGCACCTTGTAGGTGATGTACACGCCGATGGCCATGATGCCCCAGATCAGCCCCTGGGCCACCGCGCCGGGAAGGGCGTTTAATAGAGATGTCAGGTTCAAGGCAATTCCTCCAGACAGGTCAGGGAGGGGGATCGGTCCCCCTCCCGTTTATGGATTACTGAATGGCCATGTAGTCCTCGGGCACGGTCACGCCCAGCAGCTCGCAGAGCTCGGTGTTGTACTCCTTAGTGACGTTGGGAGCAAACGCGACGTTCAGCGTGGCGACGTCCGCGCCGTTCACCAGCACCTCATAGGCCATGTCGCCGGTGGCGTAGCCCAAGTCGTAGTAGCTGATGGACAGGGTGGCCACACCGCAGCCCTTGCAGATGCCCTCTTCACCGGCGATGACCGGTTTCATGGCGGGCTCCACCACGTTGCGAATGGCCTCGGTGCAGGAGGCGGCGGTGTTATCGGTGGGAATGTAGATCACGTCGCTGCCGTCGCAGGCAGACTGGGTGACGGAGGCTACATCGTTGGAATCGGCGAAGGTGTATTCCACACATTCATAGCCCATGTCCGTCAGATACCCGGTGATCACGTCCACCTGATACTTGCTGTTCGGCTCGGCGGAGCAGTACAGCAGGCCCACAACCTTGGCATCCGGAAACAGTTCGTTCAGCATCGCAGCCTGCTCATCCAGCGGGGCCAGGTCAGATGTACCGGACACATTGATGCCCGTCGCGCCGGTCCAGTCGTCGATGTCCAGCGCTGTAGCGTAATCGGTGACGGAGGTGCCCAGGATCGGGATATCACCGGTGGCGGCCACGGCGGCCTGCAGGGCGGGCGTAGCATTGGCCATGATGAGATCCACATTGTTCGACACGAAGCCGTTCACGATGGTGGAGCAGGTGTTGGAATCGCCGGAGGCGTTCTGGACATCAAAGGTGACGGCGTCGCCCAGCTTCTCGGTCAGGGCGTCCTGGAAGCCCTGGGTGGCGGCGTCCAGCGCGGGGTGCTGAACCAGCTGGCAGATGCCCACGGTGTAGGTTTCTTCGGCAATGGCGGCCATGCTCAGGCAGAGCATGCTGGCGATGAGGATGGCAAGCAGTTTCTTCATAATGGGGTTCCTCCTAAGAAAGAATGTATCATAAAAGCGGCCCCCCATCTGGAGAGCCGCCTCGATGATCCTTGATCCATGTCCGCGATTCTTCAGATGGGAAACGGCGTAAACCAAAAGCCAAAAATGCCAAAAAACAACTGCGCAAAGAAAAATCGCACAGCATTGAAATTGACATACAAAGTCTTCGCAACGCGGCAGATAGCGAGGCGAGAAACGGTACAATAACTATGATGACGACACTTCATACCATTTCCCACCTTCCCTGTTCCTTTGATTGGCATTATATCACGAACCAAGAAAATGTCAACAGCACGCAACCATGCTAAAGCGTTAAAATATTATTATGAAAAACCCATCTAATTATAACGCAACGCAGCCCACTTCACGGGTGCGGACACGCACGATATTTTCAACATCGGTGATAAAGATCCTGCCTACGCCGATGTTGTCGGTGTGCAGCACTTGCTTTGCGGTTTCGATGACCTGCCTGACGGGTATCTTGCTGACTACGATGCCCTCCTGAATCTTGGGCTTCAGCGTGATCTCAACAGGCGTGCCGCGGTAGTATGCCGGAACTGCTGGACGAACTCGTGGTTGCCCGTGCGGACAACCTACTCAAGAAGGTATCCAGGGCCTATGCCCAGGTGGATCTGCTGATTCTGGACGAGTGGCTGCTGTGCGCGCTCACGGTTCAACAGGCCTTTGACCTTCTGGAGATCATTGAGGCCAGAACCAAGCACGGCGCGACGGTGTTCTGCACCCAGTACGATACGGACGGCTGGTATGAGCGCATTAATTCCGATCCCAACCAGGATAGTCCCATTGCCGACGCCATCATGGACAGGATTGTCCACAACGCCTACACCATCTCCATTGGCGGCAGCATCTCCATGCGCGAGCGCCATGGCCTGCACCCGTTGGAGGACGGCGGTGATGGCAAGTGAGCAGAGCCTACAGGCGTGCACACAGGGAAATGTGGAAGTACCTAAAGCAATTTCCTGATGCTACAGCGGAGGAAATTGCCGCCTTGCGACAGTGGGTAAAGGATAAGGAGATGGAAACCTACAGATTCGAGTGGCCAGCAAAGCTCGTCGAGACCAAGTTTGCTTACGGTGGAATACACTAGAGGAGTATGGGGGCAGATCCATCAAGGAAGCATGGGAAAATGTGTGCGTTCTCAATTTGGGTATGATCCCTCTTGATGTTTGGTTGGACTCTTGTCCATTCAAGAATAAAATCGTAGAGGAAAATGGAATCTGGAAACTTCGGTAATTCATTCATTGTTTATTGAGGATTTCTTTTCAGAGCGGATTACCGCCTAGACTATCGGACTTGAGAACTCTTCGGACAGTGCAAATAGCAAATCAACAGTCCCGCGACGACAGAATCGCGGGGCTGCAGTTATGATACTTTATCCGTTATTTGGTTATCGTTATGTTCGACCCTTTAGTCCGATCAAGGTCACCCTGACGCCACATTACTTCCGGCACAACTACGTTACCCTGCTATGCGAAAGCGGCATCGACCCGCTGGTGACATGAAGATCTTCTGCCTTACTGACTGCCAAGCCACCGCCTACACCAGCATCCACATCAGGAAGGAGATGCTGAAAAAGGCCACTGTGGACCTGGAAGGTGTGGTCAAGAAGAGGATCGGGAAAGAATGATGCCGGACATAGCAGCATCGCAATCTAACCTGCTTATTGTAGAATCGCTCCCTTGTCCGCGCTGGAAACCAGCTTGGCGTACCGGACCAGGTAACCGGTCTTGACTTTGGGTTCTGGGCACACCCAAGTCATGCGTCTCTTTGCCAGTTCTGCCTCAGAAACCTTCAGTTCAATCGAGCAGTTCGGAATGTCTATGGAAATCTGGTCACCTTCCTCAACCAGAGCAATGGTTCCACCAGCGGCAGCCTCTGGGCTGACATGTCCGATGGCTGCACCGCGTGTCGCACCAGAGAAGCGCCCATCGGTGATCAGCGCTACGCTGGAGCCCAAGCCCATGCCCACAATGGCGCTGGTGGGATTCAACATTTCCCGCATTCCGGGGCCGCCCTTGGGGCCTTCATAGCGAATCACCACCACGTCGCCTGGATTGATCTGTTTTCCATAGATGGCGGCAATGGCCTCATCCTCGCTGTCGAATACCCGCGCAGGACCCTCATGGGTCATCATTTCATGGGCAACGGCGCTTTGCTTCACCACGCATCCGTCCTCGGCCAGATTTCCCTTGAGCACGGCGATGCCACCGTTTTCAGAATAGGGGCGCTGGATGGGCCGGATGATCTCCGGGTCGAGGTTTTGAACTTCCTCCAGATTTTCGGCCATTATTTTTCCGGTGCACGTCATGACGCTCAGATCCAGCAGGTTCTTCTTCGTCAGCTCCTTCATCACGGCATACACGCCGCCCGCACGGTCCAAGTCTTCCATGAAGGTGTCCCCCGCCGGGGCCAGGTGGCACAGGTTCGGGGTGTGGGCGGAGATTTCATTGGCGGCATCCAGGTCGATTGCCACACCTGCTTCGTGAGCGATGGCGGGCAGGTGCAGCATGGTATTGGTGGAGCAGCCCAGAGCCATGTCCACGGTCTCGGCATTATGAAAGGCCGCGGCGGTCATGATGTCGCGTGGGCGCAAATTTCTCTTCACCAGCTCCATCACCTGCATACCTGTCTTCTTGGCCAAGCGGATGCGAGCGGACAACGGTGCAGGGATCGTGCCGTTGCCCGGCAGGGCCATGCCGATGGCCTCGGTCAGGCAGTTCATGGAATTGGCCGTGTACATGCCGGAGCAGGAGCCGCAGGAGGGGCAGGCATTCTCCTCGTAGTCCTGCACATCCATTTCGTCCATCGTTCCCGCGTGATAAGCGCCCACGGCCTCAAACATGTGGGAAAGGCAGGTGCGCCGGCCGTCCTTTAAATGGCCCGCCAGCATGGGGCCTCCTGAGACAAATATGGTGGGCACATTCACCCGTGCCGCCGCCATCAGCAGGCCGGGCACGTTCTTGTCGCAATTGGGAATCATCACCAGCCCGTCGAACTGGTGGGCGATGGCCATAGCCTCGGTCGAATCGGCGATCAGGTCCCGGGTGACCAGGGAATACTTCATCCCGATGTGACCCATGGCAATGCCGTCGCACACAGCGATGGCAGGAAACTCAACGGGAGTTCCACCCGCGGCGCGAACGCCAGCCTTCACCGCGTCGGCAATCTTGTCGATGTTCATGTGTCCGGGGACGATCTCGTTGTAGCTTGAAACCACGCCGATAATCGGGCGGGAGATCTCCTCCTTCGTCAAACCCAGCGCATATAGCAGACTGCGGTTTGGCGCGCGCTCCACGCCCTGTTTGATGAAATCAGATTGCATAATAGTATCCTCCTATTGTATTCAGAGCAGTCCCGGCACCAACAGCGGCACAAAAACGATGGCCAGAAATACCGCCACCAAACCGATCAGGTACGGCACCACAGACTTGGAGATCCGCTCGATGGGCAAGCCGGTGATGCCCGAAGCGACAAACAGGTTGATGGCCACGGGCGGCGTGATCATTCCAATGGCAATGCCCACCACGAACAATATGCCGAAGTGAAGGTCGCTGACGCCCAACAGCCGCACCAGCGGCAGGAACACCGGCGTCAGTATGATGATGGCCGACGAGGTCTCCATGAATACACCGGCAATCAGTATGATGACGGAAATCAGCCCCATGATGACGTACTTGTTGGACGACACCCCCAGCACGGCGGCTGAGATCGCCTCGGGAATGCGCCAATTTGCCAGCGCCCAGCCGAAGGGACCAGAGCAGGCGATGATGATCATGATGACCGCGCTGGTACGCCCGGAACCCGCCATGATCCTGAACAGTTCCTTCCACGTCAGGTCTCGATAGATCAGCTTGGATACGATGATGGCGTAAACCACCGCCACGCAGGCGGCCTCGGACGGTGTGAAGATGCCGGAGAATATGCCCACCAGGATGATGACCGGCATCAGCAGCGCCGGGATGGCCTTCAGGAAGGTGCGGGCGACGTTTTTGATGTTGAAGGCCACGCCCTTGGGATAGTGCCGCCTGTAGGCCTGCACCAGAGCGATGACGATCAGTATCAGGCCCATGATGATGCCTGGCACGAAGCCGTGGGCAAAAAGGTTCGTCACCGAAACCTGGCCGGAAATCACCGCGTACAGCACCATGGGCACCGAAGGCGGTATGACCACGCCGATCGTACCCGCGGCAGCCACCAGCGCGGCAGCGGAATCCACCTCGTAGCCGCGCTTCTTGAGTTCAGGCACCAGGGTCGCACCAACGGCTGCTGTGGTAGCTGCGCCGGAGCCGGAGATAGCCGCGAAAAACATGCCTGCCAGCACCGACACGATGCTCAGGCCGCCCCGCACCCAGCCCAGGAAGGACTCGCAAAACTCCACCAGCATCTTCGAAAGCTTGCCCTTCGCCAGCAGGTCTCCCGCCAGTATGAAGAATGGCACGGCGATCAGCGAGAAGGAATTGGTGCTTTCAAACATGCGGCTGATGAGCTTCATGCCCTGTTGTGGACCCACGCCCACAAACATGGCTACGCCCGCCGCACCCGCCACGGAAAAGGCGATCGGCACGCCGACGATCAACAACAGTATGAAGGCGCCAAAAAGTATCCACGCCATGCTACACCGCCTCCTTCTGTCCGGTCAGTTCCTCCAGCACCATCACCAGCGCGTGGAAGGCCAGGATCACCATGCTGCCAGGGATGCAGGCATAGATAAACTTCATGGGCAGGTTGATGGGCAGGGCGTCGGTGGTGCGTACCTGGCGCTGGCAGAACTGGAAGCCGTAGACGAAAACGGCCGCAAACACCACCATGCAGATCACGTGAACCAACACGCCGGCGGCCTTCTTTCCGCCCTCAGGCAGCAGGGCCTGCGCCGCCGTGATGGCAATATTCGAGCCGTGGCGATAGGCGCAGGTGGCTCCCACAAAAGTCGACCACACCAGCAGAAAGCGGGTCAACTCTTCCGACCAGGACAGGGGCCGCATCCAGGGGATGAAGCCGCTGCCCACACGCCAGATGATCTGGGCTGATGTGGCCAGCAGCATGATCGAGATCATGATCACTACCAGGGCCGAACAGACCTTGTCGACACCGAAGCTGATTTTTCTCAGAACTCTCATCGCAGTAACACCTTTCTTCAAATGTCATGGGCATTCGACGGGGATGACCCGGAAATCGCCATGTTGCCCGCCCCTTTCGGGGCGGGCGGGAAAGCGGTTACTGCGCCAGGGCTTCCTGTATGCGGGCCAGGTAGCCGGCGTACTGGGGATAGGCCTCGTACACCACCTGCACAGCATCGCGGAAGGAATCCACGTCGGGGTTCTCCTCAACGGTCACGCCGTGATCCTTGATGGCCTGCAACTGGTCAGCCTCCTGATCAGCCACCCACTGACGCTCATACTCGGCAGCCTGCTGGGCAGCATCCAGAAAGACCTGCTGGGTATCGGCATCCAAAGTATTCCAGGCATCCAGGCTCATGGTGATGATGGCGGTGGAATAGCTGTGGCGGTCCAGAGCCAGATAGTTCTGATTGTAGTCCCACAGACTATACGAGAAGAACACGTTGATGGGGTTCTCCTGGCCCTCGATGGTGCCCTGCTGGAGAGCGGTCAGCGCGTCAGCCCAAGCCATGGGCACGGTATTTACATTCAGGGCATTGAAGGTCTTGGTGTAAACCTCATTCTCCATCACGCGCAGCTTCAGGTCCACTACATCCATAGCGGAAGCGACGGGCTTTGTGGCATTGGAAATGTTGCGGAATCCACGCTCGGCATAGGCTAAACCCTTCAGGTTGGCATTCTCCAGGGTGTCGAGCAGTTCGCGTCCGATCTCACCGTCCAGGATGGTATAGGCCTCTTCATTGTTCGCGAACAGGAAAGGCATATCGAGCACGCCCATCATTTCGGAGAAGTTGACGAAGGGGCCGGAGGTGATGATTCCCATGTCCAGCATACCCATGCTCATGTCGTCCAGCATTTCGGCTTCGCCGCCCAGGGTGCCGTTGGGATAGATCTCGATCTTGTAAGCACCGTCGGTTCCGGCTTCCACCAGCTCCGCAAACTTCTCCGCGGCAACCTGGAAGGAATCCTGTTCGTTGACGGTGGTGCCCAGCTTCAGCACGGTCTCAGCGCTGGCGGTGGCGCACAGGCACATCAGGGCGGCCATCAGCATGGCCATCATTCGGGTCATCATTTTCATTGGGGTTTCCTCCTCGATGTAATGTATTGTTCAATGCCGTTTCGGCAATGAAGCCTTGGTAATTCACGGCTACAGCCGCCGGATGATTTCGTCGGTCATTTCACACGTTCCCAGCGGTTTGATGCCGCTGTCCCCGACAATGTCCGCCGTGCGAAGCCCATCGTTCAGCGCTGCGTCCACTGCGGCCTCCATGGCGTCCGCTTCCCGGGGCAGGTCGAAGGCATAGCGCAGCATCATGGCGGCGGACAGTATCGTGGCGATGGGGTTGGCGCGATCTTGCCCGGCTATGTCCGGCGCAGAGCCATGGATGGGCTCAAACAGGCCCCGTCTCGTCGCGCCCAAAGACGCCGAGGGCAAAAGCCCGATGGAACCTGTGATCTGGCTGGCCTCGTCGGAGAGGATATCGCCGAACATATTGCTGGTCACCACCACGTCGAACTGGCTTGGATTGCGCACCAGCTGCATGGCGGCGTTGTCCACCAGCATGTCGGATAAGGCCACATCCGGGTAATCCTCCGCAACGCGGCGCACCGTCTCCCGCCACAGGCGGGAGGTTTCCAGCACATTGGCCTTGTCGATGGATGTGACACGGCCTCTGCGCTTGCGGGCGGCTTCAAAGGCAACGCGGGCAATGCGTTCGATTTCCACCACGGAATAGGCCTCGGTGTCGTAAGCCTCGAGGCCGAACTTGCCTTCCCTGCGGCCCCTTTCGCCAAAGTAGATGCCTCCGGTCAGCTCGCGCACCATCATCAGGTCAAATCCCCGGGCCACGATATCCGGTCGCAATGGACACTCCGCTCTCAGCGCGGGATAGAGCTTCGCGGGACGCAGATTTGTATAGAGCCCCAGAGCACTGCGCAGCCCAAGCAGCGCCTTTTCCGGGCGTGTATTGCCGGGCAGGTTGTCCCACTTGAGGCCGCCCACCGCGCCCAACAGCACGCTGTCGCTGGCCAGGCAGCCTTTGACGGTCTCCTCTGGCAGCGGCACGCCGGTGGCGTCTATGGCGCAGCCGCCCGCCAGGTATTCGGTAAAATAAAAGACATGGTTGAACCGTTGACCGACCTTCTCCAACACCTGAACGGCGCTGTCCACGATCTCCGGGCCGATGCCGTCACCCTTCACCAACGCGATATTGTAGGTCACATCACTTCGCCTCCCTTTCCATACGCGCTCTCAGGTAGGGCAGTAGTCCGCCGTTTTCCACGATCCTGCCGATGAAGGGCGGCAGCGCTGTTGCCTGAAAGCGTCTGCCTGTGGTTTCATCCACGATCTCTCCGGTATCGAAGTTCACGGACACCGTATCGCCGTCGCCGATGGATGCTGCCGCCTCCGGGCACTCCAGAATCGGAAAGCCGATGTTGATGGCATTGCGATAAAAGATGCGGGCGAAGCTGGCCGCGATCACACAGCTGGCTCCGCTGGCGCGGATGGCGACGGGCGCGTGCTCGCGGGAGGAGCCGCAGCCGAAGTTCGCGCCGCCCACGATGATGTCCCCGGGACGGACGCGATCGACATAATCAGCGTCGATGTCCTCCATGCAATGCTTTGCCAGCTCGGCAGGATCCGGCGCATTCAGATAACGCGCAGGGATGATGACGTCGGTATCGACGTTATCGCCATATTTGAACACCTTTCCAGTTGTCATGTTATCATTACCCTCCTTCACAGCGATTCGGGCGAGGCGACACAGCCCCGGACAGCTGAAGCGGCGGCCACGGTGGGACTGGCCAATATGACCTCGCTCTTCACATGCCCCATGCGTCCCACAAAGTTGCGATTGGTGGTCGCCACAGCCCGCTCTCCCTCGGCCAGACAGCCCATGTGGCCACCCAGGCAGGGCCCGCAGGTCGGTGTGGAGACGGCGCAGCCGGCCTCGATGAACACCTGGGCCAGCCCCTCCTCCACGCATTGCAAATAAACACGCTGTGTTGCGGGTATGACGATGCAGCGAACGCCCTCGGCCACATGCCGTCCTTTGAGGATTTCCGCAGCCGCCCGCAGATCGGAAATGCGTCCGTTGGTACAGCTTCCGATCACCACCTGCTGAATGGGGATGCCCGCTGCCTCGTCCACGGTCCTTGTATTGGAGGGCAGGTGCGGCAGCGCCACGGTGGGCCTGAGCCGGTCAAGATCGATCACGATCTCCCGCTCGTACTCGGCATCCGGATCGGCCTCGTAGACCTTCACGGGGCGATGGAAGCGATCCCGAACGTATTCCAGCGTCCGCTCGTCCACCGGGAAGATGCCATTCTTGCCGCCAGCCTCAATGGCCATGTTGGCAATGGTAAAGCGATCGTCCATGGACAGCGACGCCACGCCCTCCCCGGCAAATTCCAGCGACTTGTACAGCGCGCCGTCCACCCCGATCATGCCGATCAGGTGCAGGATCACATCCTTGCCGCTGACATGGGGCTGCAGTTTCCCCTTTAAAATGACCCGGATGGCGGAGGGGACCCTGAACCAGTTTTCGCCGGCAGCCATGCCCGCGGCCATGTCCGTGGAGCCCACGCCCGTGGAGAACGCGCCCAGCGCGCCATAGGTGCAGGTATGGCTGTCCGCGCCAACCACGCAGTCGCCCGGACCGACGATGCCCTGCTCCGGCAGCAGCGCGTGCTCGATACCCACCGCCCCCACGTCGTAGAAATGGGTCACGCCCTGTATCCTGGCAAAATCCCTGGCCCGCTTGCACAGCTGGGCCGACTTGATGTCCTTGCAAGGGGTGTAATGATCCAGAGTAATCACGATTTTCTCCGGGTCAAACACCCTTTCAAAACCTGCCTTTTCAAAAACGTCGATGGCGACGGGCGTGGTGACATCGTTGCCCAGCACGATGTCCAGCTTCGCCTCGATGAGATCCCCTGCTTTCACACGCTCAAGACCCGCGTGGGCGGCGAGTATCTTCTGCGTCATGGTCATTCCCATATCTGTTTCCTCCCTACATCGCCATGGCGGCCTGTTTTTCCGTCCAGCTGCTCAGCTTGCTGCAGGCACGCAGGTACGCCAGTATGCTGGCTTCAATGATGTCGGTGGACAGACCGTGGCCAGTGAAGGTCCGTCCGCTGGCATTCAGCTTCACATGCACGTCCCCCAGGGTATCCTGGCCGCGGGAAACAGAGTTGATCTGGTAGAGCTCGAAGGTGTGCTCCACGGGCTTTATGATCTGCTCGATGGCGCTAATAGCGGCGTCCACAGGTCCATCGCCGAGGCAGACCCTTTCGACCTTTTCATCGCCGTGCTTCAGACACACGGTACATGTAGCCGAGGTGATGTTGGAGGTCTGCACCGCGAACCAGTCCAGCTTGTAGGCGTCGTCCGCTTCGTCGTCCGCGGTGGCGGAATGGGTCACGATTGCGATGATGTCCTCGTCCTCCACATCCTTTTTCTTGTCGCACAGCAGCTTGAATTCCTCAAAGCAGCGATTCATCTCCTCCTGCTCCAGCGCGTATCCCAGTTCCTTCAGACGGCTCTCAAAGGCATGGCGGCCGGAGTGCTTTCCCAGCACGATGTTGTTAGTGGTAATGCCCACAGCCTCTGGAGTCAGTATTTCATAGGTCTTCTTGTTGGCCAACACGCCGTGCTGGTGGATGCCCGATTCGTGCAGGAAAGCGTTGCGGCCTACGATGGGCTTGTTCAGCGGCGCGGACTGGCCAATGATGGAATAGACCGTCTTGCTGGCGCGGCTGATCTGGGTGGTGTCCAGGCGGGTGAAGGTATCCGCATACATATCTGGGCGCGTGCGCATGGCCATGACCACCTCCTCCAGAGAGGTGTTCCCGGCGCGCTCGCCCAGGCCGTTGACGGTACACTCGATCTGCCGTGCGCCGCCCTGAATGCCCGCCAGCGCGTTGGCCACCGCCATGCCCAGGTCGTTGTGGCAGTGGACGGAGAACTCCACATCCGTTGCGCCTGGAACCCGCTCGATCAGCGTTCGAATCAGACCCTCCATCTCTACGGGCGTCGTATAGCCTACGGTGTCGGGAATGTTCACCACCGTCGCGCCGCTGCGGATGGCAGCTTCTACCACCCGACACAGGAAATCCACGTCGCTGCGGGTAGCGTCCTCGGCAGAGAACTCGACATTCGAGCAATACTTTTTCGCATGGGCGGTCATGGCTGCGGTCTGTTCCAGCACACGCTCCGGCGACATCTTCAGCTTATACTGCATGTGCAGCGGCGAGGTGGCGATAAACAGGTGGATGCGCGGATCGGCGGCATGTTTCACCGCTTCCCATGCACAGTCGATGTCCTTGACCGTGGCTCGCGCCAATGAGGCTACGGTACAGTCTTTCACGACACGTGATATCTCGGATACAGATTCAAAATCGCCTGGCGATGATATGGCAAAGCCCGCTTCGATGACGTCCACCTTCAGCCGCTCAAGGCATTTGGCGACCTCCAGCTTCTCCTTCAGGTTCATGCTGCATCCCGGCGACTGCTCGCCGTCCCGCAACGTAGTGTCGAAGATCTTGATCTGCTTCATGGAATTCCTCCTGTCTCTGAAATGAAACGTATATAAAAAAACCCGCGACCTGAAAGTCAGGTCGCGGGTTAAGGGCTTCATCATGGTCATATGGCCTATTATGATCTCGCTCTACCACATTCGGGCACGACTTTCGGCATTATTCCAAGTTGCGTAAGCAGCAGAATAATGCTAAGAATCAGGCCCAGAATGTACAGCGCGAACAGGTTCATCATCGTTTCAAATAGTCCTCCAAATCGGTCGGTTCGATGAATTGGATATTAGCACTTTATCACGCTAATGTCAAGCGATTTGCAATGATTTTTGCAAATTTTACAAATTTGCCAGCTTAAAGAGAGATAATGAATGGTCTGGCCCGCATAATACTCTTCCACATGGCTGTTGACCTCCGCAAGGCTTTGCTGCCTTGCGTTGAAGTACTTCTGGGATTTTCCCATGATGAGACCCATGCCGATGAACCCGATCAGCGAAGCGCCGATGGCGGTCAGCGCCATGTGCCATTCGGTGATGAACATCATCACCACGCACCCCACCAGCGTCGCCACCGCGGATACCAGCGTTCCGATGCTCATGTTCAGCGATTGAGAGATCATGTCGACGTCGTTGGTGACGCGGGACAATCATCCTATGAATACTACATGTCCGAGGGCTATCCCCGCGTCTGGTTCTGCACCTCGCCCTCGGATTCTCTGCTGTACGCCCACGCGCGCCGGATGCACGAGTTCATGCTGAGGAACGGCATTCCGCACGAGTACCGGGAATATTCCAGCACAGCTCGAAAGCTGGATCACGTATTCAACGTGCTGCACCCCGAATATCCTGAGAGTATACAGGCGAACGAGGATATCGTGAGGTTTTTTCTCGACTTTAACCAGCGAACATGAAAACTGGCATAAATCCAAGAAATGAAATAGCGAACCCTTCGCTCGCAATGACAGTCTAAAACTGACTTGGAGTCTGGTTTGATGTTTTCACATTATTCTGTAGGCAGTATACAGTCTGTATACATCACATCGTACATCGTTAGGGGGCACGTCATCGGAGTAATGATTTATGCATCGTCCTCAATTGTCAGGAAAGAAATCACGGAGGTTCCTGTCTTATTTCATATGGCGTCATTAACCATTCATCGATCAATCCACCATCCATTAATGGCTTGTACATATTCCTAATAGGTTCCAAGTACTTCATTGATGGAATTGATCTGAAACACCTTCATAAAGCAGTATCTATTCCACAAGCCAAGTATGCTTGTATTGTGTCCCCCTGTCATCCTGCGGCACCGTGCGGAAGTTTGACAGAGGGACTTATTTGTCTTTGTGTCCAGTTTGTCCCCTGATTTCTTGTGTCGTTCTGGTATTGCTGGATTTGGGGTTGTAACGGTATGATTGCGTGACGGGCGAAGCCCTTCACGCACCTTGATAACTTTATAGATGATGGGCGCTTTCTGTAGAATGAAAGAAATACATCTACAGGGGGCGAACATGATGAAAACGAACAATGGAACCACATACGGGTATGTGCGTGTGTCCACACGGGACCAGAATGAGGCCAGACAGCTCGTGGCTATGAAGGAGTTCGGTGTACCGGATGATTGTGTGTATATGGATAAGCAGTCCGGGAAGGACTTCAATAGAGCCAAGTACCAGGAACTGATCCAGCGTCTCCGACCCAACGATGTGCTGGTCGTTAAGAGCATAGACCGGCTGGGGCGCAACTACGAGGACATCCTTGAACAGTGGCGGATCATCACGAAGGAGAAGCAGGCAGCCATAGTCGTTATCGACATGCCGTTGCTGGATACACGTCAGGGCAGGGATCTGACGGGGACGCTGATTGCCGACATCGTGCTGCAGCTTCTCAGTTATGTAGCCGAAACGGAGCGCAATTTCATCCGGCAGCGCCAGGCGGAAGGCATTGCGGCGGCGAAAGCCCGAGGCCAGCGCTTCGGAAGGCCGAAGAAGGAACGCAGCGAGGAATACCACGACCTTGTGGCACAGTGGAAGGATGGCAGACTGTCCGCGACGGATGCGGCACAGTGCCTGGGCGTCGCCCGAAACACCTTTATGAAGTGGGTGCGCGAGGACGCACAGTAACAGTCAGTTTTCTTGCGTTATAAAGGTAGGATATAATGACGGCGTGGTTGATAAGTATGTATAATACTTTTCGCGTCGTTATTATTATAAAATCAATCTAAAGACAGCCAAACAGGCCAATTATTCTCTTCAGAAATCGCCCATCTGACCAATTCTTTACAGTCAAATCGCCACTCGTTCATTATATCATCCGCACTCAAAATTGTCTACCTTTTTGACGGCGTACCTGACCTTCATTTGGAGGGACGATATTGGGGACGCTTATTCGATTTGACGATCCATCCATCCGGCCCGTTTTGCCGGTCCTGCTGAAGGACAGGACCATGAAGCGAAACATCATCTGGGCCACGGGAAGCTACGCAGCGTTAGGTGAATACTACCGGGACAGCGGGCAGATCACTGCGATTGCCTTGCAAAGAATGGGCAAGGACAGCATACAGCCGCGGATTCTGAAAGCTCAGGAGGAACAGCTGCAGCGGACGCGGAAGCACGGCGAGGTCCAGACGCCCGCATGGCTGTGCTGCCGGATGAACGACTATCTGGACGAGACATGGTTTGAGCGGGGAAACGTCTTTAACACGCAGAATGGGCAGTCGTGGGTGACGGTGGAGGGAAAGATCGCCTTTCCGAAGCACAGACATTCCAGCTGGCGGCAGTATGTCGATTCCAGAAGGCTTGAGATCACCTGCGGGGAAGCGCCGTTCATCGTCTCCCGGTACGACGCCGCGACGGGCGAAGCCATCCCCATCGAGCGGCGGATTGGCCTGCTGGATCGGAAGTTGCGCATTGTGAGCGAGAACACGGACAGCGAAGCGGAATGGGTAAAGTGGGCCATCAGAGCCATAGGGAGCGTGTACGGGTATGAATATCAGGGGGACAACCTGCTGATTGCGAGAATCAACGTGCTCATGACCTTTGTTGAATACCTGCAAAGCATGTGGCACAGGGGGCCGACGGAGAAGGAACTCACGACCGTGGCCAATATCATCAGCTGGAACTTCTGGCAGATGGACGGTTTGACGGGTACAGTGCCGAAGGGCAAGCTGCAAGCGCCGGAGGCCCGACCGATCACCATGGAGGAATTGGGGTGGTTCGCCGCCATCGACGGAGCGACATCCTCTGAACGGTCACAGGAACAGGAGACCACGCCGCCCTGCCGGATCTGCAACTGGCGGCAGGCGCACACCGTGACATTCAATTTACTGAAGACGCATCGTGGAAGGGATGTTAGAAATATGAAGTTCGATTATGCCATCGGAAACCCACCGTATCAGGAAGACGTTCAGAATAAAGGAGATCGGGCTAATCCAGTTTATGATAAGTTTATGGATGCGGCATACCAAGTTGCAGATGTAGTTGAGCTGATACACCCTGCTCGATTTTTATTCAAGGCAGGTCAGACATCTAAGGCTTGGAATGAAAAAATGCTTTCTGATGAGCATTTTAAGATTTTGCACTATGAATCTGATGCTTCTCGTGTTTTCCCGAACACACTAATTAAAGGCGGCGTGGTTATATCATACAGGAACACTAATGAAAACTATGGAGCTATCGAAGTATTCACTTCATATCCTGAACTAAATGCAATTGTTCGAAAAGTGTCCCACATTATAGGGGAAGCGCCTCGCCTTAATTCAATAATAGCTTCGCAGGGATTATATCGTTTTTCAGAGCTGTTTTTCGCAGAACATCCCGAAGCAATATCGCTAAGTGGAAGTGGGACGGGTAATAAGATAGTTTCGAGTATTATAGAAAAGCTACCTGATGTTTTTATCATGGAAACTGATGTTGATGGAAAACAGTATGTGAGGTTTTTAGGACGTATAAAGAATCAACGGTTATATCGGTATATACGGAGAGATTATCTGGTTGAGAATGGATATATTGATACATATAATTTGTTCATACCAGAGGCTAACAACAGTGGTATTTATGGAGAAACATTAACGGAGCCTTCTTTCGGTTATCCAGGTGACGGAGCTT
>Ga0310697_10001461_pt1 | contig 27684 bp, 17 predicted proteins | sample 172DNAGHGlowgp2_FD_203883 | JGI IMG/M metagenome (GOLD analysis project Ga0310697, IMG submission 203883) | Sheep rumen microbial communities from Palmerston North, Manawatu-Wanganui, New Zealand - 1728 DNA GHGlow gp2 (v2) (version 2) | ecosystem: Host-associated > Mammals > Digestive system >...
CGGCCAACGTGGCCCAGGGCAACTCCGTCATCTCCATCGGCGAGAACGAGGTGATGCTCATCATCCTCCCGCTGGACCACTGCTTCGCGCACGTGGCGGGCATGTACACGATGATGTACTACGGCGGTTCCATCGCCTTCGTGCCCATCGGCAAGAACGCCCTCGCCACCCTCCGGAATGTTCCGTCCGCCATTGCGGAGACGCGTCCGCACGTGATGCTGTCCGTTCCGGCCCTGGCCCGCAACTTCAAGAAGAACATCGAAAGCGGCATCAAGAAGCAGGGCCCGAAGGTGGAGAAACTCTTCAACTTCGCCCTCCAGAACGCCATCAAGTACAACAAGGAATACTACAACCGCGGCACCGGCGGAACCTTCTGGCGGAAGCCCCTTGTGGATCTCTTCGACAAGATCCTGTTCAAGAAGGTGCGCGAGAGTTTCGGCGGGCGGATGAAGTTCTTCGTGGGCGGCGGCGCCCTCCTGGACATCGAACTCCAGCGCTTCTTCTGTGCCGTGGGCATGCCCATGTTCCAGGGTTACGGCCTCACCGAGGCCACCCCGATCATCTGTGCCAACTCCGAAGGCCATGCCCGCTTCGGCTCCTCCGGCCGCCTCGTGAAGCCCATGGACTGCGTGATCCTGGACGCGGAAGGCAAGGAGGTCCCGCACGGCACCCGCGGCGAGATAGTCATCCGCGGCGAGAACGTGATGGCCGGCTACTGGAAGAACCCCAAGGCCACGGCCGACACCGTCATCGACGGCTGGCTCCATACCGGCGACATGGGGTACATCTGCCCGGAAGATCCTGATTTCCTGTATGTCGTGGGCCGCTTCAAGAGCCTCCTGATCTCCTCCGACGGCGAGAAGTATTCCCCGGAAGGCTTCGAGGACAACCTCACCGAGACTTCCAAATATGTCAATGCCTGCGTGCTCCACAACAACCAGAACCCGTACTGCGTTGCCTTGATCGTCCCCGACAAGGCTGCCTTGAAGGAAGCCGTGGAGGCCAAGGGGCTGGACGCCGCGTCCGTCGAGGGCCGCCAGGCCATGCTGGACATCATCCAGGCCGAAGTGGACACCTACAAGAAGGGCGGAAAGCACGAGGGCATGTTCCCGGAACGCTGGCTCCCGAGCGCCATCGGCATCTGCGACGAGGAATTCACCATCGCCAACAAGATGATGAACTCCACGATGAAGATTGTCCGTGGCAAAGTGGAAGAGCACTACGCCTCCCTGCTGGATTACCTCTATACCGCCGAAGGCAAGGACATCCGCAACGTGCGCAACGTCGAGGCGCTGAAATAGCCTCCTGTCGCATCTCTTAAGCCCGGCTCGTCATGAGACCGGGCTTTTTTTGTACAAGGTGTGTTTTCATGTGTGACATCTTGTACGCGGGAAGACCCTCCACGCAAGATTTACGCACAAGATATGCTATCTGAAATCACACCTTGCACAAAATCTTCCTCACGGCCAAATATTTGCAGAAAGATTTGGCCGTTCCGGAAAAACATCTTATATTTGCAGTGTAATAGCATACTAATACACACGAAATGCTGATCGAACTCAAGGACGTCAACAAGACGTACGACAACGGACAGCCCCTGCACGTGCTCAAGGGGATCGACCTCGCCATCGAACGGGGCGAGTTCGTGTCCATCATGGGCGCGTCCGGTTCCGGGAAGTCCACCCTCCTCAACATCCTGGGCATCCTGGACAGTTACGATACCGGCGAATACTGGCTGGACGGGAAACTCATCCGGGACCTGAGCGAAAAGACGGCGGCGGACTACCGCAACCGGATGATCGGCTTCGTGTTCCAGAGCTTTAACCTGATCAACTTTAAGACAGCCGTGGAGAACGTGGAGCTTCCCCTTTATTATCAGGGAGTTCCGCGGAAGAAGCGCCACGAGTTGGCCATGGAGTACCTGGACAAGCTGGGGCTCACGGCCTGGGCTTCGCACTTTCCCAACGAGATGTCCGGCGGCCAAAAGCAGCGTGTCGCCATCGCCCGCGCCCTCATCACGCGCCCGCAGATCATCCTGGCCGACGAGCCCACGGGCGCGCTGGACTCCAAGACCAGCGTGGAAGTGATGCAACTGCTCAAGCGCCTCAACCAGGAAGAAGGGATGACCATCATCGTGGTCACGCACGAAAGCGGCGTTGCCAACGAGACGGACAAGATCATCCACATCAAGGACGGGGTGATCGGGGAGATTGAAGAGAACAAAGGACATGACGCCTGGGGCGGGCCGATGATGAAGTAGATTTCTCGACTTCGCTCGAAATGACAAAGGCACGCTAGAAATGACGATTTGGTAATGCGGGAATTGTTTCATGAAATAGCATCGACGCTGCGGAACAACAAGCTCCGGACGGCCCTTACGGGCTTCGCCGTGAGCTGGGGCATCTTCCTGCTGATCTGCCTGCTGGGGGCCGGGAACGGGCTCATGAACTCCTTCTTCGGGAATATGGAACAGTATGTGAGCCAGAGCATTACCGTGGAAGGATGGCGCACGTCCCTGCCCTATAGCGGCTACAAGGAGAACCGGGAGATCAAGCTGGACAAGCAGGATGTCCGGCTCACGGAAAACGGACAGTGGGGTGCCGAAATCAGCAACATCTCCACGGCGACTTCCTCCACCAGCGTCACCCTGAGCCTGGACGGACAGACGGTCAACGGCTGGCTCCTCGGGACCATGCCGGGATACCGGGACCAGGAGAAGCTGCAGATGTGGAAAGGCCGTTTCCTGAATCCGGACGACCTCAAGGAAAAGCGGAAGGTCATCGTCATCAACACCGCCCAGGCCAGGGAACTGAATCCGAAATCGCCCGAATCGGTCCTGGGCCGATGGGTCGCTGCCAGCCCCGTCTCCTTCCGCGTCGTGGGTATCTACCACACGGACGAGACCAGTTTCAACCGCAGCTGTCCCATCCCCTACAGCACCTACAAGGGCATTTATGACAGTTCCGACAAGATCGAGCAGATTTCCTTCTCCGTCAGCGGGCCCGTCACCCTGGAGGAGCACGAAGCTTTCGAAAAGCAGTATGCCGGAGCCGTCAAGAGATTGCACGACATCGCACCGGAAGACCGGCGGGGTATCTGGATCGACAACGGATACACCAGCAACATGCAGATGAACAAGGCGGGACGCATCATCCGCACCGCCCTGTGGATCCTGGGCCTGCTGACCCTGGTGAGCGGCATCGTGGGCGTCTCCAACATCATGCTCATCACCGTGAAGGAACGCACCCATGAGTTCGGTATCCGGAAGGCCATCGGCGCCCGTCCGGGGGAAATCCTCAAGCTCATCATCGCCGAAAGCATCACCATCACGGCCCTGTTCGGTTACGTGGGGATGTTCCTCGGGATGGTCGCCTGCCAGATTATGGACAAAACCGTGGGCCAACAGGCCGTGGACATCGGCGTCGAGAAGATCCAGATGCTGGTGAACCCCTCCGTAGGCCTGGACGTCGCCTTGGAGGCCACTCTCCTGCTGATCGTGGCCGGCACCCTGGCCGGCATCATCCCGGCGTGGAAAGCCGCGCGTGTCAAACCCATTGAAGCCCTTCGCGCAGAATGAGAGTGGACCGAGACACCTTCCGGGAAATCCTGGACAGCATCACCCGCAACCGCAGCCGCAGCATCCTCACCGGTTTCGGCGTCTTCTGGGGTATCTTCATGCTGATGCTCCTGGTGGGCGGCGGGCAAGGCCTGAAGGACCTCCTGATGCAGAACTTCGACGGATTCGCCCAGAACACCTGCATCATCGCCACGAACAATACCACCAAACCCTACAAGGGATTCAGGAAAGGCCGGAGCTGGAACCTCGAATATGCCGATGTGGACCGCCTCAAAAGCCTCGTTCCCGAACTGGAAACCGTCACGCCTTCGGTGAGTCTGTGGGGCAAGACCGTCGTCCACGGGGAGAACACCTACGCCCGCGGGATCGTCAAGGGGGCCCGGGCCGATTATGTCCATATCGAAACGCCCAAGATGAAATACGGACGCTTCCTCAGCGATGCCGACAACCTCCAGGAAAGGAAAGTGTGCGTCATCGGGAAACGGGTCTATGAGAACCTGTTCCCGGAGGGCGGCAGCCCGCTGGGCGAGCGCATTTCAGTCGACGGGAGCTACTACACCGTCATCGGCGTGGACTGGGCCACCGGCGGGATCAGCATCAACGGCAATGCGGCCGACGCAGTCACCATCCCCATCAACCAGGCCCGGAAGGCCTATAACCTGGGTAATACGGTCCATCTGCTCTGCTTCACCGCCCGGGAAGGAATCACCATGAGCGACGTCACCCCGCGCGTACGGGAAATTGTCGCCCGCAGCCACTATGTCGATCCAACCGACGAACAGGCCCTCTTCCTGCTGAACACCCAGCTCATCTTCGGCATCGTGGACAACCTCTTCCGGGGCATCAACTTCCTGATCTGGCTCATCGGCCTGGGCACGCTCCTCGCGGGCATCATCGGCGTCTCCAACATCATGATGGTCTCCGTGAAGGAACGCACGACCGAGATCGGCATCCGCCGGGCCATCGGCGCCACTCCGAACCAGATCCTCGGACAGATCATCTCCGAGAGCATCGTCCTCACCCTCGTGGCCGGGATGATGGGCATCGTTTTCAGCGTCCTCATCCTCGCCGGCGTGGAACTGGCGATGACCGAGGACGGTATCCTCAAGGCGGCCTTCCAGGTTCCCTTCGGGACCGCGGTCCTCGCCGCCCTCCTCCTCACCGCCCTCGGCGTCCTGGCCGGCCTCGCCCCCGCCCTCCGCGCCATGGGCATCAAGCCCGTCGATGCCATGCGTGACGAATAACCCTCCCCTGTCATTCTGAACGAAGTGAAAGAATCTCATCCATATGAAAAAATTCGGTAAATACCTGGTATTCATCCTCATCGCCCTCGTTGTCGCGGGCACCTTCGCCTACCTGTTCAAACGGTCCAGGCCGCAGGAGATCCGCTACGAGGAACTCACCGCCGAGGTGGCCGACATCGTGAAATCGACTGTCGTCACCGGCAAAGTCCAGCCCCGCGACGAGGTGAACGTGAAGCCCCAGATCAGCGGCATCATCGCCGAGCTGTACAAGGAGGCCGGACAACCCGTCAAGGAAGGCGAGATCATCGCCAAGCTCAAGGTCATCCCGGACATGTCGTCCCTGAGTTCCGCCCAGAGCCGCGTCCGCCTGTCGGAACTGAACCTGAAGCAGGCCCAGACCAATTTCGACCGCGAGAAGGCCCTTTATGACAAGCAGCTCGTGAGTGCCGACGAGTACGACAAGGTCGCCCAGGCCCTCCAGCAGGCGAAGGAGGAGCTCAAGGCCGCCAAAGAGACCCTGGAAATCGTCCGGGACGGCGTTTCCTCCTCCAACAAGTCCGGCAGCTCCACGCTCATCCGCTCATCGGTCTCCGGCCTCATCCTGGACATTCCCGTGAAGGTGGGCAACACCGTCATCAACTCGAACTCCTTCAACGACGGTACAACCATCGCCACGGTGGCCGACATGGACGACCTCATCTTCGACGGAAACATCGACGAGACCGAAGTCGGCCGCCTGTCCGTCGGGATGCCGGTGAAAATCACCGTCGGCGCCCTGCAGGACGTGGTGTTCGATGCCAGCCTTGAATACATCGCCCCCAAGGCGACCGAATCCGGCGGAACCAACCTGTTCGAAATCAAGGCTTCCCTGCGGGTTCCGGAAGACATCACGGTCCGCTCCGGCTACAGCGCCAACGCGGAAATCGTCCTTCAGAGAGCCGCCCAGGTGCTTTCCATCGCCGAAAGCGCCCTGCAGTTCGAGGGCGACCAGACCTATGTCTATGTGCTCGGCGACAAGGGATACGAGCGCCGCGACGTCAAGACCGGCCTCTCCGACGGGGTGAACATCGAAATCAAGGAAGGCCTCTCCCCCGGAGAGAAGGTCCGCGGCAACCAAATCATCGGAGAGAAATGAGAAAGTCATTGATCATTGGCGCCCTGTTCTTGCCGATGGCTTTGCAGGCGCAGGACCTGTCCCGGCCCTGGACCCTGCAGGAATGCCTGGACTGGGCCCTGGAGCACAACCTGACCGTCAAGCAGGGCGAAAACACCGTCGCCCAGCAGGAGATCCGGCTGAACACCGCGAAGAACGCCTACTTCCCCACCGTCAGCGGATCCGCCAACGAGAGCGTGAACTTCGGCCGCGGCCTGACCTCGGACAACACCTACACCACCGGGTCCACCACGACGAACACGAGCTTCTCCATCGGCGCAGGCCTGAACCTGTTCGACGGCATGGCCCGCCCGAACAATATCAAACTCTCCCGGCTGAACCTGGACGCCGCCGTGGCCGACCTGGAACGCACCCGGGACGATATCCGGGTCGCCGTCGCCAAGGCCTATGTGCAGGCGGTCTATGACTACGACATCCTGGATGTCGCCCGCGAGCAGGTGGAACTGGACAGGCAGCAGGTGGCGCGGCTGGAAGCGATGGTGGAGAACGGGAAGGCTTCGCAAGCGGAGTTGTCGGCCCAGAAAGCCACGCTTGCCCAGAGCGAATACACCCTCGTGCAGGCGGAAAACGGCCTGCGCAGCGCCCTGCTGGACCTTTCGCAGCTGCTGGACTTCCCGACGGCGGACGGCTTCGGCATCGTCAAGCCGGAAATCGCCGTCGGCGACCACCTCATCGCCCGCCCCGAGGACATCTATGCCGAGGCCGTGGAACGGCGGCCGGGCATCCGGGCCGAACAGCTCCGCCTGGACGGGACCGAACTCTCGGTGAAGATTGCCAAAGCCGGCTGGTCCCCCACCCTGTCGCTGAGCGGCGGCATGGGCACGAGTTACTATACCAACAGCGGTTCCCTCTACCCCCAGGACGGTTTCTGGAAACAGCTCTCGCACAACTTCAGCCCGTATGTGGGCCTGTCCCTGAACGTCCCGATCTTCGACCGCTTCGGCACCCGCAACAACGTGCGCAGCGCCGTCCTCAGCCGTGAGCTGCAGCAGATCACCCTGGACCGGGCGCGCCAGAGCCTGTACAAGGAAATCCAGCAGGCCCATGCCAATGCCCTCGCCGCGGAGGCGAAATACAGCTCCGCCACGGAAGCGACCGCTGCGGCCGAGGATGCCTTCGCCCTCTCGACGGCCAAGTATGAAAACGGGAAAGCCTCCGTCACAGAATACAACGAAGCCCGCACCCGCCTCGCCAAGGCCCGGTCCGACAAGGTCCAGGCCGCCTGCGAGTACCTCTTCCAGTCCCGCCTCCTGGACTTCTACCGCGGCGGGGCGCTGGAATTATAAGGGCATTCTAGCCCTCCACCCACTTGAAAACCTTATCCCCGCGACGGGGGTGGATGCGTTCGTCCGCCTGCATCGCGGGGTTCTCGTTGATATGGTCCACGGGCTGGTCCTCCATCGGGACCGCGACGGAGCAAAAGACGCCCTTGACGGCCTCATCGACCGGCTGGAGGTCCACGCGCATGTCATCGACCTTGATTTCCACGCAGCCGGTGGTCTTGCCGATGAAGGCGATCTCGTCGCCTTTCCGGATGGAGCCGGTCTCGACCCGGATCTCGGCGACGCCGATGCGGTTGAACCAGTTGGTGACCTTGCCGATGTACTCCCGCCTCCGGGTGGCCTGGCTGCCATAGACGGCGCTCCATTCGCCCAGGCGGGCGCCCTGGTAGTAGCCGTCCCAGAAGCCGCGGTTGAACACCCCGGCGAGTTCCTCCTTCAGCGCCTTGGCCAGGTCTGGCGTATAGGTCCCGTCACAGACGGCGTCGGCGGCCCGACGATAGCAGGAAGAGACCCGCTTCACATAATCCGCGGCACGGGCACGGCCCTCGATCTTGAACACGCGGACCCCGGCGTCGATGATCTTGTCCATGAACTCGATCGTACACAGGTCCTTCGGGGACATGATGTATTTGTTGTCCACCACCAGGTCAAAGCCCGTTTCCTCGTCCGTCACGTGGTAGCCGCGGCGGCATACCTGCATGCAGGCACCGCGGTTGGCGCTCTCCCCATAGGCGGCGAGGGACAGGTAGCATTTGCCGGAAACGGCCATGCAGAAGGCTCCGTGGGCGAACATTTCGATGCGGACGAGCTCGCCGGAAGGGCCGGTGATGTGCTCTTTGACGATGGTCTCGTGGATTTCCTTCACCTGCTCCAGCCGGAGCTCCCGTGCCAGGACGACGACGTCGGCGAACTGTGCGTAGAACCGCAACGCCTCCGCGTTGGAAATGCTCAGCTGGGTGGAAATATGGACCTCCAGGCCGATGCTGCGGGCATACAGGATGCAGGCCATGTCGGAGGCGATGACGGCGTTCACGCCGGTCTCCTTCGCCAGGTCCAGCACCCGGTGCGCCTCTTCCAGCTCTTCGCCGTAGAGGGTGATATTGAGGGTCAGATAAGCCTTGAGCCCGTAGGCGCGGCAGATGCGCATGACTTCCGGCAGGTCCTCCGCCTGGAAGTTGTTCGCGGAATGCGAGCGCATGTTCAGGTGGCCGATGCCGAAATAGACGGAGTCCGCTCCTCCCTGAATCGCCGCGGTCAGGCTTTCGAAACTGCCTGCCGGGGCCATGATTTCCAGCTCCTCCGGCCTCATCTCACGCGGTCCACAAGGTCGTCGGCAAACTGCTTGAGCACTTCGTAACCGGCAATCCCGGTTACGCTCGCAGCCGCCTTCAGGGCTTTCTCGTGGAAGCGGGCGATCGTCTCGCGCGCATCCTCGGCCACATGGACCGAATCATACAGGTCCATGACCGTGGCGATCTTCTCCGCCGGGGAGAGGTCCGCGGCCAGGGCCTCGGCGATGCCTTTCGCCCCCTTTTCCATCGCGCGGACCGTGAGCCAGGACTTCTTCCCGTTCACGATGTCCCCGCCGATGGGCTTGCCGAACACTTTCTCGTCACCGTAGGCGTCCAGGTAGTCATCCGCCACCTGGAAGGCGAGACCCAGGTTGTACCCGTAGTCATAGAGGCCGTCGCAGATAGCCGCCGGAGCACTGGCGATGAGCGCCCCCATCTTTGCCGAGCAGGCGATGAGAACGGCGGTCTTGAGGCCGATCATCTTCAGGTAGTTGCGCATGGACACGGACGGAACTGTCTCGAAATCCATGTCATACTGCTGCCCGTCGCACACCTGCGACGCCGTGTTGGAGAACAGTTCCAGTACCGCCGGAAGCGTGTTCACCGGTGCCTTCGCGATGCGTTTATAGGCATCGATGCACATGACGTCGCCGGAGAGGATGGCCGTAACCGGCGACCACTTCTTCCAGACGGTATCGTGCCCGCGCCTGAGGGACGAACGGTCCATGATGTCGTCGTGGATGAGCGTGAAGGTGTGGAACACTTCGAGTCCCGCCGCCGGCTCCAGGATTTCCGGGCCGAATGCATCGCTGAAAAGGCTGTACACCGTCAGGCACAACTTGGGCCTGAGCCGTTTGCCGCCGATGGCGATCATGTACCGGAGCGGATCGTAGAGGCCCTCGGGCTCCTGCGTGAATTCAATGGTGGCAAAGAGGCGCCGCACGGCCTCGTCGATGGTTTCTTGGGCAATCATGCTGCAAAAATACGGAAAATCTGTGCAAAACCGGTCATTTTACACAGATTTCCATTCAGAACTTCACCACCACCTTCACCGGGAAATGGTCGGAGAGGGTTTCCGTGCCGGCCGTCAGCACTTCCGAAGAAAGCACCTCCACCGGGCCAGCCTCCTTCCAGGCAAAGACGTAGTCGATGCACTTGCGGGGATTCTTGGTGGAATAAGTGAAGTCCGTCCCTGAAAGCTGGGTCCAGGATTCCCGCATGAGCCGGATGGCCTCGCTGTCGGGCTCGGCATTGAAGTCGCCGCACAGGAGGACGGGTTTCTTCGCACCGGTGTAAACGGCTTTGAACCAATCGTTCAGGGCATTCACCTGGTCAATCTGCGAGTGCTCGCCGACATAGTCCAGATGCACCGATGCAAACACGCACCGGTCCGTCTCCACCACCGCGACGCTGCGCGGCTCGGAGCCGTCGGACTTGGGCAGATGGACCCTGTAGCGGGAAATCACCCGGTCCCGGGAGACGACGCCGTTGCCGTAGGCCCCGCCCGCAAACGGGAAGGCCGAGGCGAACTGGTAAGCCCAGCCGCCCAGGTCATCCGCCAGTTCTTTCAGCTGGAAGGTCGCGTGGCGGCGGTTGCAGCTGTCCAGCTCATTCAGGGCCACCAGGGCCGCGTCCGCCCCGCGGATCACATCGGCCACCTGGGGAACCGTATTGTCCTCATACTTCGAAAAGACACCCACGTTGTAGGATACGAGGGTCATCGTCACCGGCTCCCGGGTCTTTCCGCAGGAAAGCAGGAGCAGCGGCAGCAGCAGGAGTGCGCAGGGCTTATTCATGGACCAGTACGAAATGGGAGCCCACCAAGCGCTCGCCTCTCGCATCCGTGGGCCGGTTGACGACATGGGTATCGGGATCCCCCTCGCCGGCGACAACGAGGGTGGAGGAACCGCCGCCGTCCATGTTCAGGGCGTAGCGGGGGTTGAAATTCTTCTTCAGGAAGCGGGTGAGTTCCCGGGCGGTCATGCCTTCGCTCACGCCCGGACGGCGGCCGTCCACGACGATCATCAGGAAATGGCCGTCCTCCGTCAGGGCGACGGCGGTCCGGGGATGGCGGACGCCCTGATGCCGGCGGGCGTCCTCGTAATCATAGCGGCTCACGTCCGTCTGGAAACCCGCGAAACTCTCGCCCACGGGCTGGAAATCGTCGATCAGCATCGGCGCACTGGAGAAGATGTTCGGATCGGTGGATGTGGCATAGAAGGTCCGGATCTCATCGACCGTCTTCCCCTTCCCGTCATAACTGATCCGCACTTTGTTACCACCGTCGGTATAGACGGCCCCGTCATTCTTCCAGTTGGGGACACCGGTGGACATGACCGTGTTGTTAGGCATGCAGGAGATATAGTCTCCATCCACTTTCACGACCACGGAAGCCTTCTCGTAACAGGCGTTCATCACCACGACGGCCTCCTTCTCCCTGAACAGGTCGGACGGGCGGACACCCGGAGCGGAAGCGGAGAACTTGAGTGCCAGACCGGGGACGGACGTATCCCAGTCGACGACGAAAACGCGTTGGGCACTGCCGTCCACGGGACCCGTGAACTGACGGTATTTCAGGCCGGGTTCCACTTCCTTCACGGTCCATCCCTGCTCTTCGGGCCGGAAGACGAATTGGTCCGTCCGCGCCTTCAGATAGGCCTTGACAGCGTCCCAACGGTAGTACGGGAAACCTTCCAGGTCGCCCAGGTGCGCTTCTTCCCCATTCAGGAGGACCTTTACGAGGGTATCCCCCTTCTTACCCTTCTTCGGATTGAAGAAGACGAACTGGATGTTCGCCGCCATCGGGGAACGGAAGGTCTGGAACCAATACACGAGGTCGTCCGGATTCTCCGGTGCCCGGTCGAAGCCGTCCAGGTCCATGATCATCTCGAGGGCCATAACCACGTGGTCGTGCCCGTAGCGGAGATGCGCGCCGCGCTGGCCGGCCGCGAGCGCTTCCGTGGCCTTCGCCACCATGTCGTCCACGATGGAAGAGCAGGGCGTCCGATAGGCATGATACTCGCGGAACCGCTCATAATTGTCCGTTTCCCAGAGGGTGGCATATTCCTCCACGGTAAAGAAATCGCTGACGTCGATCCGGACGTCCTGCGGCAGGCTGTTCATCCCCGCCACGAACATGTACAGGTGGAAGAAGACGTTGTACGGATTCCGGTTCCCCAGCGCCTTGTCGGGATTCTTGAAGAAACGGACGAGCACATCCTTGTAATTCGGGAAATGGCGGAAGAAGAACTGTTCGGAACTTTCCGGATAAGGGAACACCTCCTTGGGCCCCTGGTACTTGAACGGGTTCGCGCCCTGGTTGGGCCGCGTCGCCTGCACGTCCATCATTCCCTGGTGCTCATAGACTTTCGTCTGGGGAGACAGGCGGGAAAGGGCCGTGCAGCAGGAGGACATGCTCATGATGGAGCGGACCGACGGAGAGGAACAGGCATCGACGGAACTTCCCTTCCCGAATACGGTCGGATAGTTTTTCACCATCGTCTCCGCAATCGACTGATGCTGGTTCCAGCCGATCTCGGTCAGGTCGCCCACCCGGTACTGCACATAGTCCCAGAAGGGTTCCAAGTCATTCAGCAGGCGCTCGCCCCGCTCGGTCAGGTTTCCCTGTTTCCGGCCTTCGGCCAGCATGTTCAGGATAATCGAGTAGGCGTCTCCGGTATAGGCATACCGGGAGCCGTGCCGGCCGTAATGGCTGATATAAACGGCCTCATAGCCCTTCGGAACGGGCGTAAGCGCCTTGGGTGACAGGTCCAGCAGGCAGTCCAGGCCGGAAGACTTGTTCCAGTCCGCGCGCACTTCTTCACGCACGCCATAGCGCTGGGCATAAATACAGGTGCTCCATCCCATCAAGAGCACCACGGTTAGGGAGAGGTATCTTTTTATCATTTGTTACTTATTGTCTTCAAGGACCTTTTTCAAGATGGGGACAATCACGGATTCCATCGCCGTATAGCCATCCGCATTGGGGTGGATGGAATCGATCTGGTACTCTTTCTTCAGGCCCATGTCGTCATCGACCAGGGCACTGTAATAATCCGCATAGGGGACGCCGGCGTCGTCGGCCCAGGCCTTGATCATCGCATTCAGCCCGGGGATGTGGTCCTGCGGCCGGAAATCCGGCACCTTGGGAAAGCTGTTGGACGGCGGTACGGAGCCGACGACAACCGGTATGCCGGCATCCTGGGCCGTTTTGGCCATTTTCTTGAGGCGCTCCAGGATGGATTCGGCCGAACTGGCCGCGATGTCGTTGGTCCCCCCTTCAATCACCACGCACCAGGGGTCCAGGTCGATGACGTCGGCCTTGAACCGGGCGAGCATGTCCCCGGTCTTGTTGCCGCTGATCCCCTTGTTCACATAGTCGTTGTCCGAGAAGAAACCGGGGTGTCCGACCCCTTCCCGGGCCCATTGCCAAGTGATGCTATCTCCGATGAAGACGGCGGACGGGCCTTTATGCGTGATCCCGGAAGGCACCTGGCCATCGGGTACATCAGGCGGGGGCATGTCATACGGCCGCTCCTTCCCGCAGGACAGTCCGGAAAGAAGGAGCGCCAGGAAAACCAGGTGTCGAATGCGTTCCATCAGTTTTTCACTACGTAGAAGAACGTCGGGACGGACCGCTCACCGGTATGGTCCGGGACACCGTTCACCTGGTCGGAATCCGTCGGATAGTTCACCACGTGGGTGGACGGGTCTCCCTGGCCTTTCACGCACATCGTGGAGGAACCGCCGCCGTCCAGGTTCAGGGCATACTGCGGATTGAAGTTGGTGACAAGGAACTTCGTCACTTCCGCGGCGGACATGCCCCGGCTCACGCTGGAGCGACGCCCGTCGATGACCACGAGCAGGAGATGATTGAACTCATTCCTGGCGATGACGGTGCGGGGATGGGTATTCGTACTCTGGTGGACATAAGGATCTTCCGAGTTGGAGGACTGCTTGGGATACCGGGCGCAGAAAGTCTCCCCCATCGGTTCATAATCCTGGATGAGCACGGGGGCGCTGGAGAGGATGTTCGGATTCTTCGAATCCTGCGCCAGTTTCATATAGGCCCGCATCTGCTCCTGATAGGACAGATCCCTCCCGGTCGCGTCGAAGCGGACATCCCGCTTCCCGTCCAGGATCACGCAACCTTCGTTCTTCCAGTTGGGAACGCCCGTCGTCCCGATGGTGGCGTTGGGCATCATATACGCCGTACGGCCATTCTCCCGGATGACGATGGACGGCCGTTCGTAGCCCGCATTCATGGTCACGATGGCATTCTTCTCCTTCATGACCGCCGATGCGGTGGAACGGTCCTCGTACAGGACCATTTTCACGGCATAGTCCTCCTTGGTCAGGTCGATGTCGGTGACGAAGACGCGCTGGGGCGACTTGGTGACCGGGTCGGTTCCGGAGAAGGTGAAATACCGGATTCCCTCCTCGATGACCGTGGACGTCCAACCCGTTCCGGAAGGATAGACTTCCTTTCCCCGGTTCTTGTCCCATTCATGCGACTCGCCCGGCTGCGGATTGACCGGCGTCGGATCCGGATCCACCACCGGCGTGGGCGGCGGAATCAGGTCGGGCAGGTCCTCCCCCCCGCAGGAAAGGACTGCGAGGGGGATGGAAACCACCCATAAGAAATGTCTGATTTTCATGCCTTACTTGAGTTTAGGGGCGTCGCCGGACAGATCCCACACCTCGGTGGACCAGCCCAGCGCCGTTGCCTGCGCAGAAACCGTGCCTTCACTGCCGGCATAGTTGTCCTTGACGTTCTCGGCGCCCTCCACGACAAAGCCGGCGAAAGGCAGGGTGGCGCTCCAGCCGATGCAGCCCGTGATGGCCGCCGTGGCCACATCCACCTTGCCGACGAATGCGCCGGTATTGGCATGGGTCCCTGTCACCGTTCCGGCCGCATAGCAGCGTTCTACGACGACGAGGCCCTTGGCGATGCCGACGAAGCCGCCAATCTCGGACCGTTCGCCGCCGATGACATCCATCGTAGAGTAGCAGTCGGCGATCTGGCAGGAAAGCGTGGCATTGCCCTCCGGATAGCCTGCGAAGCCGGCTACATTATTTCCGCCTGCCGTGATGCTTCCGCCGATGACTGCGCACTTGTTGATATCCGGGCAGTAGTTCACGCCCACGAAACCGGCGGAGTTGGTGGATCCGGTGATGGTCGCATTCTCCACGGTGCAGTGCGAGATGACAGAGCCGTCGAAACGGCCGGCCTGGCCGACGAATCCACCCACGCGCTGGGATGAAGGCGCATCGATGACCGCATCTTTCACCGTACAGCGCTCGAAGACGGTGGCCTTGTTGATATTGCCCACGAAGCCGCCGGCATACCGCTTGGCCGCCGTATGACGGACCGTGACTCCTTCGGAAGAGCAGTCCTCGAACCGGGCGCCGGCGCAATCCGGGACACCCACCAGGCCACCGACATTGTCGGAAGACGAGGTGACCGTCGTGTTCAGGACATGGCAGTCGGACACCGTGGTGACCACGGCCACCTGTCCGACCAGGCCACCCAGATAACTTGCGCCCTCGATGGAGGAGTTCTTCACCGTGACACCCGTCATCGAACAGGCCGTCAGGTTCTTGTTCGTCCCCAGGTAACCGGCCGCGATACCGGCCTTGTTCCCTCCGGCATTGACGGACGCGCCATCGAAGGTGACATCCTTGAGCGTTCCGTACAGGATTCCGGCGAAACTGGCATAAGCCGTCGGTTCGGTGATGGTGAGGCCCTGGATGGTCTTTCCGTTGCCGTCGAAGTGGATGAACTTGTCAAAGTTCCCCTCCGCATTGAGCGGCTTCCACTCGTTGCCGGAAATGTCCACGTCGCGAATCATCCTGAAGTACCTGGTCTCGTTCGACACGAGGTCGCCGGCCACCGACAGGAGGGAGGCGGCGTCGCCGATGAGCCAGGGGGATTCGGCCGTGCCTTCACCGCCTGCATAGTGGCTGCCGCCGGTCCAGCCGGTGGCGTCCAGGACGACGGTGTTCACCTTGCCGGGCAGGAGGGAGGCCTCCGCCGCGAGGGTCACCTCGCGCTGCCAATGGTTCCCGCCGTCAGCGACGACCGTGACCGTCAGGGTCGTGCCGGCCGGGACGGTGACCGCGTGCCAAGGCAGGGTCATCCAGGCGGTCAGCACCCGGTCTTCGCCCAGGGCGACGTCCTTCAGGCCCAGGGTGAGCGAAGAAACCTTGTCTTCTCCGTTCCCCGGATAGAACAGGGGCTCATCGGCCTGGAGGGCGACACTTTCCGGGGCAGTAACGCCTTCCGGAAGCGTGAGGGCGAACTTCAGGACACCGCTCTGCTTGAAAGTGCCCTTATGCCCGGTGGCCCATGCCTCACTGAATTCGAACGTCTCGAAGGCGTCCACGCCCGAGAGCAGGGCGCAGTACCGAAGATGGTCCATGGACCCGTTCCCGGTCTGGACCTGACCGGTCCAGGAAGCCGCCTCCAGTTCCTGGACGGAGCCGAAGGTGCCGGGATACAGGATGGAGAAGGCGGAACCGGCCACCGGCTTTCCGGTGAAGTCGGCCTGGTGCGCCGTGAAGCCGTCCTCGATATCGAATACGGACGAGTTGACGCCGATGACGTTGATCTGGTCACGTTCCTCCCATTTCCAGGAAAGGCCGCTTTCCGCGGCGCCGGCCGCCACCTTGGTCGCCGCTCCGTCCGGGATACGGGCCGAGATGGTGACCAGGCCGTCCTGGGGTCCGACGACGGGTTCGACCGCCTTGCTGCAGGAGAAAAGGAGCGGAAGAAGGGCTGCCGCCCCTATTGCGATGGAATGATTGTTCTTCATGATTCGGTCCTCCTCTCTTTAAATGAACGGATTCTCACCAAAGTCGCCGATCTGGCCGTTGGAGCCGGCCTGGTCCACGATCAGTTCCGGCTGTCCCACATGGACGGGATAGGCGCCGCTGAAGTCCCAGACCTCCGAAGACCAGCCCAGTTCCTGGGCCACCTGCGAAAGGGTCTTTCCTTCCGCAGCCGCCTTGCCGTGATACGGGAAGTTGTAGTTCGCGCCCTCCACTTCCACGACCACGAGCGGTATCTCGTCGGAGGCGTTCTCCTGGTCGTACAGGACGAAGAGGTCGGAGTAATCCAGGAAGTCGAACTCCGGCTTCCGGACACAGTCGGTAAGGAAGTTGTGCGTGGCGGTGAAGCCCACGACGGCGCCGCCGCTGTAATGGCTCTTGTCCCCTTCCAGGAAGGAATTGCTCCGGACGAAGGTGTTCCAGGCCACGCACTTCTCGACCACGTTCCCCGGCATGCGGGTCGCGGCCGCGTCACCCTTGTCCTGGTTCATGTGGCCGGCGATGCCGCCGATGGCGAAACCGGCCGTCACCGCCGAGGCGGAGTAGCAGTTGTAGATGGCGCTGCCGTCCTTGATGAGGCCGCCGCAGATACCTCCCGTCCGCTGTCCGCCGATGACCGAACCGGCCGTCCAGCAGTCGCGGATGGTGGTCTTGCCGCCGTCATAGCCGAACAGGCCGCCCACATAGTTCTTCGTGGAGGACACCTTGCAGTTCGCGGAGGAAGCGGTGATGTTGCCGTTTCCGATGATGCCCACCATACCGCCCACACCGGTCTTGTTGCCGGTGAAGGTGACGGTGCCCTGGACATGGACACGGAGGATTTCCGCATGCTTGTCGCCGGTACCGGCATAACCGCCGATGATGCCGCAGGCGCTGTTGGCCGTGCCCACGATCTTCGCCTTGGAGAAGCTCACGTCGTGGCAGGTCCCGTACAGGACGCCGAAGAAGCTCGGATAAGCCCCGCCGTAGTCGCAGGTGAAGCCCGTGATGGTATGGCCGTCGCCGTCGAAGTCGATCTCTTTGTCGTACGGGGAAGCGTAGTTGAGCGGTTCCCAGCCGGTGATTTCGCTCATGTCGATATCGGAAACCAACTTGAACCAGCGCTTTTCGCCACCCTTCAGGTCATCCTTCATGTACAGGAGTTGCTGGGCCGTGGAAATGAGCCAGGGCTCGGCCTCGGTGCCCTTGCCGCCGTCGTAGCGGCCGGCATCGAACCAACCTTCGCCGTCCAGGGTGACCGTGTTCACGCAACCGCTCTTGATGACCTTCTCTCCGGAGAGGGTGATGTCGCGGATCCAGGTCATGTCCCCGGCCGCCACCGTGAAGGAGAGGACGGTTCCCTCGGGAAGGGTGTCATCGTGCCAGGAAGTAGTCATCCAGGCGGTGAGGACCCGGTCCTCGCCCAGGGTAGCCCCGTCCAGGGTCAGGCTCAGTTCATTGACGGTCGCGTCCCCGTTGCCGGCGTGGAAGAGCGGCGTCGCGGCCGCCACCGTCAATTTGTTCACGGACGTGGTCCCTTCGGGTAGGGTGACCTTGAACCGGAGCACGCCGCCCTGCCGGAAACTGCCGCCGTGCGCGGCAGCCCAGTCAGGACTGAATTCGAAGGTGTCGAACGCATCCACGTCGCCGAGCAGGGCGAAATACTGCAGGTGCGCCTTGGAGTCGTTGCCCTGCTGGACCTGGGCATCCCAGGACAGGGCTTCCAGGCCGGAAGCGGAGGTCACCGTTCCGGGATAGATGATGGAATACTTGTCCCCCGTGACCGGCTTTCCGGTAAAGGTCGCCTTCTGGGGCTCGAAACCTTCCTCGATATCGAACACGGACGGCGTCGTGCCGATGACCGTGATCTTGTCACCGGCCTCCCAGGCCCAGGAAAGGCCTGTTTCGGCATCGCCCGCGGCAACGCGCGTGCCCACCGGGTCCGGAATGGAAGCGGTGATGGTCACCGTCTCCGCCGGGCCCTGCACCGGGGATTCCACCGCCTTGTTACAGGAAAGCGGCAGCAGCATGGCAATGCATGCGATAAGTGCTATTCTTGTTTTCATGACGGTCAGGTATTAATAGATGTCGTTTTCACCGTAACCCGGGAGTTGGCCCTGGCTGGAGGCGTCCTCGACGGGCGTCACGGTCGCATTGGCCTTGAGGGTGGGAACCGGACCGCTGAAGTCCCAGATGTCGGCGCTCCAGCCCAGTTCCTTCGCCACGTCGGTCAGGGTCTTCCCCGCCTCGGCGGCAATGCCGTGGTACGGATAGTTGTAACTGGCCCCGTCCACCTTGTTCACCACCAGCGGGCTGTCCGGAGAAGCGTTGGGCTGGTTATAGACGGTGAACATGTCGGAGTAATCCTGGAAGTCCAGGTCGGGTTTGCGGACACAGTCGATGAGGTAGTTCCTCACGGAAGTGAAGCCGACGACGGTACCGCAGCTGTAATGGCTCACGTCTCCGGGGGTCAGCGTCGTGGCATGGACGAAATCGTTCCAGGCGATGCACTTGGAGATGACGTTGTCCGGACGGGATTCCTCCGGCGTTCCGCTCTTCTGGTCCAGGTTGCAGTGGCCGGCGATGCCGCCGATGCCGAACCCGGCCTCGACGGAAGCGGTGGAGTAGCAGTTGACCAGCGAACTCTCGTTCTTGATGAGGCCGCCGCAGATGCCGCCGGTACGCTGGCCGCCCTTGACGGAACCGGCCGTCCAGCAGTCGCTGACCTCGCACTTGCCGCCGTCGTAGCCGAACAGGCCGCCCACATAGTTGTAACCCGACGTGACCTGGCAGTCAGCCGAGCAGGCGGTGACGGTAGCGTTGCCCAGGATACCGGCGAGGCCGCCGATACCGGTCTTGTTTCCCTTGAAGTCCACCACGCCCTGCACATGGACCCGCGTGATGTCCGCATGCTTGTCGCCGGTACCGGCATAGCCGCCGAGGATACCGCAGGCGCTGTTCGCGGAACTGGTCACGTAGGCATTGGTGAAGGTGACGTCATGGACCTTGCCGAACACCACACCGAAGAAACTGGCATAGTTGGTGAAGTCCACGCTGAAGTTGGAGATCGTATGGCCGGCGCCGTCGAAATCGACCTCGAAGTCATACGGGCTGGCATAGTTGAGCGGGATCCAGGCCGTGACGGAAGACATGTCGATGTCGTTCTTCATCCGGAAATACACCTTGTTCCCGTGTTCCAGTTTCTCGGCCATCTTCTCCATGTCTTCGGCCGTGGAGAGGATGTACGGATACTCGGCCGAGCCGTCGCCGCCCTGCGGGCCGGTGGCGGCCTGGACGACCGTCACGAAGGCATGCGGCTCGCTCGAAAGACTCCAGTTGTCCGTTCCGGTGACCTTGTCAATGGTGACCGGGAGCACGTAGGTCTTCTCCTCTTCCAGCCCGACAGCCGTAATCCGGAGTTTGGCGGAGGAGGAGGCCGTATTGTACCGCGGCATCATCACCGTGTTGCCGATGAATTCGAACGCGGAGGAAGGAAGCATCTCGTAGTCCGTGCCGTGGGATGCATTGTAGGTGGCGACGGCGTCGGGATCCACCTTGAAGGAGAAGGTCAGATAGACGTCCGAGACGGCCTCCGCCTTGGCAAGCAGGGTGAAGGTCTTGCTCTTGTTCGGGAGCAGTTCCACGGTCTCGTCCGCCCCGTCCAGACTGGCGTAGAAGACGCCTTTCATCGTGGACGCTGTGGGCTGTTCCTGGTCGCGGCAGGCGGTGAAGGCCAGCGCGAGAAGGGGCAGCAGCATATAGGAAATGATCTTTTTCATAAGGCAGGTCCGTTTAGAAATTGAGGCCGTCGTCCCAGCCCGGGTTCTGCGTCAGGGCGCCGCCCGTAAGGTTCCGGTCGTCCGTCGGGATGGGATAGAGATAGTCCCTGTTTTCGTTCCAGGAACGCGTAACGTCGCTGTGCAGCAGCACCATGCCGGAGTCACCGCCGGAGAGGATGACGTCGGTGCCCAGTTTCTTGGTGGAAGAGGCCTTGGAGGTGGCGGAGGCGGTATAGACCTCGAAATCCTCCGTACCGTTGCCGTCCAGGTCATAGACGCCCGCACCGGGCAGATACATGCCGTAGAAGGGGGCTTCGAACACCTTTCCTTCCTTCCAGCGCATCAGGTCGTAGTAGCGGTGTCCCTCCTGGCAGAGTTCGATGGCCCGCTCGCGGCGGATTTCCAGGATGACGCCCTTGTTGGCGTCGGCAGCAAGCACGGAGCTCTGGTAACCGCCATAGGCAGGGTCGGTGAGGAAAGCGTCGGGGTTCGCATTGGCATCGGACAGGCTCAGGTGCGGCATGCCCACGCGGTCGCGGAGCTTGTTCACGGACTGGTCCAGGTCGGCCTGCGTCAGGGTTCCCGCCTCGGCCAGGGCCTCCGCATAGTTCAGGAGGACCTCCGCCGTCCGGAAGATGATCAGGTCGATGTCCGAATTGTTGTAGGAATCCTGATCCACGGTGGTCACGTACTTGTCCGGATGATAGCCCGTAAAGGACACTTTCAAGTCGGGAGATGTGAATGTTTCCTGGCCCATGCGCTTGTAGCCGGGCGTCCGGATGCTCTGGGCAAGCCGGGGGTCGCGGTCCTTGGTTTCCTGCTGGAACGTCATCCGTTCCCAGCCTTCCTTGTCCGTAAAGCGGGAGCCGTCCTTCATCAGGTAACTGGCCACCAGTTTGCGGGTCATGGCGGGGCAGCCCATGGAGCCGACCGTCATCGTGTTGCCGGAAGAGTGGACGGCACCGTAGGTCTTGTTGTAGTCCCGGGCCAGGATCACTTCGTCCATCAGGTCGGTGGCGTTCATCGTGGTGAACAGTTCATGGTAGCATGTGTTCACGTCACCGGAATGCAGGCCGTAGCCGCTGGTCTGGATGAACTCCGCCGATACTTTCGCACATTCGGCCAGATACCATTTGTAGTCATGGGCATTGGCAGGGAGGGTGGCCAGGGTGGGATCGCCGGCGTGATACTTCCGGAAAGTGCCTTCAAACAGGAGGATCCGGGATTTCAGGGCCATGGCGGTCCATTTGGTCACTTCGTAGGCGCTCTTGGCCGTCGGCAGGTTCGCGATGGCGAAATCCAGGTCTTCGATCATTTTCTCCATGATCAGTTCGCGGCTGTCGCGGGGACGGTTCAGGGCCTCGGTGTCCGTGGAGCCTACGGGCTTGTCATACCACGGAACGTCGCCGAACCGGCGGACCTTGGCAAAATAGAAGTAGGCACGGAAGAATCGGGCCAGGGCCTCATAATGGAGGCGGACCTGCGCGTCAGGGCAGTTTCCGATGTTTTCCAGCAGGGTGTTGATGTTCCTCAGGGCCGTCCAGCTCCAGCCGCTTCCGCTGGCGGGAACCGTCCGCTTGCCCATCCCCTCGTTGGACATGTTGTTCTGGGTGAAATGGTCGTCATTGGCCACATACAGGTCCGTACCGGGGAACAGTTCGTAGAAGCCGATGGTATAGGCCTTGAGTTCGCTTTCGCTCTTGAAGAAGGTATCCGCCGAAAGCCGGTCCTTGGGCACGGCATCCAGCAGGTCGTCGCAGCCGGTGAAAACGAATCCGGCCATCAGGATCATTGCGGTGTAAAATATCTTTTTCATGGCAGGATGCATTAGAGGGTGATGTCAATGCCGAAGATGAAACTCTTCTGCCAGGGATAGATGCGCATCTGTCCGCCCGTCTGGGCCATTTCGGGATCCACGTACTTGCCGTGGAGGCCGGGCGCCCAGTAGAACAGGTTCTCGCCGGTGAAATACAGGCGGAGCCGGGAGACGGAGATCTTCCGGGTAAGGTTTTCCGGAAGGGTGTAGCCGAAGGTGAGGTTCTTCAGGCGCAGGTAGCCGATATTCTGGAGGTAGCGGTCGTTCACCACGCCCAGCGGACGGTTCGCATTCATGGCGATATAGCCGTGGGGACGGGGATAATACGCATCGGGATTCTCCTCACTCCAGCAGTCGTTCAGGAAGTCCTTGGGAATGAAGGTCATGTAAGGACGGGCGTAAGGGCCCCAGAATCCGCGGGCGTCCGCGGCCGGGTACCAGTCCATCTTGCCGATGCCCTGGAAGAACACGGCGAAGTCGAACCCCAGCCAGGAGGCGTTCAGGTTCACGCCGTAGTTGTACCGGGGCTTGCTGTTGCCGATGATCTGCCAGTCGCCGCTCTCGCCCACTTTCTCGGCCCCCTTGTTGATCTGCCCGTCACCGTCCAGGTCGGCAAACTTCATGTCGCCGGCGAACAGGCCCTGCGGGAAAATCTGCGCGTCATTCACCTTGCTCTGGTCCACGGCATAACTCTTCGCCTCCTCGTCGGTGGCGAACAGACCGTCCACGTGATAGCCCCAGATATCACCGTACTTCTGCCCCACCCAGTAGGTCTTCGCAAAGAGTTTGTCGGGGTTGTTGAAACGGGTGATGTGGGATACATAGTCGGAGAAAACCACGCTCATGCCGTAATGGAAGGGATTCGCCCCCAGTTTGAAGGAGTCTCTCCAGGAAAGGGTGATCTCATAGCCCTTGGTACGGAGGTCGGCCACATTCTCCTGCGGCGTGGATGCGCCATACACGGCCGGCAGGGGCTCACCGGCGGTGAGCATGTCCTTGGTGTCACGGATATAGCCCTCCGCGCTCAGTTCCAGCCGGTTATTGAGGAAAGCCAGGTCGATGCCCAGGTTACTCTGGATGGAACGTTCCCAGGTAAGTCCGGAAGATACCGGGGCCGACAGGGAAGCCTGCGGCAGGTTCGCCCCGCCCAGCAGGTAGGAGGACTTGCCGCCGGTGGAGACGGTCCGGATGGCCGGATAGTAGGAGCCCATCTGCTGGTTGCCCAACTGACCGTAGGAGAAGCGGATCTTCGCATTGTCCCACCAGCCCCTCAGGGGCTTGAAGAACGGTTCCTCGGAGATTCTCCAGCCCAGGGAAGCGGACGGGGAGAACACCCAGCGGCTGCCGCGGAGGAAGCGGGAAGAGCCGTCATAACGGCCGTTCAACTCGATCAGATAACGTCCTTTGTAGTCATAATTCAAACGGGCGAAGTAACCGGCCAGTTTGTACTCGTTCTGACCGCCGGAGGTCTCCATCCGTTTCTTGCCGTCGGGGTCGTTGGGGTCGGCGCCGATGAGGTTCTGGTCGTTCAGTTCCGTGGAATAGAGGTAGTAGCCGATGGCGCCCAGGTCCTTGATCCAGCGCGTCTCGTAGTTCACGCCGGCCATGATCTTGAAGTTGTGCGCATCCCGCCAACTGTTCTCATACGTCGCATACAGGTTATACGCCTGATAGATATTGGTGTTGGCGCTTTCCGAGAGTTTGTCCAGGAAAGGCGAAGCATCGTCCTTCGTATCGGTCACCAGCGGGTAAGTGGAGAAGTAGCCGGGGACCGCCCGGTTCTGATACCGGTTGTACTTGAGCGTATACGTGTAGTCGCCCTTGAGGGTGAACCCCTTGAACGGCTTGAGCGTGAAGTCCACGGTCTCGCTCAGGTTGTCCACCTTGTCCTCGTTGAAATTGTCTTCCGCGAGGAGCATCAGGAGACCGTCCATGACCGTATAGCCGTTGTACTTGGTCTTGTACAGGGTCGTCCCGTCGGGGTTGACGGCGGGGAAACTCGCCAGGGCATGGGCGGAACTCTTCGCGAAGTTGTTGTTGATGCCGCCCTGGCCCGGATAGAAGTAGGAACTGTTGAAATAACTCGTATTGGAGCCGATCCGCAGCCAGTCGGTCACGTCGAAGGATATCTTCGCGCGGAGGTTGACACGCTTGTAGTTGTCGGGCTTCTCCTTGAACATGCCCTGCTCATAGGTATAGCCGCCGGAAACCAGGTAACTCACGTGATTAGTGGCACCGCTGGCCGAGATGGTGTGGCTCGTCGTGGGCTTGATGTCGTTGTACAGGACGTGCCACCAGTCCGTATTGGCATAATAGTTATAGACATCCTGGCCGTTCTCCTGGGAGATGACCACCCAGGGGCGCTCGGGATTCTCCACCTTGTCGCCGCGGCGGATCCACAGCTGCTGCATGTCCTCGTCCGTGTAGTTGGCATACTTGGTGCCCGGGCTGTAGGTGCCCCAGAAGAGGTTGTTCAGATAGACGGAATCGTAGCCCCGGGACTCGTACTCGGTGCTGGTGGTGGGAGCGGTGACGCCGTAGCGGCCGCTGTAGGTCACCTTGGCCCGGCCGTCTTTCTCCCGGCTTCCGTTTTTGGTCGTCACGAGGATCACGCCGGCCGATCCGCGGGCGCCGTAGATGGCGGCGGCCGCAGCATCCTTGATGACGGAGATGCTCTCCACATCCGCCGGATTCAGATACTGGATATCGCCTTCGACGCCGTCGATGAGGACCAGCGGGCTGCCTCCGTTGATGGAGTTCCAGCCGCGGATGTTCAGGTCGGCGGCCTGGCCGGGACGGCCGGAGCCCGAGGTAATGTTCAGGCCCGGGACGGTACCCTGCAGCATATGGCCCACATCCAGGGCGGAGCGGTCCTTGAGGTCATCGGCCTTCACCACGGAAACGGCGCCCGTGAGATTGGCCTTCTTCTGGGTGCCGTAGCCGACGACCACGGCATCTTCCAGGATGTTCTGGTCCTCCTCGAGCACGACCAGGATCTGGCGACGACCCTGGACAGGCACCTGCTGGGATACGTAGCCCAGACAGGACACCTCGAGGACAGCGTTGGGATCGACGCTGATGGAGAAGGATCCATCCGCGTCCGTAACTGCGCCGGTACCGCCGGAAAGCACGGCCGCCCCGACGACGGGGCCGCTCGCATCGGTCACGGTACCGCGCACTGCGATCTTTTGGGCTTGGGCGCCAAAAGAGACTGCCATACCGATCAGTATGGTCAGCACGCTGAACAGTTTTTTGGGGAACATATATTATGTGGTTAAATAGTGTTTTCGCGGTCAATACAAAGTTAATCATTTCCCCCGCTAAATGGACAGTACTGGCGTAAATAGTAGATGAAGAGGAGTCCTGTCATTCTCATAAAAACTTGATAATGAACACAGAACGGAAATAAAGAAAACGCCCGAATAGTAGCCGCCGGCCATTGCCTTTTCAAAGAAAAACCGTATATTTGAATCAGTATCGAAGACTGACCATGCGTTTTCCGTTCCATCTGCTGCTTGCTGCATTCCTGATCCTCCCCCTGTCCGCCTGCCGGAACGGAAAGAGGAACACCCCGGAGTGGGAAACCGCACTCCGGGAACTGGACTTGTCGATCTCCCGGGAGGAGGAGATCAGCCGGAAGCACAGAGCCTACCTGGCCGATTTGAAAAACCAACTCCGCCATACGCAGGACGCGCGGGAGGCCTACCGTCTCGGTAAAGCCATATATAACGGATATCTGAAATACGATGTGGATTCCGCTCTCCGGTATGCACATATGAAGGAAAGGATTGCCGCCGGAACGGGTGATACGGACCTCTACCTGGACGCCTCGCTGGACCTGGCCCAGCGTTACCTGATTTCCGGCATGTACCAGACCGCGCTCGAAGCGGTCAGGGCCGCCGATACGTCGGCGGTCCGGTCCTCCCGCCACCTGGCGGTCTATTACCAGACCCTCAACTCCATCTACCACGGAATGGCCCTGGTGGCCAAGGACCCGGAGTTGTACGCCCGATTCCGCGCCGACGAACTGCTTTACCAGCGACGCAGCCTGGCCGCTCTGACGAAGGATATGCTGGACTACTATACGGTCAATGCCGACATCGAAATAGAAAACGGACATCCGGAACGGGCCCGGCAACTGATGGAGTCGCTGCTGGAGGAGGGTCACCCCTCCTTTCAGGGCCAGGCCACCGCCCATTATTGGATCGCAAAGTCATACCGGGAGGAAGGAGACCGGGAGAAAGAACTGACGCATTACGCAATCAGCGCCAACTGTGACAAACTCGCTCCCGTCAAGGCATCCCGGTCCCTGATCCGCCTGTCCCGGATCCTGTATGACCGCGGTGACCTGGACCGCGCATACACCTATATCGTCCGGGCCTATGAGGACGCCACCCGTTCCGACGCCCGCATAGCCCTGGACGAAATCAACCGGTCCCTGCCCGCCATCATCGATTCCTATGAAAAGTCGGAGCAGCATCGCAGACGCCAGTTGCAGGGCTTCCTGGCCGTCACGGTGCTGTTCCTGTGCTCCCTGGCCCTATCCCTTTTCCTGCTGAACCGGGACCGGAAACGGATCGGCCGGATGCAGCGGGAGATTCTGGAGAACGTGGACCGGCTCAAGGAATCCAACCAGATCAAGGACTTTTACCTGGGACGGTACCTGTCCATGTTTTCCGGACATATCGACGCCCTGGAGCGATACCGGTCCAAACTCCGTGTAACGGCCAAGTCCAAGGACCTGGATGAGATCCTCCGGGTCCTTAAGTCCGACGCCTATATCGACTCGGAACGGAAAACCCTGTACGACGAGTTCGACAGTACGTTCCTGGGCGTTTTTCCGGACTTCGTCGAACAATTGAACGGCCTTCTCCGGGAAGACGCCCGGATCGGGCAGGACCTTCCGCCCGGAAAACTCTCGAACGAACTCCGCATCTTCGCCCTGATCCGCCTAGGGGTCACCGAATCGGCCCATATCGCCCTGTTCCTGAAGAAATCGCCCTCCACCATCTACAACTACCGCGTCAAACTGAGAAACGCCGCGGCCTGCGACCGCGACGACTTCGAGAAAAAACTGATGGAAATCGGGAATACAGGATAGGCTACCAACTGATCGCCGGCTTCGTGAGGGCTTCCTTGAGCTGGTCGTCGTAGCGGAGCCGGACCTGGATGCCGGCCTGCTGGAACCAGTAGCGGACGGCGATCTCCTCCTCGATGAAGGGGACGATCTCATCCTTCTTGAGCCGGAGGAAGGTTTCCTTGTCCATGTCCAGGGATTTCTCCAGGGCGGCGAGTTCGTCCGACATCGTTTCGGTCAGGCCGTCTTCAGCCAGGGTTTTCTTCATCTCGTCGAAGAGGGCGCGGGCGGAGGAACGGTAGTCGAACTCCTTGTCCTTCGCGAAGGCGACAAAGTCGTCATAGGCGTCGAAATGGAAATCCTCCACCGATGGAAGCGCCTCGTGCTCACGCACATACTTCATCGCATACTGGTCCACGATGCCGTTCAGGACGATGGAATAGGTCAGGCGGGAGTATTTGTGCCCCTTCACCTCGAAGTCCGGGGTAATGCCACCGCCGTCCCGGACGGTGCGGCCATGGAGCGTCTTAAACTCGTGCGTCAGGGAATCCGGGATATGGCCTACGCTGCCGTCCTCGTTGCGGTGGCTGTAGTCGATGGCCTGCACGCATCGGCCGGAAGGCGTGTAATACT
>Ga0310697_10001462_pt1 | contig 27684 bp, 19 predicted proteins | sample 172DNAGHGlowgp2_FD_203883 | JGI IMG/M metagenome (GOLD analysis project Ga0310697, IMG submission 203883) | Sheep rumen microbial communities from Palmerston North, Manawatu-Wanganui, New Zealand - 1728 DNA GHGlow gp2 (v2) (version 2) | ecosystem: Host-associated > Mammals > Digestive system >...
AGGCGGAAAGACAAAGTCTGCTGACAAGATAGCCAAGCAGGCTGCTTCAACTGCACTGTCCTCAGTCATGCGCTCAGGCGCAACCTCAATTGTCAGAGGACTTTTCGGAACTAAAAAGTAATTGATTTTATCAGTCCCTTTTGGTAGAATATCTGTGCATTATTCCTTTGAGGGAGTAGCAGGCGCTTTTTGAGCGCAGCAAATGTCAACATCCTGGCTTTTGCCTGGCATTGCTTTAAATTGCGAGACTCATGTGTGGCTGCCACACATGAGTCTTTATTATGGGAGAATATATGGTTACTGTAAGTATAGTGCTGTTTGCACTTCTGCTTGGTGTAGGCCTTGCCATGGATGCCTTCTCGGTGTCTGTGGCAAATGGTTTGAGGGAGACTTCAATGTCCTCCGGCAAACAGGCGGCTGTGGCGGGCACTTTCGGTGTGTTCCAGGCGCTGATGCCGTTTCTCGGCTGGATATGCGTCCATACAGTGGTTGAGAAGTTTTCTTCTTTCTCTTTGTATCTGCCCTGGACTTCATTCTTTCTCCTCGGTTACCTCGGAGGAGAGATGCTCGTCAATGGTATCAGGGCAAAGAAGAAGGGTGTTACGGTCACTGAGCTCTCGCTGACGCCTCGTGTGCTGTTTTTCCAGGGTATTGCGACTTCGATTGATGCTCTGTCGGTAGGTTTTACTATCGGTGAGTATAAAGTTTTGGCGGCTCTGATTGTTGCCCTGATTATCGGAGTTGTTACATTTGCGATTTCGTTCCTGGGTGTTTACTTCGGTAAGAAGCTCGGAACGAAACTTACATGGCAGGCAGATGTGCTGGGCGGCGTTATACTTATTGGCATAGGAATTAAAATACTTGTTTCAGGAGTTTTCGGATGATGAGTTTGCTTGTACCGATTTTATTGTTTTTACTGGGATTTGTGCTGCTTATTCTCGGCGGTGACTGGTTCGTTGACGGAGCGGTCGCAATTGCGAAGAAGTGGCATATACCTGATCTTTTGATAGGCGCTACGGTTGTGTCCATAGGCACGACTCTGCCCGAGGTCATGGTATCTGCGGGAGCGGCTGTTGCGGGCCATTCCGAGATTGCATACGGCAATGCTTTAGGCTCGATTATCTGCAACACCGCGCTGATTTCCGCGATTACTATAACCTTCGCGCCGGGGATGACGGACAAGAAGAGCCTCAGGATACCGACTGCCTTCTTCTTTGTTGCAGCGGCGTTTTATGCGGTTGTTTCTTATACGACCGGTTACTTCTCAAGGACCGTCGGTATTGCCTTGCTCGCAATATTTGTGGTTTATATGGGATTCCAGATAAAGTCCGCTCTTGGTGGTTCTTCTTCTTTGGATTCGTCGGAGTCGCCGGAGTCTTCGGCTGAGATGCCTCTGTGGAGGGCTGTTGTGTCACTGATTGCGGGTGCGGCGGCAATTGCTGTCGGTGCGGACCTGCTCGTTGACAACGGTACCATAATTGCTACGGCTCTCGGTGTGCCGGAGTCCGTTATTGCGCTGACATTCGTTGCCCTGGGTACTTCGCTGCCTGAGCTTATCACGGCAATTACATCGCTCAGGAAGGGCCATGGTGCTCTGTCGCTCGGCAATGTTATCGGTGCAAACCTGTTCAACCTGGTGCTTGTGTCAGGACTTTCTATAACTTTACGTCCGTTTGCGATTCCCGCGTCGAAACTTGTTGCGGGTATGAATGCTTCGCTGGTTGTTGACATACCGGTTGTGCTGGGCGTTATGCTTCTGATGACGGTGCCTGCACTGGTCAAGGGTAAACTTTATCGCTGGCAGGGAATACTGCTGCTGTTGATTTACGCTTCTTATTGTGTTTTCCAGTTTGCTTTTTAGTTTTGTTTAATTTGTGGACATGTCTTGTGACATGTCCATTTTTTTATTATTGTTTTGTGTTTATTTTTATTATTGTTTCTTATTTATTTGATTGCTTTAATGTGTTAAAATGTTCTTGTTATTTTATACCTTTGAAACGGTTGAAAAGGGAGGTAATACTATGAGCTGTGGTTGTAACCATGAGGCTTCTGACCTTTCGTTGCTTGCTGATGTTTTGGATCATTATCGCGGCATAGACGGAAGTCTTATTGCAATTTTACAGCAGGCACAGGATATCTACGGATATCTGCCTACGGATGTCATCTACCATATTGCCGAGGAGACGGGAGTTGCTCCTGCGAAGGTAATGGGTGTGGCGACATTCTACACTCAGTTCAGACTCAAGCCGGTCGGCAAGTATCTTATTATGCTCTGCCAGGGCACAGCGTGTCACGTCAACGGTTCGGAACTTATTGCCGCATCCATTAAGGATGAACTCGGTATTGTTGACGGAGAGACAACCGATGACGGTCTGTTCTCACTCAAGCACGTTGCATGTCTCGGATGCTGCTCACTCTCACCGGTCATGATGATCAACGGTGAGACATACGGCAGTCTGACTCCGGACAAGACGAAGACAATTCTTCGCGAACTCGCGGCAAAGGCAGGTGACAACGCATGAAGATAGTAGTAGGAGAGGGCTCCTGCGGTCTCGCTGCAGGTGCAGGCAAGGTTCACGCAAAACTTGATGAACTTTTCGGTGCTGCAAATCCCACCGGTGCCGTTGTCACTATCACGAGCTGTATAGGAATGTGCTTCCTTGAGCCTATAGTTGACCTTTATGACGGCGACTCACTTGTCCGCAGACTTGTTCATGTAACAGAGGCTGACGCGGAGAAGATTTACAATGCGGTAAACGCAAGCAATCTCTCACTGGTTGACGATATCACCATAACCGCTGATGACGCGAGCTTCCTCGAGAAGCAGACACGTATTGCGCTTCGTAACTGCGGTATTATCAACCCGATGAGCATTGATGAGTATATTGCCCGCGGCGGTTACTCCGCTCTTGAGAAGATTTTAACGTCCGGCATGACTCAGGATGACGTCATTGAGGAGATTGACAAGTCCGGCCTCAAGGGCCGCGGCGGCGCAGGTTTCTCAACGGCGTTCAAATGGCGCGCCGCGAAGAATTCGGCCGGAGAGGAAAAATATCTGATTTGTAACGCGGACGAGGGCGACCCGGGTGCGTTCATGGACCGTGCCGTAATTGAGGGCGACCCTCATAACCTTATTGAGGGTATGCTTATCGGCGCGTATGCCATAGGTGCTCAGGAGGCTATCGTTTATGTACGTGCTGAGTATCCTCTGGCTATTGTCCGTCTTGAGAATGCTATTAAGGATGCCACTGAGCGTGGCTATTTAGGCTCAAACATTTTAGGCTCTTCGTTCTCATGCAAGATGAGAATCAAGGCAGGCGCGGGCGCGTTTGTCTGCGGTGAGGAGACGGCCCTTATCGAGTCCCTTGAAGGCAAGAGGGGTATGCCCCGTCTGAAACCTCCGTTCCCGGCACAGTCCGGTTTCTGGTTCAAGCCTTCAAATATCAACAACGTTGAGACATACGCCAATGTCGCGTGGATTATAGCAAACGGCGGTGAGGCATTTGCGGCCATGGGTACACCTGACTCAAAGGGTACCAAGGTATTCGCTCTCACAGGCAAAATCAAGCGCGGCGGCCTTGTCGAGATCCCTATGGGCAAGACCCTTCGCGAGGTTATCTACGACATAGGCGGCGGTATCAGAAACGATAAAGAGTTCAAGGCCGTTCAGCTCGGCGGTCCTTCCGGAGGATGTATCCCGGCTTCACTCCTTGACACCATCATCGACTACAAGGCCCTCGGTGCCACAGGCGCCATCATGGGCTCGGGCGGTATGGTTGTCATGGACGAGACCACATGTATGGTCGGTATGGCAAGGTTCTTCCTCGACTTCACTGCGAAGGAATCCTGCGGTAAATGCGTACACTGCCGTATAGGCACAAAGCGCATGCTTGAAATCCTCGGACGAATTGTAGAGGGTAAAGGTGAAGAGGGCGACATAGAGAAACTCGAAGAACTCTGTATGGCCGTCAAGGACGGTGCTCTCTGCGGTCTCGGACAGACTGCTCCGAACCCGGTACTCACCACCATCCGTTACTTCCGTGACGAGATGGAGGCTCATATTACCGAGAAGTGCTGCCCGGCAGGTGAGTGTGTATCGCTCATTACATACTCTATTGACAAGGACAAGTGCATTGGCTGTTCCGCCTGTGCAAGGAAATGTCCTGCGGGTGCTATTACCGGTGAGATTAAATCACCGTTCGTTATTGATCCTGAGAAGTGCATCAAGTGCGGCAACTGTAAGACAGTCTGCAAGCAGGATGCGATAATTGTAAGGTAAAGGGGGGAGATTCATGTCTATTAAGTACACCATTGACGGAGTAGAGGTTATCGCTAATGAAGGCGAAACCATACTCGCATCGGCAACCCGTGCAGGCGTGGAGATTCCCACACTCTGCTTTGCCGAGAATACGGCCATCTACGGCGCATGCGGCGTCTGCGTAGTTGAAGTTGAAGGCGTGCCGAAACTTCTGCGCTCCTGCTCCGCAATACCCGCTGAAGGCTATGTTGTTCATACAGATACACCTCGTGTTATTCGTGCCAGAAAGACCGCTTTCGAGCTTCTTCTGTCCGACCACACGGGCGACTGCCGCGGTCCCTGTAAGCTGAACTGCCCTGCAGGTACCGACTGCCAGAAGTATGTTAACGAAATTAAAGACGGCAAGTATTTCGATGCCGTTTCAACAATCTACGAAGCATTCCCGCTTCCGGCCTCTATAGGCCGTGTATGCCCTCATCCGTGCGAGGACGCCTGCCGTCGTCAGCTCGTTGAGGAGCCTATCTCAATTGCTTTTCTGAAGGCCTTTGCTGCCGACAAGGTGCTGGCGTCCGATAACAAGTATGTTATCTCCGTCGGTGCAGACACGGGCAAGCGCGTCGCTATCATCGGCGGCGGTCCCGCAGGTCTTACGGCTGCGTACAAGCTTCGCGAGTACGGCCACGCCGTGACTATCTTCGACCAGCAGCCGAAGATGGGCGGTATGCTCCGCTACGGTATCCCCGAGTACAGACTTCCGAAGGCTGTTCTTGATCAGGAGATTAAGATTATTGAAGATGCCGGCGTAGAGATGAAGAACAATGTTAAACTCGGCAGAGATGTTCAGTTTAATGATTTGGTTGCTGATTATGACGCTGTGCTGATTGCTATCGGTGCATGGACTTCCGTTCCCATGCGTGTTCCGGGTGAGGACCTTCCGGGTGTTGTCGGCGGTATTGATTTCCTCGGCAAGCTCGGTATGGGTGAGACGCCCGTCATCGGCAAGCGCGTCGCAATCTGCGGCGGCGGTAACACCGCCATGGACGCGTGCCGTACAGCAGTGCGTCTCGGCGCCGAGGAAGTATACGTCGTATACCGCCGTACAAGGAACGAGATGCCCGCTGCCGACATAGAGATTGAAGAGGCTGAGGAAGAGGGAGTAATATTCAAGTTCCTCACAAACCCCATCGAAATCTACGGTGACGGCAAGGTAGAGGGCATGACCCTTCAGGTTATGGAACTCGGTGAGCCTGACGCATCAGGCCGTCGTTCTCCCGTACCTGTCGAGGGCAAGACCGAGGACATTAAACTCGACAACGTCATCATGGCTATCGGCCAGGTTGCAAACTGCGAGGGTATCTCCGGTGTTGAACTTACGAAGAAGGGCACAATCCTCTGCGACGAGATGACTTTCCGCACAAATATCGAAAACGTATTTGCCGCCGGTGACGTCACAAACAAGGGCGCAGGCATTGCCATTGCAGCCATAGGTGAGGCTTCGAAGGCCGCATTCTGCATCAACAATTACTTAGAGGGCGCTGAGGTACGCTACAAGGCGCCGTACTATGTTCAGGATGAGAAGACGGAAGCTGACTTTGAAGACCGCGAGAAACAGCCCAGAGCGCAAATGCCGGGCATGTCTCCCGAGGAGAGAAAGAATAACTTCAAGCCCATCTACTACGGCTTCTCCGAAGAGGTTGCGCGCAAAGAGGCATCCCGCTGCCTTGAGTGCGGCTGCCATGACTACTATGACTGCCGTCTCATCAAATACGCCAACTGGTTCGATGTCGAGCCTTCACGCTTCCCGGGTGAAGTTCATAAGAGAGATTATATTGACATTGCGAATGTTATAGAGCATAATCCTAATAAGTGTGTTCTCTGCGGACTCTGCTACAGAACCTGTGAGCAGGTAGCGAAGAAGACCTTCATAGGCCTCTACAACCGCGGTTTCAACACAATAATCAATCCTATGTTCCCGAAGGCAGAAGCGGCTTCTTACTGCGCTACATGCGGACTCTGCGTTGACGCCTGTCCTACGGGTGCAATGAAGAAGAGTTTTTAATTGGAACAGGTTAAGTCACAAAACTTAATTGGAAAGAGTTCAGACGGAGTACGGGACCTCACACAGGGGTCACCGTACTCCGTCATATTGTCTTTTGCTTTTCCGTTTTTCATAAGCCAGGTCTTCCAGCAGCTCTACAATGTCGTCGACTCGCTGATTGTAGGCCGGTTCCTGGGAACCACGGCTCTTGCCGCGGTCTCGACCTCAGGCACATTGATTTTCATGATTGTCAGCTTCTTCGAGGGAGCGGCAATGGGCGGAAGTATTGTCATTGCCAGGTACTTCGGAGCCAAGGATACTGAACGTGTAGGTCTTGCCATTCACACTGCAGTTACGCTGGCGCTGGTCATGAGTGTGTTCATGACGGCCTTCGGTGTGCTTTTCACGCCGCAGATACTGCGCTGGATGAACACTGACCCTGATGTACTGCCTGAGGCTGTATCATACTTCAGAACCATTTTTGCAGGGTGCATCGGCCTCGTGGTCTACAACATGGGCCGCTCGGTCATGGTCGCCGTTGGCGACAGCAAGAGGCCTCTGTACTATCTGATATTCTCCGCTCTTACAAACATAGTTCTGGACTATCTCTTTGTCGGAGTATTCGGCTGGGGCGTCTGGTCGGCGGCTTTCGCCACCATACTCTCGCAGTCGCTGTCCGCGGTTTTCTGTATTGGTCATCTTCTTCAGAAGGGACACGTATATACGCTGTCTCTTTCAAAGCTCGGATTTGATATGCCGATTCTGTGGGAGACCATAAAGTACGGTATGCCTTCCGGCATTCAGAACTCGGTGATCGGTTTTGCGAATGTCATAGTGCTGTCGCAGATCAACTCGTTCGGAACCTTCGCCATGGCGGCCTTCGGCTCGCACGCGAAGATAGAGGGCTTCGCCTTTATTCCGATTATGGCTTTGAATTTGGCTGTGACCACTTTCATAAGCCAGAACCTGGGCGCGAAGGAGTATGCGCGCGCAAAACAGGGTGCGCGCTTCTGTATGACGCTGTCGCCGCTTCTGGCGGAGATTATCGGTGTCATCTATTACTTCCATTCAAATTTCCTTATAGGCCTCTTTGACAAGACGCCTGAGGTGCTGGAGCTCGGTGTGACTCAGGCACATATCATTCCGCTCTTTTACTGCCTCCTGGCGTTTTCACACGCCGTTGCGGCAGTCTGCAGGGGAGCGGGCAAGGCCTTCGTCCCGATGTTCGTCATGCTCTCCGTATGGTGCGTCATCCGCGTGGCTTATATTCTGCTTGTAATGAATATGTTCGGAGACATATGGTATGTCTACTGGGCATATCCGCTGACCTGGGGAATCAGCTCGGTCATCTACCTGATTTACTACCTGTTTTCCGACTGGGTACACGGATTTGAGAGTAAGAAAGCTTAAGATTGGGCAAACGGGGGTCTTTGTACATTGCTCTTTGATTTTTGCTGCCATATAATGAAGGGGGGTTGTGGTTTAGTGATTGTCAGGTGATAATATGGCAAATTATACGAAAGACCTTATCTTGAATACCTTCTTCGATATGCTTGAGCGTATGCCCTTCGAGAAAATCACCGTCACCGCACTTATCAAGGAGTGCAACATAGGACGAAACACGTTCTATTACCACTATGAAGACATTTACGACCTTCTGGACGATGCCTATTCGCAGCTTCTCAGGAGGTACGAGGTGTGCCTTCAGAATGACGACCTGAGCGAGGCCATTAAAACCATATTGTATGACTGTCGCAAAAACAGGGAAAAGGTGTATCACATTTACAATTCCCTGACCCGTGAGAGGCTCATAAGCTTCATCTTTGACCGCACAGACAGTCTCATACTCAGATATGTGATGAGCATCGCAGAGGAGTTTGACGCGGATTCGGATCATGCCGATATCGTGGCAAATGTGATCAAGTACTCCTTCTACGGCTTCTTTGCCCGGTTTTTATGGAACGATATGAAGGATGATATCGAGGAAAACGCGGAAATGCTTGCCTTCGTTTACGGCGAGCTTATTGAGAGTATGCTGTTTTGAAAATTATTACAATAAAGCCGATCTGTCATAAACGGGACAAGATCGGCTTTTTAATTATACATAATCCTCCGAAAAACCTTTATCTTTGAAATGTAGACATTTTAAGGAGGGTTACTTATGAGCGTTTCAAAAACGGCAAAAAAACTGGGAATCAAGAAGATTTTAAATCGCCTTTACAAGAGCCCGGAGAAGAATCTCCGACGTCTCATGGACTGGGCCGACAAATATGCCGGTGATCTGCTGAAGGATCAGAGACAGTCCATAAGGGATGCTATCACGGACCCGGAGAATCCTTACTACCCGTTTGTGCGGCATATTCTTCGGGATGTCGATCCGAAGGTGGCAAAGACCATAGCGGTCAATTTCTTCATTAATGCGAATCTCGTGGGAGTTCCCATTCAGTTCGAAATGCGCAAAAAGTACGACTGTAATATCCCCTGGGCCATTCTGCTTGACCCTACATCGGCCTGCAATATTCATTGTCTGGGCTGTTGGGCAGCCGATTACGGCGGAGGCATGAATCTGAGCTTTGAGGAGATGGACAGTATAATCACCCAGGGAAAGGAGATGGGTGTCTATTTTTATCTCTTCTCGGGAGGAGAGCCGCTCATAAGGAAGGATGATATCATCAGCCTTTGCAAAAAACATGATGACTGTATGTTCACGGCATTCACCAACGGTACACTGATTGATGATGCATTTGCCGATGAACTCCTGCGAGTGAGAAATTTCGCCCCTGCCATCTCGCTTGAGGGCTTCAGAGAAGCGACGGACTCGCGGCGCGGAGAAGGCACATATGACCTTGCTCTTAATGCCATGAAAATTCTTCGCGAGCACAAACTGGTTTACGGTGTTTCCTGCTGTTATACATCGGAAAACTACGAGTCCATCACGTCTGATGAATACTGGGATATGATGATTGAAAACGGCGCTTACTTTGTATGGTATTTCCACTATATGCCTGTCGGAAATGACGCGAATACCGATTTGCTTCCGAGCCCCGCGCAGAGGGAGTATGTCTGCAGACGTATCCGCAACAACCGCAGGAAAAAGCCGCTGTTTGCCATGGATTTCCAGAATGACGGAGCGACAGTCAACGGATGTATTGCCGCAGGACGGAGATATTTCCATATAAATGCGAACGGAGACGCGGAACCGTGCGCCTTCATTCACTATGCGGATTCGAATATCCGTGACAAGACGCTTCTGGAAATACTGCAGTCACCGCTCTTTATGGCATACCATGAAAGACAGCCGTTTAACGACAATATGCTGAGGCCCTGTCCCATGCTTGAAAACCCGGACAAGCTCAGGGAAATCGTTAAACTGAGCGGTGCTAAATCCACAGATATGAAATCCCCTGAAAGTGTCAATCATCTCTGCTCCAAATGTGACTCTTATGCAGAGGAGTGGGCCCCTACGGCCGACAGACTCTGGAAAGAACAGAGGAGAAAGAAGAAATAAACTTAAAAGCCCCCGGTTTTTTGAAACCGGGGGCTTGGCTTTTTCTTTTTTTGTTTATTTTCTTCTTTTATTTTATTGTTTCTTCTTTATTTTTTTATTTACTTCTTGAGGAACTTGTCAATGAGACCGTGTACGGAGTCCAGGTCGTGCGGGTCGTTCGTCTCAACTGCCTTGTTTATGGCGTGGCGAAAGTGCGATTTGATTATGACACGGCTGACGGAGTTGATTGAGGACTCTACGGCGGAGAGCTGGATTAAGATTTCATCCGTGTCTCTGTTGTCTTCCACCATGCGCTTGATTGAGTCAATATGGCCGGTGACGCGGGAGAGACGGTTTAGGATGATCTTCTTCTCCTCTTCGGTGTGGCTTACGGGGTGGCGGATTTTAATCGGTTCCTCTTTTATCTCCTCGTTTGTCTCGCCTATGATTGCGCGGAGGAAGTTGGGGATACCGAAGTCCTTCGTGCCCATGCCGTAGCCTATCTCCTCCATAGTGATGGTGGGGATGGCACCGAACTTGGTGACGAAGTATTTTATGAGCGCGGCGCCGGTGGGGGTGCAGAGCTCACCCTGAATGTCGGAGCTGTAGATGGGGACGTCGCGGAGGATCAGGGCCGTTGCGGGGGCGGGCACCGGCATTATGCCGTGCGCGCACTCAACAGTGCCCGAGCCCGTGTGAACGGACGATGCCATTATCAGTTCCGGATTAAGTTTATAAATGAGCCAGCAGACGGCCACTACGTCCGCGACGGCGTCAAGCATACCGACCTCGTGGAAGTGTACCGCACCGGGTTCGGTACCGTGCACTCTGCCCTCGGCCTCCGCGATGATCTTGTACACGTTTATCGCGTCGGCGCGTACCTTGTCGGGTATGTCGAGGGAGTCGATTATGTCGGTTATGTCTTCAAGCGTCGCGTGATGATGGTGGTGGTGATGCTCATGGTCATGATGCTCATGGTCATGGACCACCTCTGCGGGCTTTTCCTCCTCGCCGTTTATCACGACGCGGAAGTGTGTGCCGGTTATACCCATCTTGACGGCAGTCTCAGCTGTCGTCGTGACACCGGGTATGCCGGCATTGTTGAGTTCCTTTAAGAATTCCTCTTTGTCGTCAATGAGCTCAAAGAGGGCCGCCGACAACATGTCGCCGGCGGCTCCGCTGGAACAGTCAAAATACAAAGTCTTCATTTTTGAGTTCCGTTCTGTGGCTGTTTATTTTTTCTCTTTGAGAAGTGTTACGATTTCAGCAAGAAGCTCTTCCTGGGTCGGGCCTGCGGGCTCTTCCTCGGCTGCGGGCTCCTCTTCCTTCTTGTCACCCTTTTCCTTTACCTTGTTAACAGCCTTAACAAGAAGGAATACTACGAGAGCGATGCAGAGGAAGTTGATGATGGCGGCGATGAGGATTCCGATGGGGAACATGCCGATTGTTACTTCAGCAAAGTCAGCCTTGCCTGCGATGAGAGCAATGATCGGGTTGATGATTGACTCGATGAGGGCGTTAACGATAGCCGTGAAAGCTCCGCCGATAACTACGCCGACTGCCATGTCCATGACATTGCCGCGGGCAATGAATTCTTTGAATTCTGCTACAAAGCCTTTTTTCTCTTCCATTTTTAAAACTCCTTTAAAATTTAATGGGGCAGTCGTCAGACTACCCCATTATTTTAACAAAAAGCCATATAATCTACAAGTATAACTTGTTATATGGAGTCGGATGAATCGCCCATGAAGACAGAGCGGTCAAGTCTGCGTACGAAGAAGGTGAGTTTCTGTTCACGCGCGCCGTAGATGATTGAGACCTCAACCATATTCTTCTCATTCTCCAGAGACCTGAAGGATTTCGTGAGAAGAGCGGGGTGCGTTGCGAAGTAGGCGAGGAGCTCGTCGATGTAGGAGAGACGCCTGAATGCTGCCTGGTCATCTTCGCTTATGAGGCTGTTCTTCACGGTGGTGGTGATATCCTGGTAATTGATTTCATCGGCCGTGAACATCTCGCCGTCAAACATGCGTCCGCCGATTATGTCTACGGCTTTGGTGTTGATGTCAACCGAGTAGGCATAGTCAAACATGGCGAGCGAGTAACTCAGTCTGTGAGCGAACTCGTTGAGGTTCTGCTCCGCCATACGCATCTCCTCTATGCTGCGCATGAATACGTAGACGAGTCTGTCCTGGCCGTATTCCTGCGGAGCGCTTGCAAGGAGTGACTCCTTCCACTCGTACACATCTGATTCCGGAGTCTTACGCTCCTGGAATGTGAGCTTGAACTCCTCGGTTGAGGGGTCGTTGTAGAAGTTTGTGAGACCTTCAAGCGACATTATCTGTTCCATGTTCGGTATGTCGTCCTCTTTGAGAAGGTTCTCGAGTCTCTTCCTGAATGCGAGTGAGTAGCGGCCTTCCGTGACATTTGCAGTACGCTTGCCGACAGGAGGATAAACCGCTGTGGTAAAGAGGTCCTTGTCGAGATTTATGATTGTGATCGACTCGAAGGTGTTCGCGAAGGCGACGTCGGTAATATAGTGACGAAGCTTTGAGGAACCCTCTTTAATCTTGGCTTCCGTGATATCCTCGACAGTGAGGAGGACCATATTCGGGTCGGCCTGAGCAGAGAAAGTCGCACTGTAGAAGTTGTAGGTGTTGAGCTTTCTCGAAGGCTTTGCCTGAACCTGTATAATCAGCGAGTTCTGGTTTGCGCTCGTAGTGAAGTACGAGCGGAGATAATCAAGGGTGCAGTAGGTGGTTATGGTCTCCTTGTAGTCATCGTGGATGAGATAGTTGTAGATGAATCCGAAGAGCTGGTCATACTCGTGAACATCCTTTACGGCCGCGAGGAGATTTGAGTGTGTCTCGAGGAGGTCGACGTTGCCGTTTCGGAGATCCACTTCAAATACGGCACCGTTGAAGTTCGAGTACGCGGCCGAGAAACGGTTCTGGGCGATAGACAGGCTCTCTTCGGTCTCTTTGTAGTCGTCGATGATATTGAAGTAGCCGAAGAAGATCTGGCTGTCATCGCGGCCGCCCGTGGCCTTTATGACATGGAGTTTCATCCATGAGTAGGAGCCGTCCTTGCGCATGTGCCTGTACTCGAGGTCGAGCTCGTTGTTCTTCTTGAAGTGCTCGGTCAGGTTTCTCGGATTGAGCGCGGCCCTGGCTGCGTCAAGATCCTTCGGATGGACATACTTCGGGATGAGGTCCTCGTACAGCGTGGTGAAGAAGCCGCGCTCCGGAATGACCTCGAACTTTACGTCGCTCTCGCTCGGATAGTACATATGGTAGATGTTACCGCCGGAGTTTATCTCGATGATGGCGGCATATGTCTTTCTGAGCGTATCGTCGATACTGTTGGTGAGAGGCATGTCGAGAGGTACGATTTCGAACTTGTCGAAGTCGAGTTCATCATCCTCGTCAATGCTCTCGGTGTTGAGCTTCTCCTCAAACTCGGTGAGCGGGAGAGGTTTGGAGTAGATATAACCCTGGATGAGCGTACAGCCGATGAGCTTCAGGAAGTCGACAGCGTCGAGGGTCTCGACGCCTTCGGCGACCGTCTTGATGTTCAGGGAGCGGGCCATCGCGACGACGGAGCGGATAATCGAGCGGTCGCGCGAGGTGTTCTCACTCTCTCTGAAGAACAGTTTGTCGAGCTTGAGTACGTCAACCGGAAGGTCTTTTAAGATGTTAAGTGATGAATAACCGGAACCGAAGTCATCCATTGAGCACGTGAATCCCGCGTTGTGGAAGGTGTTGATGATCTCCTTGAACAGGGTCTCGTTCTCGAAGAATATACCCTCGGTGAATTCGAGCTCAATGAGCTTGTCCGGAATGTCATACTTTTTCTTGATGTTGATGTAGGCGTCGCAGAAACCGGGCATTGTGAATTCCACGGGTGAGATGTTGAGGGAGATCGGGACAACCGGGAGACCCTCGTTGAGTCTCATCCTCTGGAAACGGCAGACAACTTCCATTACGAAGAGGTCTACATCGTGTACAAAGCGGTTCTGCTCAAAGAGCGGTATGAACTTGATGGGCGGGATTATTCCCTTGTTAGGGTCAACCCAGCGTATAAGGGCCTCACCCGCGGCAAGTTTCGCGTTGTTCGTCCTGTACTTGGGCTGGACATATACGCGGAATTCACCGTCTTTCAAGGCCTGGTGCATGCGGCCCTCTATTTCCTTACGCTCTATCTGCTCGTTGTAGATGGAGGCGTCATAGACCGCGACACCGGTGTCGGTGTGGTTGATGGTATAAAGAGCGATGAGGCAGCGGTCGTAGAACGCGTTGATTGAGAGCTCGCCGCGCTCGCTTGCGGGTATCGGGTATACGCCCATCTGCGCCTCAAGGCGGATATGTGATTTTGAGAGGTGGGGGATTGAGCTGACTCTGTCCACCAGCTGGTAGATGAAGAGCTCGTGCTCAGTGTCACCGAAGTTTCTGGTTGAGAGGATGACGAACTTGTCGCCTGAAATACGGCAGAAGAGTTCGCCTTCAATCAGCAGGTTGTCAATCTCATTTGAGATGCCGACGAGGATTTCGTCGCCGATATCATAGCCGAAGGAGTCGTTGATATAGCGGAAACCGACTATGTCGAGACAGGAGAGATAGTAGTTTTTATCGCTGTCGCTCTCAAGGATCTCTTCAGCGTCCTCCTTGAACCTGGCATAGTTCGGGAAACCGGTCAGGGGATCGGCATAGGCGACTTCCCTGATAAGATTTGAAGTCTCATTTATGGATTTGTAGTAGCGGTAGGCTATGATCGCGATTACGAAGAAGAAGAGGAGGGAGGCGAAAATCATGAAGAGTATGATTCTGCCGGTAAACGCGAACATTGTGCTTGAAGGCATTGTACGGGCAATGAAGACTCCGTTTGCGCCGGGTACCGGTGACATGGCTATTACATATTTTATGCCGTCAGACGTAAAGGTGTTGACGGATGTGCCGCTGGGTACCGCGAGTTTTGAGGGAAGGGAGCCTATGAAATTGTGGGAACCCAGGAAGTCATAGAGGTTATCCACGCCTTCAAAAGCGGAGTTTCTCTTGTTCGAACAGGATACTATAGTGCCGTCAGCAACAAAGATTATGTCATGGAGGTTGCTCGTCTTCTGTGTCGATGAGTAGCAGTCCTCGAGAGCCAGGGAATAGTCATATGTGGCTCCGAGGTAACCGAGGAGATTGCCGTCCTGATCCTTTACCGTCCTGTAGCGCGTGACAAGTCTGGTATTTTCATCTTCGGCGGATTTTTCAAAGATTATCAGGTCGTTTGTGAGAGGTTCAAGGATGCTTGTGTCTTCGATTTTGCCCTTGCCGCCGTCGGATGAAACATATGTGCCGTCAGGATAGTAGAATGTGAGAGTTGATTCGTCGTTTTGCGCTTCCGCTATAAGGAAGATCTGGACCTCATCGGCGGAGTCGGATTTTTTGAGGTCAAAGCCGCCCGTTTTGATATCCGTTGACAGGAGTTCGAGGTATGAGACATCGGACTCCAAAACCCTTGAGAAGGTTACGGCGGCGTTGTCTGTTGATTTGTAGACATCCGCCTCCGCCGCCTGCACGAGGGAGTTATAGGAATAGCCTATTATCAGGAAATAGATGATTATGAAGAGCACGGCCAGAATTATAGTCAGAATCGAGCTCCTCTGTAAAACACTGTTCTTTGATTTGACGGGCATATGCTTTACCTCTTCACATAAATATACATTTTACATTATAACAAGTTTTTTAATAAAAGTATACAAGTATTTATAAAATAAAATGTGCTATTTTATTAACTTTTCATAATAAATTGACATTAAAATACGTCAATGTTAAAATATTTTTGTATAACTTTAATACTTTAAACCACCTTGAGAGGTACTGAAATGGCGAAAAAGAATGAAAATATAAGTGTGACTGAGCAGAGTATACGAAAGATAAAAGTTCGTATTATTCTAACTGTTGCGTTCTTTCTTGTGCTCTCCACGGTCCTTGCGGGATTTGTGTGCGTAGAGAATATGAAGGTCGTTGAGAATATGACCTTCAGGATTGTCAACTACGCGATTGTCACTTTCGGTTATTTCTTAATCGCCGCGCTGCTCGTGACCACTGCGGTGCATGTCTACGAAAAGCAGATTTCGAAAATCATCGATATGGACAGGCTCACGAGCGGAATCAACTACGAGAAGTTCCTGCGTGAGGCTCAGGCCGTGCTGGACAGGCGGGATGAAGAGACAACCTATGCCGTCTTTTACGGCGACATTCAGAACTTCAAGTACATAAACGACACATTCGGTTACGATGTCGGAGATGCCCTGCTCATGTCCATCTCGCAGAGAATCCGCGAAGAGGTCGGAAAGGTCGGAGGACTCTATGCACGTATTTCCGCCGACAACTACACTGCCATTCTGCCCTATAAAGATAAAAACGATTTTGTCGAGACAATCTACTCGATAATCGATGACATCTGCTGGTTTGATGAAATTCAGAAAGCCCACTACAAGCCGGAGGTCTATGTCGGTATATACTGCACGGGCGATGACCCCGTCAGCCACGAGCTTAAAATCAGCGAGATGATAGACCGCGCCAACATGGCGCAGAAGTCCGTAAAGGGCAGCTCCGAGTATCACATAGCCTTCTACACGGAGGAGATACGCGAGCGCGTCATTGCCGAGAAGGAGCTCGAGCGCCACATGGAGAGCGCTCTCGCAAACGGCGAGTTCAAGGCATACTTCCAGCCCAAGTACCAGGTCTCCACAGGCGAGATAGTCGGCGCTGAGGCGCTCGTCCGCTGGGACAGCCCCCAGACCGGATTCATGTCGCCGGGCAAATTTATTCCGCTCTTCGAGCAGAACGGATTCATCATAAATCTCGACCAATACATCTTCGAGACGGTATGTAAGAATATCAGGGAGTGGCTTGATCAGGGTATTAAGGTGGTTCCCGTCTCCGTAAATGTTTCGAGACTGCAGTTTTATCGCATTGACTTCGTCAAGCGCTATACCAAGATAAAAGAGAAATACGGAATTCCGGACGGACTTCTTGAACTGGAGTTCACCGAGAGCATAGTTTTCGAGAATCTTGCCATCCTGCGCAAGATAGTTCTCGACCTCAAGAAGTCCGGATTCACCTGCTCGATAGACGACTTCGGCTCCGGTTATTCCTCACTCAACATTCTGAAGAATCTTCCCATGGATACGCTGAAGCTCGACAAGCTGTTCTTCGATGACAGCGAGAACCTGACGCGCGACAAGGCGCTTATCTCGAGCGTAATCAACATGTCGAGAGCCCTCGACATGAAGACCGTCGCCGAAGGTATTGAGAGCTGGGCGCAGGTGTCCTTCCTCAAGGAGATAGGCTGCGACATTATCCAGGGTTATGTCTATTCCGAGCCCATACCGCACGCGCGTTTTACACACCTGCTTCAGGGCAACCGCCGCAAGGAGATACCGGCGGACTTCCGCAAGGACAGAGGCGTCTCCGTCGCCGCTAACGCGGAAGACGGTCTTATGAAGTACACGACCCTCGTCGGAATGATAGAGGGCATGCTGCTTGAGGTCGACTACGACACGGGTGAGTATGATTTTCTGAATGTCTCGGACGCGAAACTCGGCGAGGGCTCGCCGCAGAAGGGCGGCAACTTCGATGAGGTCCTCATGATGATCGTCAAGAAGTACGTACATCCGGACGATGCAAAGAGCGTCCTCGACCGCTGCTCCACGGTGGCCGTCATGACGATGTTCTATCAGAAGACACCGAAGATAAGCACGGACTTGCGTATAAGAAGCCGCGACAGTGCCGATTATGAGTGGGCGAGGCTCACGGTCTCCAGACTTGATGACGACGACGAACACAAGGATTTCCGTGCCCTGGTTTACCTTGAGACCTACGGCACCTCGCTGACCTCGTACAAGCACAGCGAAGAGAATTTCGACGCGGTCCGTGAGATTATGCGCAATATCTGCTCGCTCATCTACGAGTTCAATCCGGATGAAGGTACTTTCAGACAGATAGTCTGTAACACGGACCTGCTCGGTGACCAGCCGCTCTCGGGTGAAATTTCATGGCTCCATGAGTGCTATATCCCGAAAGTTGTTGTCCCCGAATATGTCGATTCCGTGCTTCAGTTTGCAAGCCTTGAGAACATAAGGAAGGAGCTTGACGAAGGCGGCAAGAGATTTATCTCCACAAAGGCCATGGTCAATTTCAACGGCAAGGTTTTCGGCTGCCGTATCTCGATGTCCAAGATGGATATCAAGAAGGAGTCGAACGACGGTTTCGGATATATCTGCCTCTTCAATCTCGAGAACGCGGATCAGCAGTAAATGAATAAAACAAGAGCCCCGCTGAGGAATGCCTCAGCGGGGCTTTTTAATTGTTTTTTACGGGGATCAGATAAGTCCGCCGACAGAAGCTATCAGAGCTGCGAAAACAGTTGAGATAACTGTCATGAGCTTGATGAGGATGTTGATTGACGGGCCTGATGTGTCCTTGAACGGGTCACCTACGGTGTCACCGACTACTGCAGCGTGGTGGGTGTCAGAACCCTTGCCGCCGTAGTTGCCGCTTTCGACATACTTCTTGGCGTTGTCCCAGGCACCGCCTGCGTTGGACATGAAGATAGCCATGAGTACGCCGGATACGAGTGAGCCTGCGAGGAGACCGCCGAGAGCTTCGGGGCCGAGGATGAATCCTACTGCAAGAGGAGCGAGAACGGCGATGATGCCGGGTACGATCATCTCTTTAAGAGCAGCCTGTGTTGAGATAGCAACGCAGGTCTTGTAGTCGGGCTTTGCCTTGCCTTCAAGGATACCCGGGATCTCTTTGAACTGACGACGTACTTCTTCGATCATCTTGTTGGCAGCTTTGCCGACAGAATCCATTGTGAATGCAGAGAAGAGGAACGGAAGCATACCGCCGATGAGGAGACCGATAACAACTGTAGCGTCGGTTACCTGGATGGATACGCCTGTAGCCTCTGTGTATGTTGAGAAGAGAGCGAGAGCAGTGAGGGCGGCTGAGCCGATGGCGAAGCCCTTACCTATGGCTGCTGTCGTGTTGCCGACTGAGTCGAGTTTGTCAGTGATTTCACGGACGGACTCGTCGAGCTCGGCCATCTCCGCGATACCGCCGGCGTTGTCGGCGATGGGGCCGTATGCGTCAACTGCAACTGTGATACCTGTTGTTGAAAGCATACCTACGGCTGCAAGAGCGATACCGTAGAGGCCTGCGAAGTGATTTGCAAGGAAGATGCCTATTGCAATAAGGAGAATCGGGATAGCTGTTGAAAGCATACCGACTGAAAGACCTGAGATGATTGTCGTTGCGGGACCTGTCTGGGACTGCTCGGCAATCTTTTTAACTGATTTATAGGAATCAGAAGTATAGACCTCAGTGATTGTACCGATAAGGAGACCTACGATAAGACCTGCGATGATGGCGATGAAAGCACCGATGCCTTCAAAGCACATTGTGCAGAGAACATAGGCTGCGATAACGACGAGAGCAGAGGAAACCCACTGAGCGATCTTCAAAGCTGTGTGCGGGTTGGAACCGTCTTTGCCCTTTACGAAGAATGTGGAAATGATGGAAGCAATTATACCGAGAGCCGCAAGGAAGAGCGGGAAGAATACGCCCGCACCCGGGATGAGCTCTTTGACAACAGCCGTGTCGGACTTAGCGAGGAGAGCACCGAGTGTGACGGCTGAAACGATAGAGCCGACATATGACTCGTAGAGGTCAGCACCCATGCCTGCAACGTCACCTACGTTGTCGCCTACGTTGTCGGCGATAACTGCGGGGTTTCTGGGGTCGTCTTCGGGAATGTTGTTCTCAACCTTACCTACAAGGTCAGCGCCTACGTCGGCAGCCTTGGTGTAGATACCGCCGCCTACACGGGCGAAGAGTGCTATTGAAGAAGCACCGAGTGAGAAACCGAAGAGGATGTTCGTGTCACCCTTGAAGATGATGTAGATGAGACCTACACCGAGGAGACCGAGACCTACAACGGACATACCCATGACGGCACCGCCTGAGAAGGCGATAGAGAGGGCCTTGTTCATGCCTCCCTCTTTAGCCGCGTTGGCTGTACGTACATTTGCCTGAGTCGCAACCGTCATGCCGAAGAAACCGGCGAGTACTGAGAAGAAGGCGCCTGCTACGAAGCAAACAGCCATTTTCCAGTTGATGGCGATACAGATGATCGCGAAGAGAACGATTACGAATACGACGAGAATCTTGTACTCAGCAGTAAGGAATGCGCGTGCACCCTCATGAATGCTGGCAGAGATCTCTTTCATTCTTTCGGTTCCGGGAGCGGCTTTCTTTACTTTCAGCGTAAGGAAGAGCGCGAAGCAGAGAGCAAGAACGCCTGCTACGGGAACGAGCCAAAGAAGGTTCTGCATAACTTAAATCCCCCATTTAACAATGTAATTTATGTCTTTGACGCGTATTAGTCTAACATTACAAATTATAAAAATCAATGATTTTAAACTCATATTTTTTGACATTATTATGACAATTCGGCAAAGGATACAAAAGGGCCCGAGCTGTGTCAGTTTTATTTGTTGTTAAAGACAAGAACCGGCTTTTTCGTCAGAATTCAAAAAAAGTTCAAAAAAATATCAAAAAAACCTTGCAAACACGGCATCTGTATAATATAATTGTGTCATAAAGTGGAGCGAATTTCCACCAAAATGGTTAAAAGTGGGGCAAAAAAGGGGAACAATAATATGGATTTCCTTGGCGTATACAACCACACGTTGGATGCCAAAAATCGAATATTCATCCCTTCCAAGTACAGAGAGGACTTGGGAGAGACTTTTGTTGTCTGTAAGGCCCCTGACGAGTGCCTTTACGTCTACTCCCAGGCGGAGTGGGAAAAGGTATCCGAACAGATAAAGAACCTCCGCCCGGATCCCGAGAAGAGGCAGACGGCTGAAGACATCAACCGTTTCAAGAGAAGCTTCTTCGGAAAGGCCGACAAGGTCGATATGGACAAGCAGGGCCGTTTCACGATAAAGGCCGAGCTGCTCGAGTACGCACATCTCACGAAAGATGTCGTAATCGCCGGAGCGGGAAATAAATTTGAAGTATGGGATGCCGAAGCGTTCGAGCGTGACAGCTACAAGACGAGAGATGCATACGATCTCGACATTGAGGTTATCTTCTGATGAGCGAATCTTTTTCGCATATACCCGTGCTGTATGAGGAGACGATAGACTCCCTGCACGTTGTGCCCGACGGAGTCTATGTCGACTGTACGGCGGGCGGCGGAGGACATTCCGCCGGCATACTTGAGCGCCTGGGCGACGGCGGCCGTTTAATCTGTATTGACCGCGATCCCGACGCCGTCGCGGCTCTGACCGCGCGTTTCGGGTCCGACGCCCGCGTAAACATTGTTCATGACAATTATTCAAATATAAAAAGAATCCTGGAGGACAACGGCATAAGAGGAGCGGACGGCATACTTGCCGACCTCGGAGTCAGTTCTCACCAGCTCGATACCGCGGAACGCGGATTCTCGTTTCACAACGATGCGCCTCTCGACATGAGGATGAGCAGGGAAGGGCCTACGGCGGCAGATCTCTGCAACACTCTCCCGAAGGAGGAACTTGCGAGAATCATCCGTACTTACGGAGAAGAGAGATACGCAAACAGTATTGCGGAACGCATTGTAAAGGAAAGAGCCTTTACACCGATAGAAACCACGCTGCAGCTTGCGAAAATAGTCTCGGAATCCATGCCCGCGAAGGCGCGCAGGAACGGACATCCCGCGCGCAGGACATTTCAGGCTTTGCGCATAGAAGTAAACGGTGAACTCGATTCACTGGCCGAATCGGCAGAGGACATGTTTGACTGTCTGAAGACCGGAGGCATACTTTCGATAATCACTTTCCACTCCCTGGAGGACAGGGCGATAAAGCAGGAGTTTGCAAAACTCTGCGAGGGCTGTACGTGCCCGCCCGAGTTTCCCGTCTGTGTCTGCGGAAAGACACCGAGGGGAGAACTGCAGTTTAAGTTCAAAGCGGCTTCCGAGGATGAACTTGACGGCAACCAGAGAGCGAGATCTGCCAAATTACGCTCGATTATTAAATTGAAGGATTAATTACATCATATAAAGAGAGGAGGGCGGAATCCTTGGCTTACAACAGAACAGAAGCGGTCGACATGCGGCGCGCACAGCACGGTTCCGCTGCTCCGAAGAGAAAGCCTCAGTATCAGCCGAGGCACGCGGCACCGAAACCGTATGTCGTCGAAAAGACGAAAAGGCAGCTCCGTATAGAGGAATTCCGCAACAGCAGGAAGGCGATGAAGATTCTGGCCGTATGCTCGGTATTCTTCTTCTTCATAGCACTGCAGATTTACAGTCAGGTCCAGGTGGACGAGCTCGACCGCGAGCTTGATGCGGTAAACGCCCAGATAGCAGTGGTGGACAGTGAGAACACCCGTCTGAGCATGGAGCTTGACTCGGCAATATCACTCGAAAAAGTTGATGATTACGCACAGAACGTGCTGGGAATGGTGAAAGTGGAGAACTACCAGATCTCCTATATTGACATTTCCGGCGGCGATACCGTCACCCAGAGCGGAGGTAAGGTGCAGAAGTCTCTCTGGGAGACCATCAAAATGTTCTTCTGAGCGAAATTTAAATGAGAGTTAGGGATGATATCCTTAACTCTCATAGTCGTATTTTTTTATATATTATATTAATTAATATAAGGGAGTTTTAACCGTGGCAAGAGAGCTTAAGAGCAAACTGAACAAGAGGGCATTCACGGCTCTTCTCATAACCTGTATCCTCGGTTTCGGTATGGGCGCGTTCGGCCTTATCAACGTAGGTGTCGTACACGGCGAGAAGTATAAACTGAAGGCTGAATCGCAGCAGCTCTCCGACACAAAGGTCTCTGCTCTCCGCGGAACCATCTATGACGCCAATATGAATCCGATTGCTCAGTCGGCGGATGCCTGGAAGATCTTCATCAACCCCTCGAAGATAAGCGACCAGGAGACAATGGAGACAATCGCCAAGGAGCTCTCATCCATTTTGGACCTCGATTACGAGACAGTGCTTGAAAAGTGCAGCAGAAGCAAGTACGCCTATGTGCTCATAAAGTCACAGGTCGAGTACGAGGACAAGAACGCGGTAATCGAATTCCGCAACGCCCACAAGGGATACAACCAGATAATCGGCACGGAAGATGACGTGAAGAGATACTATCCGTTCGGCAGTTTTGCCTCATCCGTTCTCGGCTTCACCGGTGACGGCGATGTAGGACGCTCCGGACTCGAATACTACTACGACGACATTCTGACCGGCACGGCCGGACGAATTATAACGGCAAAGAACGCGAAGCAGATAAGGATGTCCTCCGATTACTCGACATATTATGCCGCGGAGACGGGCCTTAACCTGCAGCTTACAATTGACCAGGTAATCCAGTACTACCTCGACACGGCCCTGGAGAACGCAGTGAAGCTCAACGACGCGACTTACGGTTACGGCATAGTCATGGACGTTGAGACGGGCGCTATCCTTGCAATGAGCACGAAGCCCGACTTCGACTGCAACTCGCCCTATGCCATAAACGAGGAGACCGAGACGAAGATAGACGAGGAACTCGCGGACGAGGAGGGCAATATTGACGAGAAGGCGAAGAGCGATGCAGTTGTCGCCGCCCGTTATGCCCAGTGGAGAAACAGGACAATCTGTGACTCCTACGAGCCCGGTTCGGTTTACAAGTGTATTACCGCCGCAGCAGGCATCGAAGAGGGCGTTGTAAAGCCCGAAGAGATGTTCAACTGCACGGGCAGCTATGAGGTTGCCGACCGTACATACCACTGCTCGCACAGGGCGGGTCACGGTGTCGAGGACTTCACCACGGCCATGATGAACTCCTGCAACCCGATCTTTATTCAGGTCGCCCAGCGCCTCGGTAAGGCGACATTCTACAAGTACTTCGAGGCCTTCGGCTTTGCCGAGGGAACCGACATTGACCTCCCCGCGGAGTTCGAACCCGGCGCGGATGTCACATACCACTCACTCAGCAGACTCACATCGGTCGCCATGGCCTCCGAGTCATTCGGACAGACGTTCCAGGCGAGCCCGATTCAGATAATCAATGCGATAAACGCGATAGCGAACGGCGGCAAGCTCATGCAGCCCTATATTGTCGGCTCAATGCTTGACGAGAACGGCAACAGGGTATTCGAGCGCGAGCCGGTTGTAAAACGCCAGGTAATCTCACCCGAGACGGCGAACACCCTCAACATGATGATGGAGAAGGTCGTAAGCGCCGGTACGGCGAGAAACGCCTATGTGCCGGGCTACCGCGTAGCGGGTAAGACCGGTACATCGCAGAAACTTACACTCGGCGAGGAGATCTACGTCGCCTCGTTCTGCGGCTTCGCTCCGGCGGACAACCCGCGTGTCTCAGTGCTTATCGCGATAGACGAGCCCAAGGCGGGCGCCTTCACCGGCGGTTCGGTCGCCGGCCCCGTTGCGGCTGAGGTTATAGAGAAGACCATGCAGTATCTGAATGTCGAACCGCAGTACACGGACGACGAGCTTGCAAGGCTCGATGAGAGCGTGGTCAAGGTCACGGGCGATACGGTCGCCATGGCACAGAAGGAACTTCAGAGCAAGGGCTTTACCGTCAAGGTCATGGGAACCGGCGACAAGGTCGTCAAGCAGTTCCCGAGACCGGGACAGACACTTTCAAAGAACGGTGTCGTAGTTCTTTACACGGAGGATATGGATCCCGCAATGGTAACTGTACCGAACCTCACCGGACTCTCGGTTGCCGAGGCGAACAATGTCGCCGTTGCCTGCGGACTCAACATAAGACGCACCGGTTATACGAAGGGCGACAACATAGCTTCGTACAGACAGAGCTCCGAGGCGGGAACGGACGTCCAGATGGGTACGGTTGTAACCGTTTACTTCAGAACTGAAATCAAAGAGGAAGACTGATGAAAAGACTTACGACTGAAGAGATTGCAAGGGCCTGCGGCGGCACCGCCTCGGGCCATGCGGATATAACCTCGGTTGTCATCGACAACCGTGAGGTCACTCCCGGTGCGCTCTTTATCGCTATAAAGGGCGAGCGCCTCGACGGACATGCCTTCGTCGATGCGGCCGTCTCGGCCGGAGCCGCTGCCGTCATGGTTCACAATGACGGCGTCAATGTGAGCGTCCCGGTCATAAAGGTCGCAGACACCGAGAAGGCATTTCTCGATCTCGCGCGAGCCTACAGGGAGAGTTTTGACATACCCGTCGTCGCACTGACGGGCAGCGTCGGCAAGACGACCACCAAGGAGATGATCTGGTGCGTCTTGAACGCAAAGTACAATGCGCACAAGACCGCCGGAAACCTCAACAACTCTATAGGCGTACCGAAGGTGCTTTTAGGCCTTGAGCCTGAGCACACAGCCGCTGTAGTCGAGATGGGAATGAACCATAAGGGCGAGATCTCCGTTCTCTCAAAGACAGCGCTTCCGAACATGGCGGTAATCACCAATGTCGGAGTGTCACACATAGAGAATCTCGGCAGCAGGGAAGGCATACTCGCCGCAAAACTTGAAATACTCGACGGCCTGAAGGAGGGCTCAACGCTCATCCTGAATGCCGACAACGATATGCTCTCGAAGGTTAAGGAATCCGATTTTGACAATCGTTTCCCGATAAGGACCTTCGGAATTTACGGTGACGCGGACGTCACCGCAAAAGACATCAAATATCTCGAAGCTTCTACCGAATTTACGGCATCGGTCAGACCTTCGAGGTTGTCCGGCCTTGACGGCGCCGACGGATGCGAGAGCGAAGACTGTTCGTTCGACGTTTTCCTCCCTACGACGGGCGAACACAACGTGTACGACGCTCTCGCCGCGATAAGTGTCGGCGCCGAGCTGGGCATAGAACCCGAGAGTATGGCGAAGGCCCTTGAGGGTTATGTGCCGGCCGGCATGCGTGAGAAAGTGGAGATCGTGGGCGGCATAACCCTTGTTGAGGACTGCTACAACGCGAGCCCCGACTCGGTACGCGCCCTTTCAAACACACTCAGAATAAAAGGCGAGGGCGGTCACAGAAAGATCGCCGTAATCGCAGATATGCTTGAACTCGGAGACTACAGCGAGAAGGCGCACCGCGACTGCGGCAAATATCTTGCGGACGCAGGCGTCGACATGCTCATGACATACGGTCAGCTGGCGAGATTCACGGCAGATGAGGCAAGAAAAGAGGGAGTCCTCAGGGTTCTCGAGTTTGACTCGAAGGAGGAACTTGCGAGACACCTCATACCGATGCTCAGACCCGGCGATGTCGTGGCGTTCAAAGGCAGCCGCGGCATGCAGCTTGAAGACGTAATTGAGCTCGTAAAAGGAGAAATCAAATGAATACGGTTGTAAATTACATTGTGGCCATCGTGCTGAGTTTTCTTATCTCGGCACTGCTCGGATATATCGTCGTACCCTGGCTCCATAAGCTCAAGTTCGGCCAGACAATCCTCGACATAGGACCGAACTGGCACAAGAACAAACAGGGCACACCTATAATGGGCGGAATAATGTTCATAATCTCCGTCATAGTCACAACTGCCGTCGTAATAGGTCTGAACCTGATCCTCGGCAAAGATGTGGTAGGCATGGGAAGCCCCGTACCCGACAGCCTCAAGGTCAAGCTCTACGCGGGCATAGTCCTGGCTCTCGGCTTCGGACTCATAGGTTTTGCGGATGACTACATCAAGGTGGTAAAAAAGCAGAACGAGGGTCTGACCGTAATTCAGAAGACACTGCTCCAGCTGGCTCTTTCAGCCGCATATATAGTTTCGCTCTCTCTCTCGGGAGACCAGTTCATGTTCATCCCGTTCAAGGGCAATGTGGCCTACGGCTCACCGATAATCTTCGCGATATTCACGGTTATCGTCATCTACGCCACGGTCAACGCCGTGAACTTCACGGACGGTGTTGACGGACTCTGCGCCTCGGTAACGGTTACCGCGGCTCTCTCGTTCGCGGTTATGGCCGCTCTGCGCCACTATATGGGCGCGTCCCTTGTCTCGTGTGCGCTCCTCGGAGCCTGCGCGGGCTACCTCATCTGGAACTGGCACCCGGCAAAATGTTTCATGGGAGATACGGGCTCCATGTTCCTCGGCGGCATGATTGTCGCTCTGGCTTACGCCATCGACTGCCCGCTGATTCTTCTCGTCGCAGGTTTCGTATACGTCCTCGAGGGCCTCTCGGACGTAGTTCAGATAGGCTATTTCAAAGTTACGAAGAAAATAGCCAGACGCAAGGACCCCAAGGCCACCGGCAAGAGGCTCCTCAAAATGGCGCCCATACATCACCACTTTGAAAAGAGCGGTTGGTCTGAAGTCAAAATCGTAATCGTATTCTCACTTGTGAATCTTCTGGCGGGTGCGGTTGCCTGCCTTCTCATAAAATTCGGATAAACGGAGACTCTTATGGCTGCTGAAAACACCAAAAGAAGAATAGACCCGAAGCTCTTGTCCCACGGCGGAATGGACCTCACATTCCTCACGCTCGTGCTGGCGCTTCTGACGACCGGACTCATCATGATGTTCTCCGCGTCTTACACCTACTGTTATTACAACAATAACGGTGACAGTCTCTATTACTTCAAACGTCAGTTCTTCTTTGCCGTCGTCGGACTTGCCGCGATGTTCTTTGCGTCAAAGTTCCACTACAGGGCGTACCGCTTTATGGCGAGACCGCTCATGTACGCGTCGCTGGTACTCCTTGTGGTCGTTCTTGTGGTCCCGCCGCCGGCAGGATATGAGGGCTTCCACAGATGGCTTTACATCCCCGGTGTCGTCACTTTCCAGCCCTCCGAAATCGCGAAACTCGCCATAGTCATCTTCCTTGCGAAGGACATAGGCGACCACTACGGTGAAATCAACTC
>Ga0310697_10001463_pt1 | contig 27663 bp, 24 predicted proteins | sample 172DNAGHGlowgp2_FD_203883 | JGI IMG/M metagenome (GOLD analysis project Ga0310697, IMG submission 203883) | Sheep rumen microbial communities from Palmerston North, Manawatu-Wanganui, New Zealand - 1728 DNA GHGlow gp2 (v2) (version 2) | ecosystem: Host-associated > Mammals > Digestive system >...
AAACTGTTCATTTATCATTGTAATAATTGCCATGTAGGAATGTTTCCTCTATCCAAAAACGTTTCTGAAAAGACAAGCGGACACCCATAATAATCGTAATCGCCTCATTATCAACAGAATGTATCCTTTATATCAGAAACATCCTCTAATAGAAATAAAACGGGAAATGCTTTTCTGTATTTTACAAATTTCATATATTTGCAACGGAATCGTGCAAGGAATTTGCTGTTTTTCAGTTATACTATAAAGAAACCATTTAAAATTATTAAAAATGAAAAAGACTATTTTAAAATTCGGACTATTCCTGTTGGCAGTCCTCCTGCCGACGGGATGCAGCAGTGATGATGACGAGATACGTCTAAATGATGAGGATTTCATAGAAAACATTAGTGATGTTGGAATAGTTTGGTATAGCAAGGATTATCCAAATAGCCCAGGTGAACACAGGTGGTTTATACGTAGTTCTCCTAAGATGGATTTTTATATAGATGGCGGAACCTGTTACTTCCCCACATCTTTGCCTAAAGAGTTCCAAAAGGAAGGTCTTAAAGTGAAGTTTAGTGGGGATATCTATCCTTTTGAGTCCAGATATGGAGGAAATTATGCCTCAGGCGGTTTCGTTGCTGGCCTTGATTTCTACTTCATAAAATTAAGTAATATAGAAAAAAATGAATAAAATGAGAGTTAAATCATTATTACTGGCATTATTATTGCCGTTTACAATTGCAGCTCAAAATTTGTCCCAAAACGAAAAAGAAAAGATCCTTAATCGTTATGAATATACACATTATCATTGGAACAAGTCAAACCTCAGTTATTATATCTATAATACATCTTCTCACATGACAGCTACTGCAAGGAAAAATGCTATTGAAACTGCATTAAATATTTGGAAGAATTACACAACATTTACATTTGAGGAAACGACAAATATATCTGATGCAGATATATTATTTGCGTGGGTTACTGGCGAACACGGGGATGGAATGGAAAATGCTTTTGGACCTGATAGTGCTACGACGGCACATATGTATCCCGAGACATCAGGAAATCTAATGAACAAAGCTAATATTCACTTTAACGATTATAAAAATTGGGTGGATAAGGAGGAGCCTGAGAGTGGCGAAATTGATTTGGTGCATACGACCCTTCATGAAGTAGGTCATGCATTAGGCCTAGGAGAATCCAACGCATACAAGGCCATTATGCAACAAGGCAACAACTCAGGAAGAGAGCTAACACCTGATGATCTTCAGGGAATTTGGAGCATTTATGGGTATCCTTTCAGAATTCAAGGACCTTCAACTGTATGTACACATGCACAATATTATATACATAAGCCTAGTGGCTTGGGGGTGTCTTTTGAAGTTACTGGAGCCTTGACCGAAGAAACAGAGTTAAGCTCAAATGGAGTCCTCGTAAATAAAAATCAAGATGGAGTAGGAAACATATATGCCACAATACGGGATGGATTTACCGCGATATGGACCATTAGCTCAGGAGACATTGCTGTAGGAACCCCAAATTTAGGAATGAGTATCCAGCCCCAAACAGCAACAGGAGTCAATGGTTGTTGGGCTTCAAATATGATTGGCAACACATTTACAATAGAAAGCGATCTTTCGTGGGCATACGACAGAGTGGAAGCACAATTATACAGGATGGATAATAACTTTAATCCGTCAACATTGGTTAACTCATGGTCGAATATAAGTACCACCAACGCGTCCATTCCTGGTTACACCGCAGGATGGTATCTGTTCAAATTGAGGGGCGTTAATGATTGTGGTTACTCAGATTGGCTCGAACAAGAGGTGGAAATGGTGGATTTCTCTATGCTTAATTTCTTGCTCGACTACGATGCCGCATCAGAAACGCTCACTTTAACACTAATAGAGCCTGATGCGGAGAATAGCACACAACAAGTATTGAGAGGTACGTATGATGTTGAGTTGTGGAATGGATTGACTACGACGAAGGTAAGAAGTTATAGAACCGACCTTACAAAATATCAGATGTCGTTGGCGGGGTTGCCTAGGGGTGTCTATATAGTAAGAGTTGTTTTAGATGGGAAAACTTATTCAAAGAAGTTTGTGAAACGATAGTTGATTCTCTTGACTAACACATTATAAATGATTGTGTGAAGTGCCGCTTGTTGCCAGGCGGCACTTTTTGTATGTGCACTTCCCTACACGTATTTTCGCAAATAATTCCTAATTAATTTTGTTCTTTGCGATAATCTTATTATTTTTGCAACCAAATCGGCCCTCTTTAGGGAGGGGCGACAGAGCATTTTGATAGATATTATCCTCCATCTTAAAAATTCTGGAACATTTTGCCGAGGGTAATGGACAGACGAATGCTCACGCTTGTGATATGTTGCTTTTAGCACCTATCATATGGGCGTGGGCTTTTGTCCATTATTCGGCAAAGCCTTCTCCAGAATTGGCCGAGATGGGATAATGGCGGAAACCACGCCTTTTTCTATTGATTTGTTCGGCGAGTATTCATTCATGCTACAAGAACAATGGTCAATTTACAGGAACTTGGAGACAGGCTTAGGCAGATTCGGAAACAGGTGGGACTGACACAGAAACAGCTTGCCGCGGCCACTAAGACTACCCAGACAGCCATCTCGCGTTTAGAAAACGGCGAAGAGGTCAACGCATCCATGTTTGCGGCTATATTGTCTTATTTCAGCAAGATTTATAGCCTCAACTATATCTTCTCCGACGATTTCGATATATCTAGTCACCATTTGCGGCTTGGAAGCCGTGATGAGATTCGGCAACAATTAGAGCGACTCATCCGACTCTTCTGATGTTTCTTCCTTCTCTATGGGTTGAGTTCTAAAACGATAAACACGCAAGCATTCTTTCGTAATACCTTGAATAAAACATATTTGCTGGTCTGTTTTCTTCATCTCAACAAGAATTAGATACAGAAGCCTATGGGGTGTCAATTCATCCCTTCGGGGTATACTTTGCAATCTATTTACAACGCGATAATTGGTAGCAGTATAATACTCTATGAATTTCTCCACATCATCCAATCTCCACTTGCCCATATTCTCATTGGCTACAACTTTGTCGTACAATAATCGGCCTTGAGCTAACCTCGGAGACTTCTCATCCATGATCTTTTTGATTTCTTTGTTCAGCCGGTCAATCTCAGCTGTCTGATCCTTTTTGCCCGACAATGCCCTGATTTGCTCCATATAGTCATGAATCTGCATTTGGTATTTCTGCAATTGAATCCTATTTTGGTATTTCCTAACCAAATAATAGATAACACCTACTAACAGAAGTATGACAAGTGCGATAGCAACCCATTGCCATTTGATAACTGCCTTGTCTTTCTCTCGCATCTCAACTTCATGGTCGAATCGGGTTTGCAAGTCTTTGATGGTATCATTTCTCAGTTTGGCATCTATACTGTCGCGGATGGCTATGATCTCGTTAATACGTTCACAAATGCTATCAGTCTTGCCACGCTCAATATCATATTCTATTATATTGTGGATGATATTATCTTTTGGAGTAGCATCTTGAACTACAAGAGCCTTTTTCCAATATTCATAAGCTTTCTCAGTATTGCCTTCCTCATAATATATCTCTGCCAAATACTCATAAGTTGCCGTAAACTCTTGATAAGAAAGAGATTCTAATAAATATCTTTTAGCCTCTTGTGGATGTCTATCCATTAACAAATATCCAATATACGACATAAAAATAGGCAAATCCTTCTTGTCAAAATAATCAATATAAGATGGAATCTGATTAAGATAATGTATAGCACTATCTTCCATACCTAACTTATGAAAAGCTAAATCCATTCTATATAGTGAATAAGCGATCCATTTCTTATTCCCAACGATCTTTGACAACTGTAAGGCTTTCTTCGCATATTCTAGTTGTAAATCAAACTTTGCGCACCTACCATTAACAAATGAGATCCCTTCAGCAACCTTATATTGCTGCCTTAGATTACCTGACAATTGTGCCTGATGCTCACTCTTCTTGTAAAAGAGAATCGATCCTTGTTTATCTTTTTCTTTATAAGCACAAATCGCTCTATAGTAATATGCATCTGACAATCTCTCACAGTCTGGATTTTGTTCATAGTAAGAAATAACACTATCTAGTAAAAGGCTAGAAGAATCCAGTGGTCTATTTACAAGATAAGCTGTCTGAACTTTTAATAGATTATAATGAGCGTGGTCTTCTGATGAGAAATGCATTGTATCAAGTTTTGCGACTACCAGAGAATAAGCAGAATCATATTCTTCAGCTATGATTAGCGAATCAACTACTGACAAAATATTATTTGTCCTTTTGGTTCGACAATTTGATAACAAAAGGGCCAAAATAGTTAATAAAAAGAATGTTCGTTTCATGATTCTTATTTTTGTCTGCAAAGGTATAAAAAGTTTATGAAACAAGAAAAAGAAACACCATAATTTGCAGTTCCGACATAATAATATTGCTATACAGATATAATTTATCACATCAAAAACGTTTCTCAAATACAAGCATTCTCTTCAAATATTATATAACTAGCTTATTTCCAATGTGTTATATAACGATAACGAGAAACACGCAGGATGAAACAATTGCTAAGATTAATTTGCGAAATATTGACATATGAATTACTTTTGCAGTGATTATTCTAAAACAACTAAGTTATGAAGAAATTATTATTTATGCTTTTTGCAGGAATGTTGCTTTTTCCAATTGTTACAGAAGCAACAACTTACAAGATTAAGGATCGAATAGAGACTGATGAGCCTCCTATTAGAAATCCAACAACTCTCATTGATGTAAATCTAAACGAAACTACGGGTATCCTTACACTATTATGCGTAGGTAATGTGGGTAGTATGGAAGTGACCATCTCTCAGAATGGTGTGACCATTGAGAATGATGTCATCGCCGTAAGTAACGGCCAATCTGTTATCTACAACCTGTCGGGCTATGTCATTGGCGAGTATCTGCTAACTATCGAAACAGCAGATGGTGCTATCACGCAGTACATCATCTATGTAGAGGATGACTGATTGAACTCTCATTTCTGCCTTTCGCAAAAGGCAGGCAGGGGCAGGCCCAGAAGGTCTGCCCTTCTTTGTGGACCATAAACCATACTTAAAATGACCGAAGAACAACCCGCCCAACCGTTGTCATTCGCTTTCTTTAAGCGGATGACAGAACCGGAAAGACTACCATTACTCCTTAAATATACAGACCGATTGGACTTCTACTTGAAAGACGATACCCCACAGACCATCAATCAACTGGTTTTTGATCTGGAGATGTTTGAACCAGGACGCATCTACGCCATCCTGCGCGACATCTTCACCTATTGCATTGCAGCACGCAGAAACTACTATATCGACCGTATCAATGCTTGTACCAACCTCAGCAGGAACAAGAAACGGAGTGCCGTAGTCAGTGGCCTGCGCGTAAGATGAAGAACAAAAAGTGTCAAAACGGTGTCAAATCTCTGCCAGTCTACCCTTGTAAACACCGATGAAATGGGCTAATTTTGCACCGTCCGGACGAAATAAGTAGTAATAACATTATTAAAAAAGAAAAAAGAATGGAAACAAAGAATCTGATGCTGAGCCCACATTTCAGCTACGAAGAGATGACACGATCTGCATGGGCAGAAGAGAACGGCGTAGACAATACGCCCGATGAACTGCAACTGGCAGGACTGATCAACCTGTGCTGGAAACTCGGCGAACCGCTTCGCGAGGTGTTCGGCCCCATACGCGTTAACAGCGCCTTCCGCAGTCAGGAGGTAAATGAAGGTGTTCATGGCGTAGGCAATTCCAAGCACCTCTCAGGCGAAGCTATGGACATTTATCTGCCAAATGAGAAGATGGGCAGAGAATATTTCATGTTTATTAAAAAGAACGTGGATTTCGATCAACTGCTGTTCGAACACAATCGTCACGGGGCAATGTGGATTCACTGCTCTGTATGTCTCGACCCAAAGGAGAACCGCCACATGGCCATTAACAACTATAAAGCGAAATAGTATGGTCTGTAACAATTGTGGTCGCGAGTTACCAGAAGAACAGTTCGAGCTTTATCCATCGGGAACACGGCGCAAAGTATGCCGACACTGTCACTACGAGTTACACGGCCGAAAAGCCTGGCGTAAGTGGCGAATGAAACAGCTCGCGCGTGTAGTAGTAGCAAAACTTGGAAATTAACCCACACTTCCCGCACTTCCTGCACCTAAATCAGGTGTGGGGAGTGTAAGAAGTGAGGGATAAATATCGGATATAACAATTATATGTATATGAAAAGGATTATTTGTAGTTTATGGAAATGGGCAAAGGGACGTATGAGACACCACAACAGTCGTAGCAATAAGAAATATGAAAAGGAACGACTGTCGTCGACTAGGGAAAGACAGCGCATCGCGAAAGGCGTGAGACAATTCTTCGAGAAGAACTATGAACTGCGCTATAACGTCATGAAACAGACGGAGGAATTTCGCCCCCGCCAAGAGAAAGCAATGGTTATTTCCAGAGAAACAGGGGTTAATTCCGAAAAGGAGGTTATTAATTCACCTGAAGAGGTACTTGAATGGCGACAGTTAACAGATCGGGAACTGCGACGAATAGCCATAGAGCAGATGGAACAGGTGGGAGTGGCATGGTCGATCGATGTGGAGTTGTATGTACGTAGCGCACTCATCCCCGACTATAACCCGGTGATGGATTACCTTGAACATTGCGGGAATTGGGATGAAACCACTGATCATATTGAAGCACTCGCCCATCGAGTACCAACAAGGTTTGGACAATGGCCACGGTTCTTTCACCGATGGTTTCTGGCAGTGGTAGCGCAATGGCTGAACCTCTCCCGAGAATTCGGAAATGCTGTCGTGCCTATGCTCATCGGCTCTCAGGGCACCCACAAATCAACCTTCTGCCGGCTACTGCTGCCTCCCGAGCTACGGGAATACTACATTGATGACATCAAACTCGACAATGCTGAACAGGTGGAACGCATGCTGGGACGGATGCTACTCGTGAATATCGACGAGTACAATGCCAAAACCGACCGTGAGCAGGCGAAAATCAAGCGCATCCTCACAGAAAAAGATGTTCAGACAAGACGCATGCGTTCAGACCAATACATGTTATTACCACGCATGGCTTCGTTTATCGCTACCACAAACGACAGAGAACCGCTTTACGATCCAACAGGTTCACGACGCTATCTGTGTTGCGAGATCGAACGGGGCATCGACACCGACACGCCTATTGATTATGATCAGCTTTATGCACAGGCAATAACGGAACTACGGCAAGGAGCCCGCTGGCACTTTACGAAAGAGGAAGAGGCGGAAATAGAACGCCACAATCAGAAGTATCGCTGCCAAACGTCGCCAGAATCCGTACTATTGGCATGGTTCGAACCTGCAGAGCGTAACAGAGAGTACTTCGTAAGGGCTGTTGATATACAAAACGCCTTAAGGCAACATCTGCGCCCGACTGATGTACCCAGCCTCAAACAGCTAACCCTCGCCCTAAAGGCCACCCACTTCCAATACGGTGCCATCGATGGTCACCGCGGCTGGTATGCAAGGGAGGTGAAAGAGTCCACTAGGACAAAGGTATGAAGATGTCTCAACTATAAGGTATTTTTCTCCACGACTTCAGCAGCCATAGGCATGTGCATATCCTCTTCTTCCAATTTTGGATAGGGAATGGTAGTCACACCATGATCCTGCAGCCAAATATGGTTCAGAGTAAAAACAATGGACTCTATAGTCTCTTCACGTTTCGAAGGTTTCAGTTCACACTCCCATACAGTGATGCAATGCCAGCCCATGCTGGCCAGTGTGCGCTGCTCTTCTTTGTCTCTTTCCTTGTTCCGGCGAATCTTTGCTACCCAAAAATCTCGGTTTGTCTTGGGAATCTTGCAACACCCAGAATTTTCAAGCGTTTGCATATCCACTAGGTGGCCATGCCAAAAGCATCCATTCACAAAGATACACGTTCTGTACTTCCTCAGCACTAAGTCTGGATGTCCAGGCAGCCGCTTATGGTTCAGCCTATAACGGAATCCTCTCTTCCATAGCCCACGGCGCACAATCATCTCCGGCTTCGTGTCCTTCGAATGGATCGCAGCCATATTATTGTGGCGCTGGAGTTTCGAGCGTTTTTCCATAACCATGCATAAGTTCTTCCCAAGTAGCAAGCCAAGGGCGTGCAGTAAAACTAACAGAATAAAAACTTACAATTATGTGATTCGATAATAAACATCTTTTAGTCCAAATCTCTCAGCCAACTCAACAACCAAAGATTCTAAGATTTCAATTACGTTTCCATTTTTGACTCGTAAAACATCTTTATGTGGGGTACGGCCATAAGAGATATCCACTCCAATCCCCATTTCTTCATATCTCTTTTTAACAAAAAGCGCAATTTCACGTTTATCATTTGGAGTATCGGATCTATCAAAGAATATGGATGCTTGAGATATTGGCGCTGAAATAATAAAACCACCTTCGTTATAGCGGGCTACTCGCTGGGGAACGTCCATTAAATATCTCTCCATCTTATCAAATCTTTCAATTAAATATTTATAGGCAACTGTAGCAGCTTCGTCTTTTTCCTTGTCTATTGTTTCTAATATGTTTTTATCATTCATAGAACGATATATTGGATTGTCAATAGTATCTTGGCACATTGCCGCATCTATCATCTTGCTCAACTCTCGTTTTGTTGATGTTACGCTAAACATAGTGTCATCATAAAATATGACCCGATCAGTTATTACGTCAAAAGGCAATTTGGTGCTGTTCTCAACAACGCAAACAACGGGTTTTCTTGCCGCATGTCTTACAGCTAATTCATACATAACGTTTGCATTTAATCCTGTAAGATTTGCAATAACCAATTCATCATTCAAGATATGATCTATCACTTGACTTGTTATAGAACCCGGATTGTTCATTTTGTGAGGAACGAAAACATCATAACCCAATTCATCTAAAACAGGATTAATAACAGCATCAATAATACCATCTGCCTTCTTTCTTATTTCACTGCCTTCATTCCCGATAGGAGTTATTATGAAACATTTCTTCTTCTCTTTACTATCCATCTCTTAATGTGTTGTATTAACCTTTTTTATCTATTTCGTAACGTTTTCTGCTCAATACTAATTACCCATTAAATGTAACAGGGTTACCCACTATCTCAAAAAATGAAGATCATGAAGTTAATGTCTGGTACAAATTGTCTAATAGTTTCTCATATAGCAGAATCCTTTGACGGATTCCTTTGATCTTTTCATCGTCAAATGATAGTTCATTACCATCTATCTTTGAAACAAGAATTTCTGTACCACAATCATTAATTCGGCTTTGGGAATGTGCCAATAAATTTCTTGTTCTTATTATATCTTCTAGATACGCATCATAGAATGACGTTTCAATGTCATATTCCTTAATAGAAAAACCTATACGCTCTATTATCTTATTCAATGTCCTCGCCTTCCGTGAAGAATCAAAAGCAAGACTAGTAATAATTTCTTCTATTGACTTCTTTCGTATTTTATGCGTACATTTTTTATCGCAACTTGTTGACCGTTGTAGGTTCTGGCGATAATCTTCCTCAACCTTTTTCAATATCTCATTAAAGAGAGAGTCTGATTCTTCTGACTTGTTTTGTACAAAATAGTAAAAAGATATATCCTCCATCTTTTTATCCAATTCGCTCGTCTCAGCCATGACAAGTCCTCGCAAGCTATTTAAGTCTTGAGTTTTCTTGATAAGAGTATGTATTACCTCGCGCACTTTAAATTCAAAATCATCATTATCACGACCAGAACAATATGCTCCATCTATCTCGTATTTAGCTAATTCTTCACGTACAGCTTTTTCTCCGTTACTAGAGTAAAAAAGCACTTCGGTAAAAACAGATTTCTTGCGAATAGCATCCATTAACTTTATACCTGTGGAGCCATTGGCCAATGACATATCTGCAATTATCAAATCATACATACTATATGGAATAGTTTCAATATTCGAGCCGTCTACTTCATTATGGGGCTCGATAAAATTAAAGCCAAAGTCTTCAACAATATCTTTGACAAATGCCTTTTTTGTTGAATATGAAGAGGCATTGTCCTCAAACCATAAAATTCTATAATCTATTCTCATAATGAAATCGTTATTATAAATTCTGCATTATTCTTATTTCTGTTAGCAACAATCTCCCATCCATTTTCTTCCACAATTGATTTAACGTGATACAAACCGACTCCAGTACTTCTTGTTGTAGAAAAGCCTCTTTCAAATATATCATCAAGATTTGTAATTGATTGGTTAAATGGTTTGTTCGACAAGAAAGAAAGCTGCAAACCCTTATCTGATAAAGATGTTGTTATCTCCATCATGTCAGCGCCAGCCTTCTTGGCATTGCTTGCCATGTTATCTACTATAATAGAAATGTCTATAGGGGCAAATGATGTTTCAAAGACACCATTGGCCTTGTCCACAAATGAAATTTTAATTCTGCTTCCTCCAATAAACTGCGAAACAATTTTATCCACATAGTTTCTTAGATATTCAATAATGTTATACTGACCTTTCGTTGTAAAATCATCAAATATATTTTTTATACCAAATCTGGAGAATTCCACTATTTTAGAATTTTCCATTGAGATACTATTTAAAAAATCTATTACATCTGAATATGGCACAGGTTTGCCTTTTTGCAAATTTCTCGAAAACATTGTAATTGTCGCTCCTATATTATCTGCAACAACATTGATTTGATGATGGAGATTCGTTACCTGTTCCAAATCTTGGGACGACAAAGATGTTACGATTTTTAGTTGTTCAATTTTTTTTGCCAGACGGGTCTGTGCCTCATTTATTTTCTTTTCGGCATCTTTCTTTACGTCAACTATTTCTTTGTTTTTTTTCTCAAGCTCTTCTTGCAAGGATTTAATGATACTTGCTTGCTTCTCCACGAGATTTTTGTATGTTTGTATTTCTACCACTGCTTTTGCCGTGGCTTCGTTTGTTGTATATTTGGAAAACTCTATAAGTTGTTTTTCTAAAGCCTCACTCTCCTTGGCCTTTTTCTGAAGAAGTTGAGCTAAAAATTCGCCAGAGATTTTCTTGTTCTCAAAATCTGCCATCAACTTTGAGAACTCTTGCTCTGCCAATTGTTTTGCCTCTGCGATCTTTGATTCTATTAAATCTTCATTAATATAGAGTTCAACAACCCTTTTGGGAGAAGCGCTTATCAAAGTATGAATACTTTCATAAATCCTTCTTCTTTTTGTTGCAGAGTCTTCCTGATAATTCAAGTCATTCTCAGATAGCTCTCCACTTATGATTTTCTTTTCTATTTCAGGTATCTTACTCTTGTCTTCTTCTGGAATACTATCCCAATTCAAACCGTCAACGACATATCTTTCCAGCCTCCTTAATACCTTGTAGAACAAGCCGTCCCTTCTATCTGTCAGTTTGTCAAAACTTTCGTTTTTAACTAGACCTTCGCGACTTGAAACTATTTGAAACGATTCATAGTTGTCCAATATTTCAATTTGGCCGACGATATCTCTTGCACTTATAAAACGGGCATATCCCTGTGCTCTTCTTTGATCTAATTTCAACCAATCATCACCCTCCTCACCATAGGGCGGAATTCTGAATCCATTTAGAAAAAGGAATACTGACCCATACGAAACAGAACGCATACCAGTTTGTTTCGTAAAGAATGCTTTTGCATAAGTGTTAAGAAAATAAAGAGTGATTTTGAAATCACGTATGCTTGGGTAGAACTCTGATAATTCTTTTATCCAATATATTGTTTCACCTTTATCCTTCAGAGTTGTAAGAATCAACTTCCCGTCTTCAATAGATTTACATTCGATACTTGTTGTTTTGAAATCTAACTTTTGGAAAATAGTATTCTCTACCTTACCAATGAATTGATCGTTGTATGCTTTTTGCGAATTCTCCACCATGAATTCTTCGGCATTGAGATAGATGCCAAAATCATTCTTTTCAAAAGCTTGATTAGGATTAATCAGTTTTTCTAAATACTTCTTTAAATCAGACAATTTATCAGTATCCCAGCCTGAACCATCTGGATAGACCCAATTGCTTCTAAGCTTAATAATTTCAAGAATAACTCCATGTTCAAAGCCACGGAACCCTTTTTGTGCCAAAGAATTGTCGTCAATCAGTTCGTAGCTAATATCTACCGATTGTATTTCTTTTGTTTTATCATCTATTTCAAATTTCCTCCAATCAATATTTAGTACTATACACTGCATGCCATTTTTCTTAGCATATAGACGGAGAAATTGTCCAAGCCTGTCACAAGAGAATCGTCCGACGCCTTTGGCACCAGCCATCATTCTGTTGAACTGTCGGGAACGTGACTTCTTTTCAGAATAAGCGATATTGAGCCATTTATCAGTAATATCAGTTAAATCCATTCCTACACCATCATCACGGATAAATAGCCTAGATGTGTTCTCTGAAAATGTGTCATTTTCTTTATCGTCATTGCTTTTTAGATTGCAAAAAGAAATATCTACTCTTTTTGCATCTGCATCAAATGAATTCTTTACCAGTTCTAATATGGCAATATTATCATCATTGATAAGATCCTTACCAATAATGCTTTTTATTTGAACATTTGTTTTAAAATGCAATTTCTCCATACTTCAACATCTGTTTAAGTACATATCCAGCCTGCTCTGCAAATAAAGGTGGAATAGCGTTTCCAACCTGAGAACATCTTGGCACTTCCTTTTTCCGCATTTGTCCACCTGTAGTATATTTCTTTTGAAATTCATACCAATCGGGGAAGGACTGGATACGGGCACATTCACGAACAGTCATAATTCGTGGTTCTGAATAGTGCAAATAGTCATCTGGCTGTCCTGTGATTGTGGGAGATACTGCATGAGGATCCAAAATAGTAATGCCTCGCTGTCTGATTTCCCATCCCTCACGGGCATCTCCATCAATACGTTTACCACGCTCAGGATATTCAGCCAACAAACGCTTATAACAATGAAGTTTATCTGCTGTATGCCTGGCAAAACTATGACTATTAGGAACGCTATGCGTTTCTGGATAATCTCCTCGCATCAGTATCTCGTAATTGGTCAATTCGTTATTCCCATATTTCCCGGAATTAAAGCCCTTACGGTCTGGTGTCGGTGACTCTCCATTACTACGTAACAAATCGGAAATAGCTTCCTGTAAAGTTGTAGTAGTGTTTAATCCTTTTTTCTCTAAAAAACCTTTTCTGTTGTCTTTGAGTAGCTGCTCAAATTTATCTGGTGAGCAGAGGCTATCCTTAACGCCGACAAGAATGAAGCGCTTGCGACGCTGAGGAATACCATACTCTGAGAAATCAATCACATGAGGTTTGACTGCATATCCTAATCCTTCAAGTGCCTTAATAACTATCTGCGAATAAGGCTCCACGCCCTCCTTTTTTCTCTTGTTAAATGCATAAGTAAAACCTTTGACATTTTCAAAGAGAATCATCTTGGGCTGAACCAACTTGATAAACTTTATATAAGAAAAAACTAACTGATTGCGAATGTCGTCTTTAACTCTTTTGCCTGCCATCGAAAATCCCTGACATGGCGGTCCGCCTGCAACTAAATCCACCTTACCTTGTAATGCTTCAAGTTGTTCTGAATAGTTCTTCAAGACCTCATTGATATCATGATTAGTCTTGGGTAACCATTTGGGCCAGTCGAAATGCTTCTTATTTTCTATCAGATTGTATTTCAGTGTTTCAAAAGCAAAAGGATTTTTCTCAATAGCAAACAGACCATGCCACCCAGCTTGATAAAGGCCGAGTGAAAGACCTCCACATCCAGCGAAAAGGTCTATTACCGTATACTTATTCCTTTTCATTCAAGTACAATTATGCGATGCAAAGATAAACAAAATATTCTATAATAACATCCTTTTTACGAAAAAGATAGCATTTCTTTAATATATTTCTAATCTTCAAAAACAAATCCCTGCTTAAATTAGTATCATAAAATCACATTATTAACCCTGGCATGAGTTTTGTCTATAACACATTTATCAAACGTGTTATTTATATCTGAGTTTAAATCGGATTATTACCTTGTATGTCTTTTTTTTTTAGAAATAACAAAAACCTCCTTTATTTTATTGATTCTTATTTATTATATCTGTAATTCGCAAAAGCTCATCATCATATTTTCGGTTGACTGTTTCAATCTTTTCACCATGAACAATGAGGTTTCGGATTTTATTAATCTCCACCATTCTTCTTCCATCGTCAGGAGTGATAATCTCATTGGATACTAGTATTCGTAGAATGTCACGGATACCAACAAAACGGGCGTTCATCTGATTGACAACACCAAGATTCCTGACAGCACGTTCAAATTTAATGAAATGATTAATAAACACTTCAGTCTTAACATCACCAGCCTCATACTCTTTACTCAAATTAGCGGCAATCTTACCGAAATAGCCAGGGTTAACAGCCTGAAAAACATATTTAAACGTAGTAATGACCGTAGAGAGATTCAGGACTGCAAATACTCCAATAGCCCACTCGGCAAAAATATGACAATTCACGATTATCTTCATCAAGCCAACTAATACTAAATCGTAAATTATAGTAGTAATAGACAATATCGCCACTACCCGCATATTTCTATACAGAACTTTCTTGGCTGCTTCAGCAATATCTGTCAGTGTCTGATCTTCCTTGGCACGATTATCAATACTTTCTGCCATAAAAAACATACCAGTAAAAATAATACCGACTAAAGCTGCTATAGCCTGCGGTGCTGTTGTAAATAGCCAATACATTGTTTCTCTTTCCATAAGCTTCAAAATTTAAACCATAATGCAAAATTAAACAATTAATGCGTAATATGCAAGGATTTTTTATTTTTTTGGTTGGGGGGGGAATGGAGGGGTGGAAGGGAGAGCCCATGAGATGATTTACCTTGGGATTCTGAGATCTTCGTAGAGGTAATCATGCATGTAGTGATCTCTTGGATTAGGACTGGGCGAGGTGGGGGATTTTCTCAGGAAGTAGGAGTTGGTGGTCGTGTAGTATCCGATGAGGCCCTGGGATTTGCTCCATATTATCTTTGTTATCGACAGATCATCCAAGTTTGTTTCTGTTTCGGAGTTGGTATTGTCAACTACTATACAATCATCTACTTTTTCGCCATTTACATATCGTCCTGTAAGCACTGGTTCCAGATCTTCGGAGCATATACCGCATAAACTGATGCGCACCTTTATCGGCTCATCCTCTCTCTCCTTCCGTATTTGCAGAAGAGTTCCATCAAAAGTCTTACCTTTGTGTATCATCCTGTATTCAATGACTCCATGAGCCACTAATTGAGAGGAAAAATCTTTCAAGTCGATACACGAATCAGAATCATGGCTTCTGATTTTTGTTATCACCAATGTATCTGTCTCGTTTTTCGGAGAGCAAAACCACATCGTATCACCCTCCTCGTATACCTCAAGCCATGTAAGGTCATCGCAACTTAAATGCGTATTCCTTGAATATTCGCAAGACGTACAAGTAATAGATATCGGAATTAGTACATATAAAACACTTCTCATCTTTCTTTTCTTGTTGTTTACCTAATCTTCAAACACCATGTTGCCTATCTTGTAGTAGGTAGCACTCTCGTCATACTTTCTCATATATTATGTGTTATGTTCTGAAGAGGACATGAATTGTTTGAAGAAATTCATGCGGATTGGGGTCTGCTCCAATGAAAGGCTTTTATAAAGGACGAAGTATATCAATCGGTATCCTTTTGCTATCCATATAATGGTAATAGTCAGGATCATTTTGCCTGTAAAAGTGAGGTATTGGAAAATCGGATTTAAACAGTTAACTACGTCATTCCCTGGTTCTACATATAAATTTATTATACCTTCATTACCATCCATTTCAACCTCAATATCCATAAATGGGGCAAATAATTGTATCATAGCATATAGGTATAAGCCATACAATAGACTATTGGGAATCATCAGATGATTACTATTGAGCCTACCTAAAAGCAAGATAAAAGAAAGGGTGGAAAAACCCGCCAGACATAATGAGACTATAAATTGATATTCACCATATAAGTCTTTACATAACAGGGTCCCATAAAAATTAAATATGATAACAATAAAGAAAAGAATGACTAGTAGAATGATGCTTCTTTCGAAACTATGATCGGTAATTTCCGGCCGCATCCTCCGTTGGATACTTTCATTATTCAGGATGATATACATACAATACATGGCTGCACTTGAGGAGAAGTTTAGAATATTCCGTATAAAATTCCGTGTTTGTACATAGTCTAATGTATCGCACGCTTGTGCACTATCAAACAAGATTTCAAAAATCAGATTCGTGGAATAATACATAAGGAAAAGAACCCATATAACTAACCACATACTATAAAACAGATTACATATAAAACTAACGATTCGCGTTGTCGTTTCTATGGCCTCCTTACTTTTGTCCATTTTTGTGCTCCATTTCCGTAGGTAGATCTTAAGCCATTCTTTTTCGTTTTCATTGACCAGAATCCACCCATGAATTCTGATAAGGACTGCAAAAGTACAGAAAATCAAAAGAATCTGCATGCCATCAATAAAATATGGGGAAACAATAATATCTCTAAAACCCTCAATCAAGGATTTCTTCTGTTCGGCTGGATCAAGTAGCCATATAATGATTTTTCCCAATGCACCTATGATGCTTACAATGATAGGTATCAGCACGATTAGGATGATGTTATTCCTAATAATCCATTGTTTAATTCTTTTTATCATAATCATTCTCCTTTATTATTCCAGTACTTTCTTATATCAAATTCTTTCACATCCGTAATAACTGTAGAGTCAATGAAAAAGTTTTCAGGAACTTGAATCTTGTTTCCATTTTCGTCATATCGGTCACGGCAAACAAACAGTTCTTCTACTTTCTTTACTTCTCCACAGTACATTTTGCTTGGCGTAATACTATAGCCTGCATAACGTTCAATGTATATTCTTGGTTTTCCATTTCTTTTTTTCTCCGTACAGATAACATTGTCTGCCATTGCTCGAAGTGGATTACACAAATCGCATTGTTTGTCACATAACAGATAGAGGTCAACCCCATGTTCGCGACAGACGTACATGATGGCAGAGAGGAAGAGGGGGTCCTTGTTCAGTTTTGGATAACAATAATCCAGGATCTGTAAGTCATCGATAATGACTCTTTTAATTTGCTTCCCTTCTTCGTATTTATTTCTAAGTTGTCTGTCAAAATAGTAGAGAAATTCTTCCGGGGTGATGGCACCAATTGGAATATTCATGAAGTGAATATGTTCGTAACAGCGCATGCACTCACAGTTATCTTTATGCCTTTTCTTTTGTAAACGGGCTGGACAGATCAGCCTGCGGCGTATGGTACTCTCCTCTTTGTTGAAGAGCAACAGAAGTACATGTTCTTTACCCATTGTGGTATTAAATGCTGATCCAAAAGTCAGGAAACGTTTGTATGTGTTAGCATCTCCTATGATACCTGTAACACTGCCTGCGTTTCCGTATATTTTTTCTGGCTTTTCATTGATACTTGCAGATTCTCCTATCATAATTTTGTTCAATAAGTCGTAAGAAGCAAAATTGATAGTTTCTGGTTGGAATATATCATTATAGCAATTTTCTTTGCGTTCATTTCGATGCTTTATGTAGTCTGAAAATGAAATACCTTTTGCTTTCTGGAAGTTCTTTCTATCAATGTATTCGAAGAATCTCTCAGAAATAACGTTAGAGTGTGTGTAAAGGAGGCCTCTCTTGAAATACCATCGTTGCTGGATATATGAGAACACGCTTGGGAATACATCTATACCATATTCCCTTCGTTTATACTGATGATAGCCTAAATAGGTGTCTTGCAAGCGGCTCTTGGTAATTTTAAAATAGTAGGATAGATAGTCATCTGCATACTCAGAAGAAAGGTCAATGATCATGTCGGCATCATCGTCAAAAATAGGGGTATGCTCATCAACAATGAGGATAAAGACATCTCTGTCTTTTTTGATGAGGTCGATCCTTTCCTTTATCTTCCTCATATTATGTTTGGAATAAGACTTTAATTCTATGCCAATGAGTTTTGCTACTGATGGTATTTTTAATAAAGATGGATCTGTAATAGTAGAGATACTGGTATCAACCATTTTTATTCCAACCATTTCTTCCAACTTTTGTGGAATGTATGTCTTTGAATCTTTCCCATCTCTGTTAATATAGTAATCATGTATGGTATCGTATTTCCTTCTATAAACCATATTTTTCCATTCATCTCTTTTCTCGCTATTTCGTATATGTAGGGCATTCGTCCGGACATTATAGTACATCACACCTTCCACAATCAGTCCGTCAGGATTGTTATTAATCTCAGAGAATGGGATAACATCACTTTGGGGGTCGATATAGTTACTGCAAACCAACTCTTCTGTATTAAAGAGCAGGCTTGTGAAGGAAAGCGATGATGCTAAGCGCTCAATATCCTGATGCAGGTTCTTCTTTTGGAATTGCCTCATGCAAGTCGATAAGAAGGCATTTGTGGACATGTTGTTCAGATATTCTTTTTTGTTATATGTGGAATAGAAGTATGACATTTGTGGTCCGTTGTATTCCATCTTTTTATCTTGTAAAGACTGGGTTATGCCATATAGCATCTGCATTCCAAAAACGGTCTTCTCTGTATCAGCAGCTCCTTTTATTAATATAAAATATGGATTACTGCCAAGACACAGACCTCCATATAGCAATCGGTCAAGTCCCGTGATGTGGGTTTGTACCCTTAATTTTCTCCAAGATTGTTTGATATCTTCTGTCATAAGTGTAAAGTTTAATAAATTGACGCAAATTTAGGATATTTTTCGACACTTATCAAGTACTTTACAGAAAAAATCAGTTTGTCTATGTTGCTTTCATATCTTACATATTCTATTGATATTCAGGCCTGTTTTAAAAGATAATAATTGATGTTGGCCATTTGAGAAACGATTTTCTTATCATGGTGGCCTTCAGATAGTAATGATATACGGGCGAGTTCCGATGAAGGTGACGTATCCGTCATCTATTAGAATCTGTTTCAGGGTGTTGTTCTCGTAAGTCATATTGCCGCAATGGTCTATAGTACTGTTAGGACTGCTATAAGCCACGTGGATGCCGCATCATAGGTATAGGCAATGGTGCTGCCCGTAGAGTACGTGATATTCTGCGGCAAATTTAGCAAATTATATTGAATTGACGAAATTCTTTTGTTTTAATCTTGCGTCATGTTGCCGTTTTTGTCGTAGACATACTCGTTATTTTGCTGCACATAGTCGATGAAATGATAGCCGCCATTGTAAGGATAGGTCAGCGAAAAGTCATTGTCGTCAATGCGTGTTGGCCGATTGCCGCTATAGGTTATCTCAGGATAATCCACGTAATCATAGAGGTCGAGATCTTTATCTATAACACCCCATCGGTAGAATCCCTCCATGTTTTCCATCTTGTCGTACTCATAAAAAGTGTCATATCTGTAAACCCTACTTCTTTTGACTCTGGTGGAGGCAGACCTAAGCCATCCTGTCGGATAATACCTGAACCGATATTCCCAAACGTCGGTCTCATTCCCAGTTTTCCACATACTGCGGTGACTGTCCCCGTGTGTGACTTTGAATAATATCAGACTATATCTCCATTACTTCTTCATTTACTCTTCCTTTATTGATAAAAGTAATGAAACGTCCACGCCCATATACTATTATTAATGGCAAATTCTTCCATTCCCAATAATTAACAGAATCTATTGAAGTATAACTCATTCTGGAGGAAGATTTAATCTCTTTAATTTTACTAACACCAAAGCCTTTAGTATATACCTCTACGGAATTATTATTCAAGTAATGCAAAGGAATATCTGGAAGGTTCTTGTCGAGACTCATAAATTTTATATAATTGTCACCAAACTCTCTGTCATTACTTAGATACAAATAACTAATGTCTGAATGATAATTTGTAGTTACCTTAACGTACATTTTTATTGCAGGAATATAAAATGTTTTACTATGGGTTATCATACACTCCTGTAAAACAAATAATACAATCATAAAAAATAGAACATATATCTTTTTCATTGTTTTAGGGAATAAAATATGGATCATTACTATTAAAATGCTGTTTCCCAAATGGAATTGTTTTTCTGCCATACTTCCATCCATAATACTCTGCATTTTGGGTAGATATGCCTTCTATTCCTCCTTGATACAGGTCAAATCCTATTCTTGAGAGTTCCCATGTCAATCCGTTTACGGCGGCTACATATCCTGCTGCAATATTGCCGATATCGCGCGCAGAAGTATAGATAGTCATTCCATCTTTTGTTTTTCCAATAGGCATCCCTCGATACTTATCTACGTCCTTTACACCAGGTGTACCATTTGTAACTTTAAAGTCATATTCATGATTGTTTCTTGCTTTGTCCATATATGATATTATATTGGGATTATTAATGATCTTTCTCAAGAAGACTTTTCCACTTGTGTCTAAGGGATTGATAATGCTGTTTTCCCACTTATCCTCATCACTATTATAGAATGATGTTATAGACGTTGTAACTCCGATAGATCTTTCCTTTTTTGTATAACCACCATTTGAATCCTGACTATACAGATATATATTTCTGTCATCATCATTGATGTCGCCACCTATTACTTGATATGTACCATTTTCTAATTCTATAACTTGAGTACTTTCCCCGTTAGGATCAACATATTTTACCGGATTATTCCCGCAATAGGCATACGGACTGAGGTGGTAGTACTTCTCACACATGGGATCGATGGTAGTGAAGCGCATGATGCAGGGGTCGTAATGGCGGGCACCATAGTCGTACCAATGGAGGCCGTGCGTCATGTCGAACTCTTTGTCATTATACTTATACTTCTGAGTGCCGCTATTAGTACTCTCACCGAAAAGATAACCATAGGGGAAATAATGGTTCACCTGCTCTACCGTACCAGAGCTGCTCATCACCACACGGTTGTTGCCCTGATGATCCTTCAGATAGTAATGATATACGGGCGCAGTGCCGCTGAAGGTGATATAACCACCATCAACCAGTATCTTTGTCAATGTGCCGTTCTCGTAGATCATATTGCTGCAATAGTCTGTTGTACTGTTAGGACTGCCATAAGCCACATGGAGCTTCTTGCCGGATGCATCGTAGGTATAGGCAATGGTGCTGCCCGTAGAGTACGTGATATTCTGCGGCAAATTTAGCAAATTATATTGAATTGACGAAATTCTTTTGTTTAAATCTTGCTTCATATTGCCATTATCATCGTAAGTGTATTCACTATTCTGCTGCACATAGTCGATAAAATGGTAGCCACCATTGTAGGGGTAGGTCAGAGAATAGTCCTGATCGTCAATGCGCGTGGGCCGGTTACCGCTATAGGTTATCGTGGGATAATCCACGGTATCATAGAGATCGAGAGTTTTATCAACAACGCCCCATCGGTAGAATTCAGTCATATTACCCATCTTGTCGTAATCATAGAAAGTATCATAATCGTGAACCCTTGAACCGTTGAGCCGAGTGGTGGAAGACCTGAGCCATCCTGTGGGATAATACCTGAACCGATACCCCCATACATCAGTATCATTACCCGTTCTCCACGTCATGGCAGAGATACTGCCATCGAACTTCGGATATGTGGGTGACAGACCTCCCGTTGGCGTCGTATTATAGGACAGTATCTGGTCGAAGTGCGTACTGGATATCCTCTGTAGCCAGTTGCGTACGTTATAGCCATAAGTTACCGTCTCAATATTCAATGGCTTTTTAGTGGCGAGTCTGCCCACTTCATCATAAGTATTCAGGGTGAGGGTGACGGAAGTATTATTATTCAACTTGTGTGTGGTGCTGAGCAGACGATCTACGCCATCGTAGCTATGTGTATACAGTTCTGTCTGTGTGGACTGCCCAGTGGCAGTATGTATGTGTTTACGTGTGGCCACAGTACCCGTGAAGTTATAGGTCATGAACTCATGGTCGAGACCACCGAGATAATTCTGGACATGGCTCTGCACCAACCGTTCACGCTTGCCATAATAGTATGATGTATAGTACTCCGCAGAAGTATTGTTCAACTGGGCAATCTTCGTACCCGTCAACAGGCCCTTTGCATTAGAGCTGGAGAAAGCGGGATCACCACCATTGGAGGTGTCATAGCCCAACCCTGTGATGTTGAGACCGAAATAATCATCGTAATAATTGGTCAACAACGGTGTCTGAGAGCCAGAAGCCGTCTGAATTCCCATCACCGTCTGGCGTCCGAAGCTGTCATATTCGTAGTAAGTCTTGCTGTCATCAGGATTCCGCTGGTTGCCGTCCTGACGTGTGACCATGCGGTCGGCCATGTCATAGGTCATGGCAATATAGTCACAGCCAGGCAGGTACTTCTTGATGCAGCGGTTACGGCTGTCGTACTGGTAGTTATAGGCATACTGCTGTAATACCGTATTGTTAGTAATATACCAAGTAGTGTTGGTCGTCTTCAAGGCATCACTCGCAGCAGGGGGCAAGACGAAAGCCAGATTGCCATAAAGGTCATATACATAATAGGTATCATATCTTGCGTCGTCGTTCATTCGACGTTCGAGGACAAGTCTGCCCTCCTTGTCGGTAAAGGTGTAGCTGACATTATCGTCTTCGCTGGAGGTCTGAATGGTAAAGAGCTCCCCTGCGGGATAGATGCCCGTAGACATCAGAGATGAGTCACTGACAACCTGATAGATACGGCAGCTATCGTTAGCGTTGTTTCCCCGATAGACTTTCTTGACGGCATGGTTGTTGTTCTGCCAGTCGCTGCCAGGGCCAAACTGCTTCAGAACCTTGTCCGAAGGACACTGTTCATATTCAGTCAGACTATACGGCTTACTGTCACTCTCATAATAGGTACGAGTGCCAGAGGTGTATGTGGAGGGGGAGATATAGTTGCCCGTATTGGAGAATACTGTCGGCAACCACTGACGAATGGGGCGGTTCAGAGCGTCATACTCCGTTAGGGTGACAAGGTCCTGTCCTGTGGGTGACTGGCCTTTAGCCACCGTTTCCGAGAGTCGACCGATGGCATCGTAGTAATCGGTGGTTTCGCGGTAGCTGTTGCCTCCAGTGCCCGTTATCGTGTATCTACGTACATAACTCTGTGTGCCGTAGTTATAGGTATAGCCCTCTATCACGTTGTGGCTGTGGTCATGAATGCTTGCTAGACGCCCCATCGTATCATAGGTAAAGTATGTATTCTCACCCCGTGGCGACTGCATGGAGGTTATACCCACTAATGGCTTCCAGGCGTAGGTAGTGACAAGACCAGAGCTCAGGGATGAATGGATGCCATGCACCTGGGAGTCCGAAGGATTGCCTGCCAGTGTTGTGATGGTATTACCCAATGCGGTATATACATCCTGTTTTGCCATTCCCTCTATTTTTGCCACTGGATGTAACCCATGGTAGCCCCATAGGAAAACGGTCTTGATCGTATCGTCCTTGACAGCATAGGCCAAATTGCCAAAGCTGTCATAGGCGTACTCAGCCCTCAGTTCCAACATATTGGTTCCCTTGGAGATACTGTCGCCTGTATTCACAATGATTCCATTCTGTAAAGTATACCTGTTCTTGGTGGTGGCAGCCAAGGTGTCATTGCGATATGTACGGGTTTGTACAGGAATCAGCATATTAGCAGAAGTCAAGTCGCTATAGCCTGCCAAGTCAAATGGATAGGAATATTTATATTCATAATAGTCACCAGACACAGAACTGACTCTCTCTGATTTAGGCAAAGTCATGATACTATCGCTGTAGCTATAAGTTGTGGTCGTGGTAACTTGGGCCCCATAGTCCTTCACTATCTTACTTCCCAAACGGAAAAATGAAGGAACTGCATAGACATTATGGAATGTATATACATCGTCAAAATGATTATTACCTGCAGGTCCTGGAGTAGGACTCAGATCAATATATGCTGCCTTTGAGACAAAATGAACACCAGTCAAGAATCCATTTAAAGTTACTTGATCATAAGAATAATCCTCAGAATGATTCAGACTATAACTCCCATTGCTTTTTTCATAGACCTTTTTGCTTGTAAGTAGAGGTGATATAACACCTTGATCAATATTGTAGGTTTTGGAATAAGTCCGTGGCCCCTCAGATGAAGACGCCGTTGTATCTTCATAGTCATCCCTATCACCCGTCCTGCCGTCTGCATAGGTATAGACAGTTTTACCTATATTGTTATTAACTGTTCCGTAATATTCCGTTACATTCTCATAAAAGATGGGGGCGCCATAATCGGCTGTAAGTGGGATGACAGGTTGACTGACGGAAACATCATGCAGGGCACATGCTTCGTATTGTACGATACGTCCCCAAATCCACTCAAAATAATAATAATAATAGTTGCTTTCAAACTGATAGAAATCGCCGAGATTATCGACTGCGGGCACAGCCCCGCTGTACAGATAGGTACGACGGCTGATCTCCGATCCTCCTGCATCATAAGTGACGGAATTATTCAGGCGCAGTCCACCCCAAAGCGTGTTATTATCCAGCCTGTTCGATTCAAAGGAAAAAGTTGTATAGCCCCCTGTAGGATAGGTTATCTTTTCTAGGATGCCTGCTTTTGCATAGACCTGGTTCACCGATCTGTTCCCGCTAAACGACGAAGAGACGGCATAGGCGCTGGGAGTCCAGAAATTACTGGAAGTTCCATTGGCATAGCCCCAATAGTCTTCATGGCACTGGATGTCAGAAGGAGTTGGATAACCTAAAGAGTTTTTAAAATAGTTCGGGAGCGATTGATTGTTATAGTCGAAAGAATAGGTCTCGCTACCCGATGCGGACGATGAGCCCGTAATGGTCAGTCCTTCCAGATACATCCTGTATGACAAGGCAGTTCCGCCATCATAATGGGCATTGTCGAATGTGACGGTCTTTACCGTAGATTGGTTATAGTTCTTGACCGTGATACCTGTCAGTCTGGGTAGTTTGTTGTTCTGGGCATACATCACAAAGTCCAGTCTGTCGACAGCATAAGTGAAATCCATCGTGTTTCCCCGCCAAGTGATCTTGGAAAGTAAGAGATTGGAACATTCCGTGGTATGAATGGCTGAGTTGTCTGTTGTGGCCATCCCATAACTCCAGTTATCATAGTATTCGGTTGGATTACAGGAATAGACATTTCCTTGATGGATATACTCTGACTTATATTGTTGGTAATAATAATTGTATTCAGTGTAATTGAAGACAATACTATCGTTTTTGTCGGCAAACTCTATTTTGGTAAGGTACCATGCCATCGTCTTACTATCTCCTCCATAAGTAAAGTCAGCACGGTTCTTTTCCTCTGCCATGAAGTAATATTTCGTGCCGTCGGTATCGGTAATCTTGTAACCAGCTCCGTTTTCTTCAATTTTCAAAGGGGTATATGGTAATGTCTTGATAGCCATATTGTTCTCAACTGCATAGCGGAAAACACCGCTTTTCCCGTTAAAATTATAGGAATACCGATCAGACTCGGTATCCCAGCTTTTTCCAAGGGCGAGCTCAGACCAGAAGATGGGTTCTGAAGAGCCACTATTAAAATAGTTCTGGATATCGCTTTCACTTTTATAATTCAGCACGCCATTGTCAACACGTCCTTTCGTCTGACGGATGATACTGCCACCAGCTACAAGCGACCATCCCAGGCCAACAGGGCTAGCCACCTCCTGTACTTTGATGCCAGAGGCATGATAGGCGATGGATACAGGTAGTGTATAATCGCCTACCTTAATATCATATATAGGAATGGATATATGGGGTACGCCCGTGGAATAGTCCATAGGGAACTCCCCGTATTTCTTCATCTCTTCTGCCTGTGGAGATACCGGGTCGTTTTTCTGTATAAGCTGATTATAGCTATTATCAGAAGCATCCCTTGTACCAGCTGCCTGTTCCTTGATGAACTGGGAAAATTCATCATAGGTGATCTTCCTCATGTCATTATCCCTTTCTGCTTGTGAAGTCTGAGCAGAAGCATTCGTTGCCATCAATAGCAGCATGGCTGTGATTAACAGTTTCCTTGGTTTCATAACTTCCATCATTTTTGGTTTTGCGGGCAAATATATGATTAAAATCTGATCCTGACAAGTTTATTTCGTTACAGATGAGGCCAACTCAGAAACGGAGCGTTTCAAGAAAAAGAGACTCCTTTCCGTCTGTTTATAGTATTCTCAAAGCACTATCCTGCTAAAAACAGCAGTTTCCGAAACGATTATTTTGCGCCCTTATATATATAATAAGGTGTAACAAACCTTATGAATAGTTAGGATTTGTCCGGTTCTGGCATTTTCAGGAAAGGGACGGATTTTTGCCGTACCTTTGCAACCGCAAACAAGTTGCAACGGTATTTGCATAATTATCAACCCTTTAAAACAAAATGCATGTTAGAACTAAACATTACAAAAAACAACAACAAGTACAATGCCGCATACGGTAAATACTATGCCCGCGTGGAGTACAAGGAGACCCTTGGCATTGATGACATGGCCAGACACATGGCTCAACACAACACGCCATTCTCCGTAGGTACTATTACCGGTATCCTACGCGACTTTGTAGACTGTACTCGTGAGCTATGCCTAAACGGTAACACCGTAAAAGTGGACAATCTGGCCATCTTCAAATGTTCAATTGATGCCAATGGACTCACACTACAGGAGGGCTATCAGGTGAAGGCCGGTCTGGGAACCATGCCTCAAGCAGTCACAGCCGACACTGTGCAACCGGCTGTAAGTACAGTCCGCCTGTTGGCACAGGCCACTGGAGAGTTCACGCGCAGGGAACTAAACGGTGATGCCAGCTTCCGATGGACGAAAGATGCACAGAAACAGATAGATGCACTGATCAACCCTGCTCCGGCAGGAACTTCTGGCGAAGGGGGAGAGGGTTAAAGCCCTTGATCCCGAGAGAGTTTTCCACCTTATTATATATATAACAAAAAAGAAAGAAAAATATGAAAGCAAAAATGATTTTCAAACTAATTGCAGCCATCGCCACAGCCATTGCCTCCGTTCTCGGAGCTGGCGCAGTAGTTAGCTGCATGTAAGAAAGGTCATCCCCGCCAATCGGCGGGGATGATTCGTTATACGTACTCCTTGGCTTTACGCTTGCCACGGAGTACGGCGAGTGCGTTGAGGGCGAGGGCTTCCATCTCGTCTTCGCCAGGGAAACAGCGAATGGGGGCGAGGAAGCCGACACGCTTACGCAGACGATTTACCACATATTCTGAGCGAGCCAGACCTCCCGTCAACAGGATGGCGTCGATGCTGCCACAAAGCACAGCCGACTGGGCAGCGATGTTCTTCGCCACATGATAAATCATGGCATTCAGGATAAGCTCGGCATGCTTATCGCCATAATCCTCAATACGACGAATCACCTCACGCACATCATTGGTACCCAGATGAGCATTTAATCCGGCCTTGCCAGCAATACGCTTCAAAAGTTGCTTCTCATTATACTTGCCACTGAAGCAGAGACGAATCAGA
>Ga0310697_10001465_pt1 | contig 27616 bp, 37 predicted proteins | sample 172DNAGHGlowgp2_FD_203883 | JGI IMG/M metagenome (GOLD analysis project Ga0310697, IMG submission 203883) | Sheep rumen microbial communities from Palmerston North, Manawatu-Wanganui, New Zealand - 1728 DNA GHGlow gp2 (v2) (version 2) | ecosystem: Host-associated > Mammals > Digestive system >...
CGTCAATCGTTCCCGCTCCAAGAGCGTAAACGACAAACCAGCCAAAGCAAATGTCCTTTGTCGTCGCGTTAGGCAGCCAGCCAAGCCAAAAAGCAAAAAGGCTCGCAATCAAGCCAAGCCCAGAAACAAATTTAAAAATCTTGCTTATGTTCTTTGCCGTGACTTTGCTTTCGTTGCCCGCCGGGTCGTTTTTATTTTCTTCTTCTTCCATTTCGCTCTCCTACTTCAAGCCGATTCTTACCGCGATGTAACCCGCAAGCAAAGTCAAAACGCCCTTAAAGCAATAGTCAATCCAGCCGGAATTTTTTTTCGTCATCTGGTCGTTCACGGCCAGCTTTATTTCAAGGTTTTTGACGCGCTCGCCAAGCGCGGAAATTTCCGTAACGCGCGTGTCCATCCGCTGCGTCAAATGCTTAATCTCGTTCCGCACTTCGACAAGCATTTCAAAAATTTCTTTTGTGCTAACCTGTCGCTGTTTTTCCACAATTTCCCCCGCTTTCCCACAAAATTATTTTTTTTCCGCCGCTTGCATTTTTATTAGCGAAGGAATTAGCGGGTCATACCAGAATCGCAGCTCCGCCAAATCCATTTCTTGCGGCTTGGTCGGCAAGTGGTAATTCTGATAAATTTCTCGAATCATAACTGGGACTCCGCTAAAGGCGGAAACGCTTTTGCGCTTGCCGCCTATAGCAATAGTCACAGTTAGCCCGCAATAAAAAAACTGGCAATGGCGCTCAAAATTTTAAAGTCGGTGTTAAAAACTCTTGCAAAGAAAGCCTCGTCCTGCCCCGTTATCGCGGAAAGCATCGCGACCGTCTTGTGAATTCCTTCCTGTTCTTTAAATTTATCCATTGCCATATAGCCCGCGCCATAAGGGGCTTTAAGAGACAATTTTTCCCCGGCAAAACCCGCAGGACTTTTGTCGCTGACCGTGTATTCAAAATCTTTGCCATCGACTAAAACCAGTCGGCCGGACATAATCGCTTTGACAAGCCTCTCAGCTCCCGCGTCAAAAAGCTTTTCGCCGTTCGGGCCTTTAACGAACAAGTTGATGTCGTTCGCGTCCGCCCATTGTTTCAAATCCTCGCGAGCGAGTTCTTCGCTCATTTCAATCTTTTCTTCGTTTTCTGCCATTTTAATTCCCCTATGAAAAAAAATATTGCAAGGCGGGGGCCGTTAAGCCCCCGTCCTACTCGCTACATATAGCGCCAATCGCCCGCAAGGCTGATTGACATTGTGTTCGCGCCGCCGTCCAAAACCTTTTCGTCGGTTATCTGCATGGAGCCGGAAACGAGCGTTCCGTCCACCTTGGTCGCCGACACGTCAACAAAGTCAAGGTTCGCCGCCGTCTCTTCGATAAAGGCTTGGTCGCCTCTTGAATCGTCGGTGACGATGTTGATGTCTGTAATCGTGCCAGCCACCTTCTTTTTTTTCTGGCGGAAAGTTCCGTCAGAATTAGGCAGCACTTCGTTCTCAAAGCCGGGCAGCTTGAATTTTGGCTCGTCCTCGGAATCGCAAGTAAAGCGCCTTCCGTTAATCACAATGCTCTCAAGAGCGCCGCTGGATTTTGACATTTTCTAGCCTCCGCTATTTGCCAACATACTGGCCAAAATAAAGTTCGCCGTTCACAATCTCAACGTTGCCGGAGACCTTGACCGGGAACACATAATCGACGCGCTTTGAATTCGCGCTGTTGATTTTGACTTCAAGATTGTCAATCGTGAATTTAGGGTCGCTGATAAGGGCGTTGTCGCTCAAAGACACCGCAAGGTTGGCGAACCAAGTCTTGAACGTCTTGGGCTGCAAGGCCGTCTTGTTGCTTGTCGCCTGCGAATCGGGAACAAGCGGCGCGCCCTTCACGCTTGGCGCTTCCGTGATGACGCGCAAATTGAAGACGATGTTCATAAGCTTAACAGCGTCCACAACATAGCGGCGGGCCGGGAAGTTGCCCTCGCCCTGCGGGTGGTAGAATGTCACGATGTCGTTCAACGCGGCCACGCTGCCGTTAGTGATGTTCGTGCTGGAGCCTTTCTTTACGCTTTGGTCGCGGATTGTCGGCGTTTCCTGCGCGCTGTCCGCGCCGCGCTTCAATCCGGGCAAGTCTCCGGCGTAGCCCTGCGGCGGGTTTTCGTTGGCGGTCGTAACGATGTCCAAAAGTCCTTTGGCGGCCACGACAAAAGGAAGCTCCGGGCTTCCTACGCTCTCAATCAGGAAGTTGACAAAATCGCTCGGCCTTGAATCGGTCACGATAGTGCGGACGCTGTAAGCGTCCGTTGAGCCGTGCGCGACCAAGACGGGCATCTTTTCCTGCCAGCCCCAGCGGCCTTCGCCAAAGCCAAAGTATTTGTCAAGCAAGGCGCTTTCGCTTCCGTCGGCGTTCTTATAGTCGAACGTGTCAAGAATGAAAGTGGCCCAAAGGTTCGGGCCGATCGCTGTCAAAGCGTCGTCAATGGCGGGAACGCCCGCGCCGTCCGCGAAGGCGGTAACGGCCACGGTCAAGCCCGGAATCTCGCCCTTAATCGCAAGCGAAATTCTATTGCCAAGCGCGCCGCTCCATCGGGCGGTAAACTCAACATGGGCGGGGTCTTCTCCGCTGGCGGCGATAAGCTCCGCCGTCGCCGGACGCTCCAAAACGCCGTTCACCGCGCTGACGATGTCGGCCATAACAGCGTCGGGCGTCGCTCCCTTCGCGACGGAAAACTGAACGTCAACGCCGCCAAGGCTCAAAACGCAAGCGGCGGCGGAAGTCGCCGCCGTTCCTGCAATCAACACGCCGCCCTTCGCCGCCACAAAGCCGGAATCGCCTTTGACGACCGGGCAAATGTAAACGGGAAAAGCCGCCGACTTTCCGCTTTGCGGGAAAAGCTGGCGGGCGGCAAGGTGCAAGGGGCTTCCGTAGCCGTAGCGCTCGCCAATCTCGGCGGCGCTTCCCTGGCACTCGTATTTTTCAAGTGAATAAACAACGTCGTCGTTGCCCTGTCCGATGATGACAAGCTGCTGCGGCAGCATCTGGACTTTTCCGACGTTGAAGTTTTTGGGAGTCACGGTCACGCCCGTGATGCGGCTAACCCAACTTTCTGGAATCGCCATGTTCTTTAATCTCCTCTTTATTTTGAATCATCGCCAAAATGAACGCGGCCGTTTTCGTCCGCGACAATTCCGGCGATGTCCCAATCAAGCTCGCCTTCCGTTATGGCTACGTTTTCCACGTAGTCAATCGTAAGCGTCGCCCGAACCATCTTAACTTTTATCGCGCTCCGCGTGTTGCTGGGTTCGCCCGCTTGGAAGCTCCAAGACACGCGGCCCACAATTCCGCGAAGTCGCAAATAGGTGTTCGCCTCGGCCCGCAAAATCCGGCGGACAAGCCGCGCGACTTTCCAGGCTCTTCGCGCCGCCTTGTAGCTGAATTCGCCGTCTTCCGCGTCGTTCCCTTCCGCGTAGCAATCAACGTAAAGCTTGGCCGTAAAGGCCTGCTTGTTGACGCTCGCCGTTCCCTTGTCGGGGTCGGACGAATCCAAAATGACGTTGACGCACGGAAACGGATTCGCTCCCGGCGTGTCTTCATCAACGTATTGCAGCGGGTCGTCGCTTTCCACATAAACGGCCACATTGTAGTCGCCGCCATCGGCCGCTCCGCTTTCCGCCGCAAGCTCCGCCTGCCGCCTAAAGTCAACGACAAGCAAAGCGGCAATTTGGTCGCGGATGACTTCAATGTTGTCCGGCTCGCTTTGAAGCTCGCCGCAAGCCGGTTCAATCGTTTGCGCCATTTTCCACCGCCAAATTAGCCGTCATAAAAATGCGGTTAAGGCCAAGCGTTAAGTCCGGCTCCGAAAAGCTCACGAACATTTTTTGTTCGCGCCCCTCCAAGTCCGTCCATTTCACTTTCCAGCCCCTCCGGGGCGTAAGGACGCGCTCGCCTGCGTCCTTGACCCGCTCGGCTTTGTAAGTCGCCCAGCAAGTCCGCCCGGCCACCTTGTTCCCGTCGGTGTCCACTTCATAGCCGATGTCGCTTAACAGCGCCAAAACGCTCCAAGTGTTCCCCAACGGGTCGGAAAGCGTAATAAGCGTGTTGCCCGCTTGCTCGCCCTCCACAATAACCGCGCTGTCCCGCTTGGCCAATTCCCGCAAATTCATTTTCTTTTTTTGTCGTCGCCCTTGGGAGCGGCTTCTTCGTTGGCGGTCTTTTCCGCCTGGGCGGGGGCTTCCGCTTCCGCCTTTTTCTCTACAGCCGGGGCGGCGGCTTCCGCTTCCGCTTTTTTCTCTACAGCCGGGGCGGCGGCTTCCGCTTCCGCTTTTTTCTCTACAGCCGGGGCGGCGGCCTTGGCCTCGCTTCCGGCTTCGACAATGATTTTGCCTTTAAGCAAAATTTGAACGCTTTCCGCGCTCAAAGCCTCGGCGGGCAAAACAGCGCCTGGGCCAAAAACAACGCCCTGCGCCGTAACGGCGCGGCCGGCGGCTACCTTGTATCTCTTATCCATGTCGGCCTCCTCTTATGCCGAGCGGGTTGTCAAGCAGCCCACGCGGTCGATCGAGACAGGAATCGCCAAGGCGCGCATCTTGCTTTCCGCCGTGTAGGTGTCCTGCTGCTCGTCCTCAAAGACGCGGTTGTGGACGCGGATGAATCCGTCGTATGTAACCACGGGCGGAACAACGCCGTCAAACGGCGCCTTCATTCCCAAAGTGGGAACGCCGCCAAAGACGACGCGCAAATCCAAGTCTTCAAGGCTTGTGGTCACGATGACCTTGTCCTGGTCAAGGTAGTCGTATTTGTTCGCGCCGCCGGAAAGCGTCTTGTATTTTGAGTTGTAAATCCAAAGCTCAAGGCGATGGCTTCCGAACATGGCCCAGCCCATATAGCGCGCGCCCTTGTCTTTAAGTCCGGGGTTCACGCTTCCAAGTCCAAGGCCGTCGCGCTGAATCATTTTCTCAAACGTGGCGTCGGCCAAAATGTCCTGCCAGGCGCGAGCGCCAAAGACGGCGATTGCCGGGTCGGCTTCGCCGTCGGCGGCGATGACATCGCAAAGGCTTGTGACGTCTGCGACGGGCTTGGCTCCGCTGCTGCCCCAGTTAATCGCGGCGACAGGAAGGTGCGTCGCGCTTTGGCCGTAGTCAAGCTCGTAGGTCACTCCGGCCTTGTCGTCGCGCAAAGTGATTTTTCCTGTCTGCAAGGCCTGCGCGCATTGAAGCTCGATGTTCTTCGCGAACATGCGATGATACTTTTTCAGAACGCGAAGGATTTTTCGTACCAAGCGGCCGAACCAAGTTCCGACGGCATCCGCGTCGTCGCTTTCGCCGGGCTGGCGCTCCATCAATTCATGCAAGTTGATGGGGTTCTTCATGGCCGAATACGGCGGGCGATATTTGTTCTCGCGCCATACGTCTTCGTTCACGATGACCGCGCCGGTCTTCGCGTCGCGCAAAGTCGGGGCCACGGCCTCGGTGTTGCGCTCAACGTCAATCTCAACATATTCCGCCTCGGTGTAGTCTTCCTCGTTCGTGCGGAAAAACGACGACAAAAAGCCTTTGACTGGAACGCCGCGGCCCTGTGTGAACATTCGCAAAACTTTCTTCAAAAAGTCCATTGCTTTCTCCTACATAAATTAAAAGCCGAAAACTTCCGCGCTAGAGCGTGTAAGTGTCCTCGGCCAAAATTCCATAATTGCGCAAAGCGTCAATCTGCGCGTCGGTGACGGCTGTTCCCGCCAAGAAAACCTTGCGGCGGTCAACGCGGCCGCTGGTGACAACGCGGACGGCGTATTCGCCTGCGACGGTTATCGGCGTCAACACTTCGTCGCAAAGAACGAAAAGCGGGCCTTCCGCTGTGGCGGCGGGCTTTAGCTTTCCTGTTGTGCTGTCGCGCGTCAAAACCGTTCCGTCAACGATGTTGATTGTCTGGCCTTCGCCAGCGGCGGCGACGGCAAGCGTCTCCGTCCTAAATTCGTTGTCGCCCAAAAGCAAGCATCCCTGGGCGTGGGGGGTCGATTCATAATTGCCTGTTATCTTTCCCATTTGTCGGCTCCTGTCTCGCGGTCAAAGGCGGCCATAACGGCGTTCTTGTCCGCGTTCTTGTCGTTCTTGGGCGTGTTCACGCCTGGAACGTCCGGGTCGGCGGCCTGCGCGGCCAAAGCGCGTCCGGCGGCTCCCTTTTCCATGAACTCGTCAACCACGGCGGCGTCTGCCGGGTCGCGGCCATTCTTGATGCAATCAAGGGCGTAATCCTTGGCGCCGGATTTTTCGCCCATTGCAAGAAAGCGATTAACGCGGGCCTGCTCTTTGGCAATTCCGGCCTTTTCGCCTTCGGCGGCAATCTCGGCGTAAACGTCGGGATTGTCGCGCTTCAAATCTTGAGCTGTCATCTTCATACAGCCTCCCTTTCTATTTTTTTCTTCCGCGTCTGCGCAAGAATCGGACGGCGAGCCGCCCTTGAATCCCAAAGCCAAAGCGGCCGCCCTAAACTCGCGGCCTTCCGTCTTGTAAGCGTCGGCGACAGCCTGCATTTTCTTGCGGGCCACCGCCAGCGCTCCGCGCGCGCTGACAAAGCTTTCGTCCTTTGTTGCCGCGCTTCCAACGTCAAGAATCCAATCGGCGAAGCCCGCCTCTTGGATTTCCTTGCCCCAAAGCCAAGTCTCCGCGGCCATCATCGCGGCGATTTCTTTTTCCGTTTTTCCGCTTTTCTTCACGTAAGTGGCGGCCATCACGTTGTCAATCTGCGACAAAAAGTCGGCGGCGTCGCGCAAGTCGTTCTTGTTTCCGGCCACTATGTCCCAAGCGTTGTGAATCATGAAGACGGAATTATCCTCCGCCTCAACTCTGTTTTGTTCCGGGTTCACGCTGGCCGCGGCTAAAGCGATGACGCTTGCCATGCTCGCGGCCAAGCCTTGAATGTAAGTCGTAACTTTTACGTCGGGATTGCTTCTCGCGAAGTCGCGAATGATGTTAAAGATTGTGATGCCCTCAAAAACGTCGCCGCCTGGGGAGTCAATCACGATTCGCAACTCGCTTTCGTTTTCGGGAAAAGCCGCGAGCGTGTCGCGGACGTAGGCGCTTGAAATTTCCTCGCTTACGCCGGTGTATTTCTGCCACCAGTCTTCGCCGATAACTTTGTCAATTGTCAATTTGAACATAGGGCTGATTTTAAGTCCGCTCCGCTCAAAATACTATGACTTTTATTTATACCTTTTGGAATTTTTTTCACAAAACGCCCGCGCGCAAAACAAGTAAAAAAAAAGCGCCAACTACTTACGTAAGTAGTGGCGGCTAGAAGTCAAAAAGATTCCGCTGGACTTCCCTCTTGGGAATCAAGTCGGGCCAGCGTCCAAGCTGCGTCTTCGGAACGAATATTTTTTCGACGGCGGAATTGCCCGCCCCCGATTGCAGCATAACCGTCTTTTTAATTTCAGCCACGCACTCAAACCGCTCCGGCGGCATCCAGTATTCGCTGATGTAGCACGGCTCGCTCTGCCTTTCCGCCCAGTCGTAAAAAGCCGCGTGGTCAAATCCGCCCTCGTCGTATTCGTCCGTTCCCTTGTAGGGAATGTCGCAATAAATCACGCTGTCCGGCTCAATCTTCACGTCGCAATAACTACTTTGAAGGCTTTGAAGCCTTTGAAGGCTTTGAAGGCGTTGAAGGCGTTGAAGGCGTTGAAGGCGTTGAAGGCTTGGAAGGCGTTGAAGGCTTTGAAGGCTTTGAAGCCTTTGAAGGCTTTCAAGTAATTCTTGCAGGCCATAAATTTTTTCGTAGTCAACCGGCAAAACCAAGAAGCCTTGTAACTTAACGTATACGTCGCGCGTCGGGAACTCCCATTGCGAGCGGCCAAAGTAATGGCCCGCCATTCCGTTTGTTCCCAAAAACTTGTCAACGTCGCAAGGCCGTTTTCCCGCCTTGCGCAAACCTTCCAAAAGATAGGCCCGCAGCTTCTCGCTGTTCGTTTCAATTCGTTGCGTCAAATTCTTTTTAAGTTCCAAAACGTCAAGCGAAGACTTCAAAACTTCCCGGCAATACCAAATGATGTATTTTTTTTTATAGTCCTCTTCGTTTTTGATTATGTCCGCGCGCGTTCCATCGGTGTCTATTCCAAAGCTTAAAAAAATTGAATTGTCTTTGTAAACATACGCCCAGTGCAGCGCTTTTTTCCAAGGCGTGACTTCTTTTGCGTAAAGGTATTCGCGGCCACTATTCCCAAAGCTCCAGCAATAGCGGACGTAAGGCTCTTGGTCTTTGAGCGCGAAAAAATCCTCGCGGCTAATCCATCTTTTTTCGTCCTTGAATTTTCCGTTCACCGCGTCAACGAAAAGCGAAGGCGCGTCCGATATGTCGTTAATTATGAAGTTGTCAAACTTATGCCAAGCCGCCGCGCAATGCGTCACCGCGCACCCGCCCGCGAACAAGTCGTAAAAGTTTTTGCGTTTTGGAAATTGCCTGCAAACCCATTCCGCGATCTGATTCTTGCTGCCCTTATACGGCACTCCCCATCTCATAGAATGGCAAGCGTAACGCGCAAGGCCCCGGATTCGCTATGACTTTTTTTTATACCTTGCGTTTTTATTCTTGACAAAATAAAATTCTTGCCTTATATTCATAAAGCGTGATTGTTGTTTTCCGTTGTTCATGGAAGGCATAAAAGCTCCGCGCCGCCGCAACTCCACGGCGGCGCTTTTTTTTGAGGCGTAAAAAATGAACGTCAAAGTCGTTTCGTCGTTCGCGGCCGCTATGGCCGATTCAAAGAAGTCTATACTCAAAGCGTCAAAGAACACGGTCAACATCGTCGCCGCGATCGCCCGCAAGAACGCGATGCAAAACATTCAAGGCTCGTTCACGCTCCGCAACAATTTCACCGTCAACAGCGTCCGCTTCACTCAATGCCCGCCGGGGGCCGCCCGCCTCCAAGACGTGAAAAGCCAAGTCGGAATCACCGAGCGCGCGGGCTACATGGAACGCCAGGAAAAAGGCGGCGCCAAAACCGCCGGAAGCAAGAATCTTATAATCCCGACAACAAAAGCCCGCGGCGGCTCAAACGCCGGAAAAGTCCGCCAAAAATATTACTATTCGCAAGTGGCCAAAAACCTTGTCCACGGCTCGACAAAATTCAAAAGCCATAAAGCCCGGACAGTCGCGCAAGCCGCCGTCGCCGCAAAGACAAAAAAATTCATCCGCCGCAACGACGCCATTTTTGCCGTCACAAATTTCCGCGCCTCCAAAGGCCGCGTCCGCTTCCGCTTGTCCGAAGTCCTAAACATAAAACACAAATCGACAATCACGCCAAAAACAGAATGGCTCCAGCCCGCCGCCACCGCCGCCGCGTCAGAAATGCAAGGCATCTACAACGCGGAAATGGCGAAGCTTTAAAAACAAAAAAGCCAGCTGTTAAGAAAACCTTGACAACTGGCCTTTAACTACTTACGTAAGTAGTTATTCCGTGGCCCGGTAGAAAGCTTGCGTCATCGCGGCGTAATTCCAAAAGGCGCGCCAGTCAAGCCAACGCAAGCCAAGCTCGTGCCTGCAAATGTCGTCCGCGAAAATTTCAAGCGCTGCTTTGTTGTAAACGCGCGTGTCGAAGGCGTGGTTGGCCGCGCCGAATTTCGCTTTCCAAATCGTCTTCAAATATCGGCCCGTCCACTTGTCAACGACCTCGACCTTTTCTTCCGCCTCATACATTTTGAAGTAATCGTCGCCAAAGTCTTCCGGAAAATTCGGATACCACGGCGGTTGCAGCTGGCCGTCGTTCCACATCAAGCGGTTCATCTCGTTGGCGATTCTGTCTTTCATCGCGCCGGTGTTGATGTGATACGCGAGCGGAAGTCCAATTTGCTTCAAGGTCGCCGGAGCGAAAAGTTGGTAAGTCGCGCCGTCCTTAATCCAGTCTTGGCCTTTGCAAGCGTAAACGCCGGCGCTAAAGCGGGCGCAAAAAGCGTAGACCCAGCTTGTGAAGTGGCCGCTATCGACAAGCGTAATCATTATGCGATACATTTTTTTCCCGTCGTCGCTCATAAATACGCCGTTGGTTATTATCTCGGCCAAAGCGTCCCAAGGCCCGCCGAATTGTTCCGTTGAGCCTTCAAGCCATTTAAAGTCAATCGACCAATTGCGGCCGCCTTCCGTGTATCCGACAATATCCAAGTAAAGGCCGTTTTTTTGAACGTCAACGCTGGCCGCAAGAATAAGGACGGGGCCGCCGCAATCGCGCTCGGCCATTCTGTTTGGAACAATCCCGCGCGCAAAGCCGAATCGCCTGTAACGCAAGGCCCGCTCGTATTTGACTGTTTCGTGCTGCTCAATGAACGGCAGCCCCTGCTTCAAGTTGCGGAACGCCCGGTATTTTTCCAAGTCCTTTACGCGGTTGTTTTTAATGTCCCAACATTCCGCCCATTCCAATACATAGTCTTCCCAGCTGAACATTCCCGGCGGATTGTAAAGCGCCGTGATGTGATAGCTCTCCGCGTCGGGCCGCGCGGGCTTGTCGCAAGTCGCCCGCCATTCGCCTTTGCTTATGATGTCGGCCTTGTCGTAGTTTTTCATTACTTGGCCGCAAAAGCGGCACTTGTAGCCGACTGTTTCAAGTATCGGCCTAAAGTCCGCGTCGTTTTTCCAAACGATGCCTCCAATTTGTTTTCCCTTGTCGTGCTCGTCCCATACGGCCCATTCAAGCCGCTGCATCCCGCCGCAATGTTTGCAAGGCACAAAAAAATATTTTTGCGTGCCTTGCAAAAACAAGCGGTTGATTAAAGACGTGCTTTCCTCTTTTGGCGTTGAGCCGATGACAAGCTTTGAGTGGTTGGCGTAAGCGTCTTGCCTTGACCGCAGCAAAGTGAACACGTCGCCCTCGCCTTTTATCTTTGTTAAAAGCGCGTCGGCTTCGTCCGCGAAAATTACTTTGTATGAAAAGTTTCTAAAGCGGTTGCCGCTTCCGCCGCCGTAAACTCGCAGCGATCCGCCCGGATATTGCTTGTGTAGTTTTGTGTCGCCCGTGTCTTTGGCGCCGCGCGCTTTTTTTGTTTGGCTTCCAATAAGAGGACGCAAGCCGCAATTGTCAATGCAGCTTTCCAATTTTGTCTGCGCGTAATCGGTGGCCATCGTTCCGTCCGGCAAGTAAAGCGCTTGCTCTTCGGGCTGGCTTCCGATGTAATACATCATGCCCGGCTCCAATACGCCGGTGGTGTAGCCGCACTGGTTGCCCTTCATCACGAAAATGTATTTAACCGGGTCTGCCGGCGAAAGTCGATTTACAATTTCCACAAAATACGGAAATTTCTCATAACTGAATTTTCCCGGAAACGGCGAAAGCGACTTGTCGATGTAGCGGACTTTCTGAATGTATTCCGATGGCAATTCATACTCGCGCTTGTCAGTCAACCGCGAAAATTTTTCGACTAGAAAATCAATGTCAGAGTTTTTAATTGCCGCCTGCAAATTATCGTTCCTGCAATTCCGCAAGCTGCGCCTGCAATGATTCCGCGACTTGCTCTTGTTTGTCGTATTTGCCGCGAAGGGCGTTAAGCTCGCCGATTATATGCGTCTTGGCCCCGCTTATGCACTTTGTCAGATTGTCGGATAATATGCGCATGACTGATGTTCTGCAATCGTTCCCGCCCGCAAGGCTTGTCGCAATAACTTGGTCGCAAACAGCTTCCGGCACGTCTAGCAACTGATTCATTAAGCTGTCAACGTAGCCAAAAAATCTTTGAACGACAAAATCCTTTGGAATCTGAATCATGCGACGCTCTTGCGTCCTTTGCTCGCGCTCGTCGGCCACGCTCAAATCGCGCTGTATTTTTGAAAACTGCTCAATATTGTCCATCGTTCCGAACGTTCGCAAAAGCTCCGCGATTGTCATGTTCATTACAAGGCGCGGCTTGTGTTCGCTGGACTTGACGGCGGCCCGCAATTCCGCCCCGGACTTTCTGGCCGCTCCGGCAATGGTCCCGTCCGCGTCCATGCCAAAGTCAAGGCCGCTGGATTTTTTTTCGTTGGTAGATGCAGCCGTCGAAGGATTTAAAAAAAATTTCGTTTCCGTGCTACCTTCCTGGCCGCCAAAAGTTTCTTCCGGCGGCAATTCCGCAGCTGGAGCGTCCAAGGTTGCGCTGCTGGCCGCCGCCTCAATGCTTTGCATTTCAAGCTTTGCTTTTAGCTTAGCTTGCTTGCGCTCCAGGTAACGGCGATTGACTGGATTGTCGGTGTCAAGCTTTTTGCCGCTGTTTTTGATGAGTGTTCCGTTTTTTATTTTCTTGCAAATCGCCATCGGCGACACGCCGGCCATCCTGGCGAACTCCGAAGCAGTCACTTCCATAGCGCTAAAGTATACGCTTTAAACTTTTAGTAGACTATGACTTTTTTTTATACCTTGCATTAAACTGTTTACGCGATTTAATGAGCGCGCCCGCCGCCGAATAATTGCATACCCCGTAGGGGGCCGCCCAGAACCTAAAAAGCGTAACACTTCGCAAATCTTGTAACACAGAAAAGCCGATTTTCCCATTTATTTCACCCATAAAAAAATATTTTTAGCCCAAATTTAGCCCAAAAAAAATTTTTTTTGGGTGTGTCAATGCCAAAAACTAGGTTTTTATGTTACATGTTACATTGTTTTATTTTATTTAATTTAATATCATATAAAGAATTAAACAATTCTGTAACAAACAGAATGCGAAAAAAAGCCGAAAAACGCGGTTTTTCAAAAAAATTAAACCTGCGCCAAAAATTTTTTTTATTTTTTTAAATTTGACGCCGCGATTTAAACTTTTTTCAAAAAATTTAAAAAAAACGCTTGACAAAATTGAAAAATATAATATAAATAATATCTATGACCGAAAATAAAGTAAACAGGCCGGTGACTGTTCTCTTGACACGCCAAGAATGGGCATATGTGAAAGAAAAACTGCCGGATGTAAGCATCAGTCGCTACATACGGCGGCTTCTGTTGGAAAGCGTGGGCTACAACATTCCCGCGCCAAAAAACTAAAAAAAGTAATTGCCCCGCCTGGGCGACTTCCTATGCGTTATGGGAAGTAAAACCAGGCGGGGCTTGGAGGACGAATGGCCCGCTCAAAAGCCGTTTTTGTTGACAACATTCTCTACAAGTCGCTTTTCCAAGCGGCGATAGAAAATGAATTCTCCGCGAACTTTTATCGTCGATTCAAGAAGGCCAAGGGCCAGCCGTTCCGATTCAAAGGCCATTCCGTCGTGGCGCTTTCTTTTTTGGAATCGCTCAATGCAAAAAAGCGTAACACAAAAAAGATTTTAAAAATCGCTACGGCGGCGGCGGAAGTCCAAATCCACGGCTTGACGCTGGAACAAATCAAAGTGCTCCAAACGCAAATACTGTGCGACAACTTTGTTTGCGAAATCATAGAGCCGCCGCCAAAGACCGGCAAGGAGCGGCCCATGACATAGAACGCGGAAAAAAACAATCACAAACAAAAATCAATTAAGGAGCTTATATGACAATCACAATCACGAACGGAAAAGGCGGAACAGGAAAAACCACCTTGAACATATTCCTCGCGCTTTGGCTTTACCAGCGCGGAAAAAAAGTCTTGCTTATAGACCTTGATCCCAACTGCTCATTGAGCGAAGTCGTCGGCAAGGTTCTACAAGAACAAAATTCAAAAGTCCTTTTGACGGGGCGGCCGGTTTTGCCCTACCCGCTCAAATCCGGCGAAAACGGCGGAAAGCTTGACATTCTGCCAAGCGACCTTGACTTGGATATGCTGGCCAACATCACGGATATGCAATTAAAGACCCAGCTCAAAAAACAGGGCTTCGCCGCTCGCTACGATTACATCTTAATCGACCCGCCGGGAACTTGGAACGCGCAAACACGCAACGCCGTCTTTGCAGCCGAAAAAGTCATCGTTGTCGGCAAATGTTCGCCGTTGGATTTTGCGGCGACATCAAACTACATTCAAAAGCTGCAAGACTGTTGCTTGGAAGCCGACGTTAGCGTCGTCTGCAATTCTTACAACGCGGCCAGCGATCCGGACGGAATATGGCCTCGCTATCAAGACACTTTTGGCGACTTCTTGTTAAAGGAGCCGGTTCCAAAAATGAACAGCTTAAAGCGTCTTATGAACAACCCGGATTATCACATCCGCGCGGACTTGGCGGAGCGTTTAATGCCCTTCGTCAACGCCGCCACAAAAATCGAAGGCCAGGGGGAAGAAAAATGAGCGCGCATAGCGACACCATCGCGACTTTGCAAAAAAGCAAAATCTATTCCACACTCCTCTCTGACGCGGAAAGAAAAAACGTAATTCTGCAAATGCTTAACGACGAACTGCGGAAAAAAAACCGCGCCCAAGCCAAAAGAATAAAAAACTTGGAAAAAGCAATCATAGGCTTGAAGGAAAGAATCAACGAGCTTTTAGCGACAATCCGCACGGAAAATTCAAAGGAGGCCACAAAATGAAAATCGTAATAATTTACCAAAAAAGAGTTTCGCATGAAATTCTCAAAATAAAAATGATGGAAGCCGCCGACATTCAAAGCGTTTTGGACGCGGCCAAAGTTTACAACTCGCAAAACGGCTCCGTCATTATGAACGTAATCACCCAGCCGGAATTGACCGCCGCTTTTTGGACGATGGCCATTTATGACAAAGACATTATCGCCGCTCCCGAAGGCGGCTTTATCGTCAAATTCAAGAAAATCGGGGAGGCCACAAAATGAAAATTGTTTTTAGACCAGAAAATTTTGAGCGCGCATATAGTGCGATTGAAACGCAAATTTCACTTTTGAGGCTTTGGGTTGACTGTAATCTATCGCCCGATGACGGCGACATAATTCGCAACTCTCTTGCTTGTGTTTACGGGCAGCTAAAAGAAATGGCTAGAGCCACGGAAGAAACAGAATCTTCTGCGAAAATCTTACATTTCTTGCGGGCAAGCGCACTAGAAATCCAAAATGAACTGCAAAACAAAAAATCGGAAAACGAGTGTTTGTTTCAGCATCTAGAAATCGCGATAAAAAATTTAGGTGATGCGGCCAACGCCGTAAAAAAAATTAACGCCGAGGAGGTTCAATTTTGAAATTGTCCAACACAAACGCCACGCACTTGAAAATCCCATTGTCGCAAATCCGCGAGACCGGGAACGTCCGCAAAGACTACGACGCGAACGGAATCGCCGAGCTTGCCGAATCCATAAAGAACAACGGCCTTTTGAATCCGCTCACCGTTAAGCCCGGCCAAGCCGACCAAAATGGAAACAAGACCTATGAGCTTATCGCAGGCCATCGCCGCCTGCGCGCGTATCAATTGCTTTGCGAAAACGGCGACGACTTTAGCATGGTCGAATGTTGCGTCCGCCCTGGAAAGAAAATCGTTCTTCAAATGATTGAAAACATCCAGCGGCAAGACATAACGCCGCGCGAAAAGGAAGAAGCCGTCAAAGCGATGCTTGCGGAAGGCTACACCCAAAGCGACATCGCCCGCGAGCTTTCAAAGCCAATCGCCTGGGTTTCCGACATCGTGGCGGGAACAAAAGTCCGCGAAGTCGCCGACCAAAACGACATCGACACCGACGGCATTGCGACCAAAACGCTTTCGCAGCTCCGCTCAATTCCGGCCAAAGACTTGCCCGCCAAAATCAAAGAGCTTTCAAAGCGCGGCGGAACGTTCCGCGAGGCCACCGAAATAATGAACGAAGCCAAAGGCCGCCTGAAAATCTTTGACGCGCCAAACCCGCTCGAAAAACACCCCGACGCTTGGAAAGGCTTGGAAGAATTTCAAGCTCAAAAACTTGCCGCCACTACTAACGTAAGTAATGACGAAGGCACGATTGAGCCGCAAGAACTGAGCGAAGCGGAATGGAACTACCGCGAAGAACGAGACAGAAAAGAAGCCCGCTTCATTGCTGGAACTGAAATCGACACAATAGGCAAAAGGCTCTTTTTCAAGGATTTATGGGTAGGAAGAAATTTTGCAATGCCGTTCCCGATTGGGAGACCGCAAGATCAGAACGGAAAATTCATCGTAGCCCAAGTTACATCATTCAACGGCAATCACACACAATTTGATTGCTACTGGTGGACGGACGAAAGAGACGGCAAAGGACACAATATGTCCGGGAAAACAACGCTTGAAGATTTCCTCGTTGATTCCGACAAGAAAAATTCACATTTTTGGATTTATGAAATTCCGGACGATGCCTTACCGGTCAAAATTCCCGATATGCAGCCCGCCGACGTCGCGCCAAGCAATACCCAAAGCAAGGGCTTTAAAAACCCGATTGCAAAGCAAATCCAAACACGCTGGCAATTTTTTTGCAGGTCAAAGAAACTTGCGGCGAGCGAAAAGACTGCGTTTGCTTTCTATCAGGAATTGGTTCAATTCTTTGAGAACACTTACAAGTGTTAGCGGCGGCAAAAAATGAAAGGCGACTGGACTTACATTTATAGCCATGTTTTGGGCCAACAAATCGCTTACGACAAAAATTCCGGCTGGCTCTTTTGCAAGGACGGCGTCCGCTACAGCCCCGCCGAACTTGCGAAGCTGAAAAAGCATAAGGACGCGGACTTTCCCTTCGCCGTCCACTTGTTAAAAAAATATTTTGACGGCGAGCTGATACAAGCCGGAAATTAAAAACTACAGGGGGGGGGCTTTCCAATAAGGCGAAGCCCTCCCCCGCTTGGAAGAAAAAATGCGAAATTACGGAACGGGCAAGCTGCCCTTTGACAAATACAAAGACCGCCTCATCGACTACTTCAATATGCAAGGCGTTCAAGTCCGCCTTGGCGAAGTCGGAAAATGCCCCTGGCACGAAGATTCAACGCCGTCCTTTAGCGTGTTCAAAGGCGACGACGGAACGCCCGCCTTCAATTGCTTTGGCTGCGGCCGGGCGGGCGACATTTACAAAGCCGTCGAATTCTTTACAGGCGAAACAAGCCCAAAGAAGCAATTTGAAGAAATCGACCGCATTTTTGGCGCGGGCCTTGGCTCGTCGCTCCAAAACTTGCCGCCGCCAAAACCAGCGGAGCCGCAAGAGCCGGAATTCAAGCCCGACCCCGCCGCGCTCCAAAAATTCACCGAATGGCTGAAAAGCCAGCCAAAGGCAAGCGAATACATTTTGGGCTATTTTGCCCAGCGCGCGCAGGCCAAGTCCAGCGGCCAAATATTCCAATACCCCAAGGACATCTTGCGCCGCCTCGTAACATTTTTTTATTGGTATCCGGGCAAGCAAGCCGCCGAAGCCGCGCTAGGAAAAGCGGCGCTTTTTGCCGCTGGCGTTCCCTACGCCAAGCGCGACGAAGCCCTGCCGCTTGAACAGCGCAATATCGCCTGGTGGCATTCGGGCGTTTTGGCAAAGTCGCCGGAAGGCTTTAAGCTGCTTTTCATGGACGGCATTGAAAGCAAAAAAATCAATCCTCGCTCCGGTGTGTCCTACTTTCCGATTCCCGGCGAATTGCCGCAGGAAAAGCCCGTCGTCTTGCTTGAAGGCGAAATCGACGCGATTGTTTGCCAAGCCGCCGGTATTGCCAACGCCTATTCAATGGGCGGAAAAGGCGGCTTGACCAAGGCAAGAATTCAAAAATACATCATTCCAAAAAAAATTCCCGAAATAATTTTGTTCGCCGACGCTGACAAAGACGGCGGAAGCCAAAAGAAATTTGGCCTTATGCCGATAACCGCCGCCGACCATATCCGCGAGACTGTTCCAGAAAACTTAATAAAAATGGGCTACAAGGGAAAAATCAAAGTCACCGTCCTGCCCGACGATTGCGGCTTCAAAGACCCGGACGACGCAATAAGGAACGGCCGCTTTGACTTGGTGAAGGCCGCGATCCAAAACGCCAAAGACTACGCTGCCCCGCCGCATGAAATGCCGTCAAGGGCCGCGGCCAACGTTCAAAATGGCGCGACCCCAAGCGGAATGCCCTTCGACAAGCTCTATACGGAATGGGAGGACATTCCGCTAAAGTTTTTCCGCTCGTTCCTTAAAAAAATAAAGTATGAAAACTTGACCGACGGCGAAGCCGCCGATTTTGTCCAAGCCGCCGCGCTTGGCTGCAAGGAACTTTCCGAAGTGCCGGACTTGGAAAACTGGACGAACGGCGAATTCACGCAAAGCCAAATCCGCGAGGCCGCGAAAAGCAAAGACGGCGTTAAGCCCTTCGCCTTAATCACAATCGCCGCGCGCCACAATGTAAGCGATTACATTCTAAAGCGCTTGGAAGAAATATTAGTCCCGGCCACCGAGCTTTTGCGAATGATTGACCCCATTCCGACAATTCTTCCGATTGACTATGAGAAAATGGCCGATTCAAAGGACTTCCAATCGTTCCTGCACTTTTGCGACAACGCCTTCGCCGCCTACGTTTTGGCCAAAGCCTTAAAAGGCAATATGCTTTACATCGACACCGAAGAAGCCAACTTTGTCTTTAATGGCAATTATTGGGTTCGAGTGCCGAGCATCGCGACCGAAGCCCACGCCGCTTTGACAAACGCGCTGCTTGTCTACTTGCGGAAAAATCCGCGCGATAAAAAAATCGTTTTGGACTGCATAAAGACAATCGGCTCCAACTCGTTCCGGCAAAAGCTTTCAAACGACCTTAACAAAAAGCAAGGCTATTTTTACCACGACGAAAAAACCGCGCCAATACTTTTTGATAGCCACCCCGTCCGCGAGACGCTGACGCTCTTGGACGGCGTTTTGGACTTTAGCGGCGACAAAATAAAATTCCGCCGGGGCTTGCCGGAAGAATACCGCTTGATTCCGCTCCCCTACACCTGCAAGCAAATACGCCAGGCGATGCCGCCGGAGTTTTTTTTGAAGGCTCTTGACTTGGACTTCAACAAGCCCAGCGAAGAAACGCTGAAAAAAAATCCGACGCTCACGAAAGACACTTTGCTTTATTACTTGTCGCTGATTCCAAGCCGCAATTGCTCAAAAAACTATTCCTGCTTCATGACCGGGCCGGGCGGAACGGGAAAGTCAACAATCATCTCCGCAATTCAAAAAATATTTTCTAACGAAAATATAGCCCAACTAAAATCAACTGTTTTGATAGCAAAGAAAAAATCCTTTGACAATGAAAATGGGCCATCGCCAGAAATTGCCGAGCTTGAGGGAAAGCTTGCGTCAATCACGATGGAATTGCCGGAAGACGGCCGCTTGAATACAGATGTCCTAAAGCGTTTGACTGGAAATGACCTTATTTCCGCCCGCCAGCTCCGACAAAACCTTCATAAGTTTTTGCCGACCGCTCAAATCATCATCGTCGGAAACGAATTGCCAAGCTTTTACAAGCATGACTCCGGCATAATCCGCCGCTTGCTTGTGTTCCACTTTAACGTCGAACACGCCAAGCGCGCAAAAGAAAAAGAATTTAAAGCGATTTATAAAAATCTTCCGTCAAACTCTTCCGATATGTCAAAAAGAATAGCGGAAGAAGCCCCCGGAATTCTCAAATTGCTGTGCGAAAAATACATTGAGCTAAAGCAAAAGTTCGACTTTAATATTCCAATATCGCAAGAATGCGAAAACGCCAAGTCGCAATACATCGAAGACCAAAACAAAGACACGGATAGATTCTATGAGGCTTGCGTCCGATTCACGCCTAGCGATGACAAAGCCTTTGTCTTTAGCCGCCAGCTATACAAATGCTATTTGAACTTCAACGGCTACCAGGAAGGCTCCAGCGAAGCGCTGAAGCAACGCAATTTTATTTTCTACCTAAAAAAAGACCACCCGGAACTTGGCGGCCAAAACTATTGCCAGCGCCGCCCGGATTCCAACTCAATCCCCGAATGGGGATTTAAATTTATATCATTCACGGAGGAAGGCTTGGAATACTTGAACAAGACCGACGCGCAGCAAGAGCTGCCGCAACAAAACACGGAGCCGCCAAAGGACAACCCCTTTGCCCCGCCGCCGCCCCCCAGCGACCTAGACCCGCTCACCGACGACGACGGCAACGACATCGATATTTATTAAGGAGTTAAAATGACATTATTTGAAAAGATTTATTGGACTTTGATTGTTGTGAATGTAATCTTGGGTGTCTTTTCCTGCACCGAGGACGAAAAGGTTTCTGATAGGATGAGGATTCCGCTTGCCGTCCAATTGTTTGGAACTTTTGCCTACTTGATTGTGAAATTTCTTTTGTGGATATGGGGAGTGTCAATCGACTTGTTCCCTAGTTGTCCGTTACTTTAACGGAGGCCTAAATGTTAACGTTCATTCTAAAAAATTGCTGGTATGACAAAATCGCCAGCGGCAAAAAGGAAATCGAATACAGAGAAGTAAAACCCTACTGGAGCAAACGACTTGAAAAAATACTCCCGCCGGATTTTTTGTATGAAAGTGTAAAAGCTTTTGCGGACGCTGGCCACGAAATAGCCGGTATTGAATTTGGCGAAGACGTTCGCCCGATTTGCCTGCTTCGCAGAGGATTCACACGCCGGTGCATGACCGCGCGAATCAAAGAAATAAATATCGTCAACGGCGCGAAAACGGATTTAAAAATCAACGCGCCTGTTTATGCGATACATCTTTGCGACGTCAAGAAAGGAAAACAAAATGAATAAAGACGAAATGAAGAACAAAATCAGTATGGCGCTTAAAGACCCTATCTTGCAACAGGGCTTTGAGATTATCTGTAAGGAAAACGCAGAACTGAAAATACAGAATACAAATGCTAATCTTAAAGGACTTGAAATGCAAATTGCAAAAGACAGTCATAGAGATAGAGCAAGGAAAGCACACAATCAGCTCACCAAAGCAAAAGATATTATCAAAGATTATATGATAATTGTGCAAGGTGTCACAGTGTGCAGTGTTCCAGAAGAAAATCGTTGTATTGATGTTTTGAAACTCAATAAACAAGCAGAGCAATTTTTAAGCGAGTTGGAGTATGAATGAACTGCGTAAACAAACATCGAGTAGCGGCTTCTTTGGTTCCTGGAGGAAACCCCATCAACACAACGGCAAGATGGTGTTATGAAGTTTATGATTGCGTTATTTGCGCGACGCAGACGCTAATGCGTAAGGAGGAAAACCAAATGAAAAAATCAACACTAATCGCGGGAATCGGGAAGCCTGAAGTCTACACAAACGACAAAGGCCGCCAGTGCAAGGAAGTCTTTGTCTACACCGGCTGCTTCATCTTTGACGCGGGCGAAAAGCTCACCGACGACACGCCGTATTTTAAGGGCGCGGTTTTTTGGAAGTCAAAAAAAGGTCTGCGCTTGCAGGGCGAAACTCAACTATCCCGAAAGCAATTCCATGACAAGATGGAAACGTGGACGGAAGTTTTTTAAGGGAGGGGGCTTATGACTTTTGAACAGTGGCTTGCCGAAACAGGCGAATCGGCAAGCGTAACGACACGCAAAAAAATGAAAGCCGCTTACGAGGCGGGCCAGCAAGACATAGCGGCCAGCGTCCTTTGCTTGCTTGGCCAAGACGCGACCAGCTTTCAATCTTTGCTGGACGCGCTCAAAGCGGCGGACTTGTAGCGTATGCGAGACGAAAAAAAATCCGCTTGCAAAATATCGGACGACCAGCTAAAGCGCTTCGCCGTCTTTTACGACGCGCTGAAAGTCCGCCCGATTGCAAAAAGCGAAGTGCCCGGCCTTGTCGGCTTGAACGACAAGCAAGTTGACATTTTTATTTTTTTGTTTTCGCTCCGCTATCCGCTCTTTGAGGATACGACAGGCCGGGGACGCGGAAAAAAAATAACATACGGCTTGCTTGGCGCTCCGTATGAATCGCAATTTTTAAGCGCGAAAGCGCAAGGAGAAAAAAATGAAAGTATACGCCGCCGGAAAAATAACCGGCCTGCCCCGCTCCGCCGTGCTGGAGAAATTTGAAAAAGCCAAGACGCTCTTGGAATCGCAAGGCCATGAAGTCTTTGTCCCATGCGTCCTTCCCGACTACCCCGACGTCTCGCGCGAAGACTACCTGCACATCTGCTTCGCAATCATCGACGTTTGCGACGCGGTTTTTTTCCTGGACGACTGGCACGACAGCCCCGGAGCGATTGCCGAGCTGAAACACGCCGCCAAAAAAGGCAAGGCGATACTTTGGCAAAAAGACTTTAAGCCGGAGGCCAACAAATGAGAATCTACATTGATAAATGCGGCTACAACTTTAACAAAGCCGCCGCGAAAATCGAAAACGCCTTGACCTTTACGGAAAGAAAATATTTTGACAGCGAAGCCGTTCTAAAGCAACTGACAAAAGCCGAAATGGCTTTAACCGGCCTTGTCATCGCTGTTTATAAATTGGCGGAAGATGGCGGGAAAATGAAAGTAGCAAGGGTTAAAAACAAATGAAATACACCGAAATTTTCAAACTAAAACAGATGCTTGAAAACGCAAATATTCCGTTTAAATTTAATGAAATGAAAGAGTTTGAAGGCTTTCATATTCGATACCCAGCGGAGCCGGAGTTTGTTTGTTCCGTAATTCAACATCGTTTTAGTTATGGCAATGAAAAAAACTTGCTTGAAATCATGGGGTTGTTAACGCAAACAGAAAAAGAGAAAGCTGATGATGACGTCCTTGGATTTCTAACCGCTGAAAATGTTTTTAACAGAATAAAACAGCATTTTGACATACAACAAATGGCAGGCCAACCATGCAAACTTTAACGCAAACGCCCCTAAACACGCCGCAGGCGCGTTCTTTTGAAAAAAACGACATAACACCCGCCGGGGGCTTTCCACCCCCAAAAAACGCCGATTTTGGCCAATCCGCCGAAGTCAAAACTACTTACGTAAGTAGTGGCGGCCTCTTGCGTCCAGTATGGAAGCGCGAGGAACGGCGCGGCCGCGATGTCATCATTCTTGCCGTCTTTGGCGGCCCTTCCGACTACACCTTTGCCGCCCAAGCCAAGCTCGGAAGCCTAGTCCGAGCCGTCTACCCGCACCAAGTCAAGAAGCAATACCCGACAATTTATGCGGCGCGCGATGCCGCCATTCTGCAGCTGCACGAATGGGCAAAAGCCGCCCCGCGATCCAAAGCCAGGCTCAAAGCCTTTGACTTGAGCCTTTGCGGCCAGCGCGAGCTTTTCCCGGAATCGACCGCCTGTTAGCCCAGGCGCTTTAATTTTTGCCGCGATTCCCGCAAGGAATTCATATAGCAAAGCCTGTAATCCGGATTCATGGCGAGCAACAGCGCGTCATGGCTGAATTCATTGTCGTAGGAAGTGCCGCAAATCTTGTCCGTCAATTCCCGCAAAAAATTGACAGTCGCCGCGTCCACCGGCTTATGGACGACACGCTCCCGCTCGGCCAAAGCCCGCTCTTGGCTTTCCACATATTGAATTATTGAACGGCAGGCGGCCACGACGCTTTGCGCCTGTTGGGAATAGACCGGCGCGCCCAGTTCCGTCAATGCGTTCCAATTGTCCACGGCGCTTTTTTTCTTGCGGCAAAGAATCGCCTGCCGCCGGCGCAAATACGCCTTGTTTTTTGGCGAAAAAGTGTCAATGCGGCCAGCCTTATTCTTGACGACGCGGCCCTGCTTCGCCGCTATTCCAATCGCCGCCGGAGACACGCCGCACATCCGGGCGAATTCGCTTTGTCTTACAACCATGAAGCCCCCTTGCGCCGCAGCGCTAAAGCACAACAAAATGGAATTAAAACAATTTTGAATTGATGTAGTCGCTCCGCGAAATGCCGCGCTCCCTCGCGGCTGCTTCCAGCATTTCCTTTTGCGCCGGACTGCAGCAGAAGGAGAGAGTCACCGCCAAGCCGCTCGCGTCTTTGCGCTTGCGTCCGGCGTTAGGCCTAGCCCCGCCGGAGCCTGGCTTTCGCTTCTTTTTTTCTTCCGCCATTTTTTTCCCTTCGCCGCTGGATTGACAGTCCGGCGGCTTTCCTGTAGAATTATTTTAATTTCTACTCTTGTAGATTGCGGCTCTGCCGCGCCGCCCGGCCTACTGTCGTATTAAGGCCGGGCGTTTTTTTTACCCCAAAAGCGGAGCGCTGGATTTTTCCCAATCGCGCAGCGGCTTGATTGTGTTTTCCGCGCGGAAAGTGGGAGCCATGCTGTAGCGTTCCGGCATCAAGTATTCATCGCCGTTGTCGTCAACATAAATTTTGGCTTTGCGGCGATTGCCGTAAATGTCCAAAATGTCGGCTGTCTTTGCAGTTCGACCAAAAACCTTGATGTCAAAAATGCAATTATGGTCGCCCAAGCTGCGCGCGTAAAGTGTTGTGTTCGCTTCAATTTTCATATTTCTACTCCTTGGCGGCTGTCGTTCCGCCTTACAGTTAATAATATAGCGCATTATTTTTGAATTGTCAATGGTTATTCAAAATATTTTTTTCTTTTTTTCCAAAAAAAACGCCGCCCAAAATCGGGCGGCGTTGCCATTGTAAAGTATTACCACAAAAGCGGCTTGTCGGATTCCAGCAAGTCGCGCAGCGGCTCATCGTCGCTGTCGCTCGCGTTGAAGTATTGAATTCTTTTTTCGTCCGCGTAGTAGAAAAATTGCCGGGCTTCGCTTTTCTTTTTTATGTCGTTCAAGTTGTCGGCGTCAAATTCGCCAAGGCTCGCAAATTTTCCGTTCTGCGTAATTAAAAGCCCCCGCCCCGTGTAACCGCCGACGCGCTCCAAAAAATAAAGCGCGTTTTCGTTCGACAAGTCCGCCCAGTTAAAAAAGGCCAGCAAGTCCGCCCCGGTCACGCTTTTCCATTCGTCCGCCGCAAGCGATACAATTTGCCGCCAGCCAAACGGCGTGTCGCTCCTATAGCCGCCGTCATAATTGCGAATCAAAGCGTTTCTAACTTTTACATCGCTGGAAACGCCGGGCCGCAAATACTGAACGGCTGGCTTTTGCTCCGCCGACGGAGCCGCGACCGCTTGCGTTTTTTCTGTTGTTTGCGTCGTTTTTCCATCTGGAATAAAAACACTAACAACACAAAGCGCGCAAAAAACGCCGACAACAATCCATGCAATTTTTTTCTTGGCCATATCCAATTCCCCCTTGAATGGTTATCTTGAAATTATATCGAATTCAAGTTTTTGCCGCAAGTGCCAGGAACAACAATGCTTTAGCCAGCCGTTCATGCTGGCGATAGAGCCTTTGTCACTTTCCGATAAAACGCCCGATTTCGCGATTTTTGCAAACCGCCTTTTAATTCTTTTTGCGGTTGACTTCCGCAATAAAATGTATTTTCCAAAATGCCGATAGCCGCAAAAGTCAACGCCCTGCTTTGTTTTGAATAAGTCGCATTTTGAAAATTCCAAGTCCAATTCTTCTTTAAGAAACGCTCGGATTTTTTCGCGGCAATCGTTTAAATATTTTTTGTCGTTGGAAAACAAAATAAAATCGTCGCAAAATCGTTCGTAATCCGCGCACTTCAATTCATGCTTGACGTAATTGTCCAAAAAAGAAAGATAATAATTCCCGAACCATTGCGAGCAATAGTTGCCTATCGGACAATTTTTGCCGCCAGGAAAGCTAAAAATAATTCCGTCAACAAGCGCCATAAACTTCGCGTCCTTAATTTTGCGATGCAGCTTGTCCGACAAAATCCTTTGATTGATTGACGGATAGAATTTTCTTATGTCGCATTTCAAACAATAAGCGTTCCGCCGGACAAACTCGCTGCACCGACGGCTTGCTTTGTGTTGGCCCCGTCCCTCAATGCAGGCGTAAGTGTCTTTTATGAAAGACTGAACAAAAATCGGCTTTAAGACGTTCATAACGGCGTGCTGAACAATTCTATCCGGGCAATACGGCAGCTTGTAAATTATCCGTTCTTTCGGCTCGTGAATTGTCATCATTCTGTATTTAGAAGTTTTGAATTTGCCGCTCGCGCAAAGAAGCCGGACGCGCTCCATGTTTTCTTTTTCATTGACTTTAAATCGCTTGACTTGTTTTTGGCTGCTTTTTCCTTTGATTGAATTTTTGTATGCCTCTTGAAAATTCTCCGCGTTGATGAATTTTTCCCAAAGATGATTGACAGTTTTCATTTCAAAAAAATGGCGGCTTGACCTTTCGCTTTCGCTACCATGACAAGCCGCCGCTCCGCTTTGTGTTTTGGCTCATGCCAAAGAAACGGATTCAGCCGAGAGTAAGCCGCAAGGCATCGGAGTCATGCCGTCACTATATCCCGTATCGAACCGCGACCGCCGTGATTCGCATTCGCGTTAGAACGCGCGTTATTCGCATTCCGCGCGCGGGAACCGCAATTCGACCTGTTGTTCCAATTGCCGCCCGCTATAAGCGCCGATTTTAAACCCGTTCCTTAAATTATTTTTCCTTACACGAAGGAATAATAATTGCCGACTTTCTTGACCGTCGCCTTGAATAGCAACGGCGATTCTGTTTTGTCAAGGGCGGCCTTGGCTTCTTCCAGCTGCTCTTTCACCACGCCCGAACCGCTAAAGAAAACTTTACGCGTTTTGTTAGCGTCGTCCGCGAAGTAAAATTGCACTTTGGAACAATAGCCGCACCCCTTGTCTTTGTATTTGCTTGCGGTGATTTTAAAGCCGCATACGACGATTTCTTTGTTCAAGATTTCATCGACGCGGACTTTTTCGCCATCCAGCGCCGTGTCTTTTACAAGGCTTCCAATTTGCGGAATAGCGTCCTCCGAATCCGCCATTTAAAGCCCCCGTATAACTCGGCTCGAACCGCGACCGCCGAGAAACGCAGGCGCGCAAGAACGCGCGCCACCCGCAGCCCGCGCGCGGGAACCGCAAGCCGACCCGTCGCCCCAAGAGCCGCCCGCCATAAGCGCCGAAGAACAGTTATACATCTCGCCAAAGGCGTTCTGTCCGTCAATTGTAATCCAACCTGTATTGCCGACGTATTCTCCCGTTCCGTTGATGTTCGTATAAGCCGTTCCCGACCCCAAAGCCGACACGTCGCGCAGCCATTGCCATACGCCGCCGCAACAGTCTTCGCAACCAATCGCGCTAGTCATTCTTCTTGATGTCGTGTCAACGTGGCCGCCCGCCGTTTGGATAGACGCTTCCGAAGTGCCTTGAATCGAAGTCTTTTCGTTGCTTCCAAGAGCGGCCGCTTGAAATTCTTCGTCCGACAAAAGCCGTTTACCGACGGCCAGCATATCAGCCTCGTGCGAAATTTGCGGCCTTGTCCTGGTCGTGGACGCTCCAAACAAGCTTCGCGTTCCGCTGCCCTTTCCGGATTGCAAGTAAACGTCAATCGCCACGCCAAGCGTCGGCTCGTAAACCATCGCGTCCTCAAAAAGCGTGTCCGGCTTGAACGTAAGGCAAAAGACGCTTTCCGGCAAAATGTCACCCGCGCCAAATCCCGCGAGCGGATGGCCGCAAGTGACTACATCGTAATAAGTTCCGGTCGTAATCGCCGACACCGTTTGCGTGTAAAGTGCCTTAAAGTCCGCGTCCTTGTCGGTGTAAGGCTTTACAAGGAAGTCGTCGCCGATGACAATTCCGCTGGACGGCGCGGCGGGAGCCGTCATTGAAGTTCCCGCCGGAACGGCGGCGCAAAGAGTGTGCAAACGTCCAATGTATCGGCTTGTCGCCGTGTCCGCGCTTTTTGTCAAGCTCGCGGAAAGCGACCAAGAATCCGCGCCGTCAACTTCCGCCCAGTTCAAGTAAACAAAATAATCCTTTCCGACCGCGTTCAAGTAGGTCGTCAAGTCAAACGATTCGTCGCTTTCCGCCTTGTAGACGTGCGTTCCAACCTT
>Ga0310697_10001466_pt1 | contig 27606 bp, 18 predicted proteins | sample 172DNAGHGlowgp2_FD_203883 | JGI IMG/M metagenome (GOLD analysis project Ga0310697, IMG submission 203883) | Sheep rumen microbial communities from Palmerston North, Manawatu-Wanganui, New Zealand - 1728 DNA GHGlow gp2 (v2) (version 2) | ecosystem: Host-associated > Mammals > Digestive system >...
TATCACCCTCGCGGAAGGTATATACGCTGACACGTATACTGATATCTGTTTTCATAGTCTTGGACTCCTTTCTGGCGGCAAAAGTAATCATTTTGCACGAAGCACGCAAATCTGTAGCAAAAAAAAAGCCATTTTATGCCCATACATGGCCATGTTGAATAATTTTTGCTTTAATTTTATTCGTAATTTTTGTTTTAATTTTGAGCGCAGCGACCAATGATTACTCTGCGCGCAGCCCTCTGCGCCTCTGCGGTTAGATAATAAAGAACTTAAATCAAGCCTAAATCTAACCCTAAATCGTTTTTTCGAACATAAATTGACCATGAATTAGTTCATCAATTACGGTCATTATGGACATTCGTGTAAGAAGAGATAAGATTTAAGTCCAGATTTAAGGCTGATTTAAGTTCCAGCTGTTCTGTATCGGAAACAAATGACCATAATGAGCATAATTTAAGCCACAAATTAGCAAAATAATTATTCGGATTAATGAACCCAATTATGAGTATTATGCACATTTGTTTCCCATCCACAGATTTAAGTCCTGATTTCTGTAAGATTTATGTTCCCCATTGTATGCCCAATTTACGTTCCAAAATGAAGAGGCCGAACTTCCCAGCCCAGCCTCTTCGCGAAAAAAACTTTTACTACTCTATATTGTGTGCTATAGAGCCGAACAATAAGGGTTCACGGTTAAGGGTTAACGGTAAATGGCCGATTCCTCTCGAACCATGCACCATTCACCCTGAACCATTCACCATCAGTTAGTCATCCCAAAGGTCGTCATCCCAGTCACCCTGGTCCTTGGTTCCAACCTGGTTGGGGTCTGAGATTTCGTCATCAACAAATCCCAAGGACTCGGCAATTAACTTCTCCGTGTGAATCTCCACGATTTGGAGAGCGGGGCTCATATATATTTTCTTATTCATAGTCGTATGTGTTATTATTTTATGAATTACTTAACAATCACCTTCTTACCATTTACAATGTTCAAGCCCTTCTGCAGGCGGTTCATCTTCTGTCCAGCGAGGTTGTAGATCTCAGAATCTTGAACCTTGAACCCTGAACCCTGAACCGTGTTGATGCCGTCAGCGTCACCGAAGTCGAAGCTGAGATTCTTAACACTACCGCCGGCTACGAAGAGGTAAGCCTTACCCAATGCCAGATTCGTGCCCGTATAGCGATACAAGCCCAAGCCACTACTAGCATTCGCAAGCACATATGTCGTGCCCTCAGTATCGCGAACAACTGTAGAAACAGTTCCCTCAAGTAGATTGCTGTAGCCATCGGGATATTCTCCTGCATTCTCAGCCGGTGACAGATAGATGGTTTCTCCTTCGTCTTGTCCATCCTTCTTCAAGATGGTTGCAGTCTCCTTTGGCAATGTGCCATTTCTGACTATCTCCTCCATATGAGCATAAGTCCCATTCTGACTGGTTACTGCGTATGCCGTGATACCCTCAGGAATCGTAACGGAGAAGGGCAGATAGAGCGACGCGTAAGCATCAGTACCATTGCTGAGCAGGTTCACCTTATTATAATAGTCTGCAACTTCTGTGATAATTACAGCAGATGAATATGTATTATCCCAGTAATTTCCGTCCGCTTTATCCAAAGAATAGCTATATGAACCTGCAGATCCCGTCGTCTTCAATATGAAACGAGCTTTTTGAGTTGAGTTTCGATAACCACGAATATTCATTTTCCCAAACTCGACTTCGGTTGTGGCGTTATTATGTGTAAAATGTGCTATCTCAAACGGGTAATTAGTCAAGTCATAGTCAGTCAGCGCTATTTCACCTTTGTGACTATTAGCACCTTCATCGGTAGAGCGCCAAATAAGATAATTGCCATTAGGCATTGCGAACATAAATTTCTCGCCTTTCTTGTGACATATGAACTTTTTGCTGTCTGTTAGGGTTGCATCGGTTGTGATTTCAACTTGGTCGTTGACATTATATAGGTAAACCAATGCCCCGCTCATCTTACTCAAAAGAGCTATCGTATATGTCTTGCCTTCTTCAGGCTTGACGACCTCTGTTTGTGCAAGGTAAGTCGGATACCACGTGGTTAGGTCCGTATATCCTATTTCATTATAGGTGCCACCTTCAAATACAGCTAGTAAGGACCTTAATGCTACTGCGTACTTATTATCATATAAAGGATAACCGACCTCACCAGCATGACCAACATTCTCCTTAACGTTATTAGCTGTTAAATAATCATTGATGCGTCCTTCCCATGTAAAGTAATTGATGGTGAGTTGCTTGCCCTCCAAAGTCATTTCTGTTTCATAACCAGAAACTGCTTCTGGCGTGAAATCAGCCTTAGCAACACTGGCGCCTTTAGTCATGAAATAGCAGCCTCCGTCAAATACTTTCAAATTACCAGTTGTTGAGGAACCCGTGTATGATACATAGTTCGTGCCTGGAGCATTCGTGATGGAGACGTTATAGACATCATAATCATCTTCATCTACAGCTTCGAAAGTCCAATATGCCTTCGTATTGTTCCTGTCGCCGTCCCAGTATGCGACCCTTCTTGGGTTGGTCGCAGAATCATATGTATTGCCACTTCCTTTAATGGTGAATCTGTTATCCTGATTAGGATCTTGCAAACATCCCATATAATATGCACCATAACCAGAGGCAAAATTCATAAGCCATGCTGATTTGATGGACATATCTGTACGGGCAAAAGGACTAGCATCCAAAGCTGTTATGCTCTTACCTGTTAAAGAAGTAACGTTAGCGGTAGTTCCATCAGCCGAGATGTCAACCTTCCAGATGTATTTTGATGTGCGGGACTCTTCATTCACAAGTGTTGCATCCACGGTATAAGTATCATAATTTTCATCTCGGAACATATAAGTGCTAAGTCCCTTGTTCTTAATGTAATAATAACCAGATGAAGGAAGCGTGCTGGACAAGAGGCCATCTATGGCTGTTTGAGCAGTAATGGTTCCAGTCGTGGTAAACGTAGAAGTGAAAGTTGTGTATGCAGCAGTTGTCGGGAAACCAATTTGACCAAGATAAGTCGCTTGGTCGCTACTGCTCAGCACGTAGGTGTTATATGACTTCTTAGTTTTTATTTCATCCAAATCATACGCTACCGAGACCCCCTTAACAGGATATAGGTCAATAACATTATCCAGCGTTCGTGATGTTAAAGTTGCCCATGCAAAATCATAGCCGTCCGTTTTGTCATAGAAAGCAAGGTATTCATTATTATCCGATGTCATGGCAATGGCGGTGTTTGTATTTGACTTTGGACGAATATAGTATTTGCCGCTGCCTACTGATGTCTCCGAAATAACCCATTTGAATTTGTCATCATTATCATCGAAGGACGTGTTTTTGCTGACGGCTGCCGCGTTATCATATTGCCAAGGCGATGATGCGGAGACCGAACCAACACCAGATGCGTAAAGATAACCGCCATCTTCAAGAGTTCTGATATAATATGTGTTATTAGTGCCTGATACCCTTGTAAATAGGAAATCTCCTCCGTCATCTGCAGTTGCACCTGACTTACCTTTAGCAACAGTGAAGTCTGATTTTACATAGCAATAGTTATTTTTGGCATAATGCCATCTATAAACGCCCCCTTCTATTACATTTGTCTTTGCAACAATCTTGATGGTGAAGTTGGTTACATCAATTCTGCATTGAGAAGAAGTGTTCGCTGTAAAGATGATGGTTGTGCTCTGTTCGTTCAAATCAGATACCGAAATATTTGCGGACGTGTTGTATGGGAAATTTGTTGCAGCCTTGCCCCTCGGTTTTACCGTTACTTCATAATTGTCTTTGACTGTAGCAGTAAAAGAATACTCCTTAATAGCATATCCGGCAGGTACAGATACTGTCATTACTCTAGAATCGTTTGCACCTGCATTAATATAGCAATTCCAGTCACTGAGACTCTGATCTACACCAAAATCCAGAGTTACAGGAATAGTAGTGTTGGTGATACACTTAGCGACCCAGTTATTATGTGTTGCATCCTGCGTGCCACTAGCCCAATAGAAATTACTACTGTAGAAGGTGCCGCTTTGGCCAGAACTCAATGTGACCGTCGTTTCATCTTTGACTGTAATGGTAAAAGAAACTCCAGAAATATGACCTCCTTGCAGTTTAAATGAGGTGGAAGCTGAATTGACATCTGCGGACCAATCTGCGGAGCCACCATCTGCAACTACCTGAGCAGCACCTCCATTGGGAGTAAATGTCAACGCACCTGTGGCAGTTCCAGATATAGAATAGCTCACGATAGTTCCCAGTCCAGAAACTGAAATTGTATATGTTCCTTCTGAATCGTCGGTAGGAGCATAGAGTGCTGTTCCTGCGACGCCAAAACCTTGTGCGAAAGTAATGGTAATCTTTTCGTCAGAGGACTTAAAGGATTTTCCCCATGCGTCTGTTACCTTACCCTCTCCATTATAAAAAGTACCATTTGAGCTACTTACTGTATATACAGTATTTGTTGCCCACGCTCCGCTGACTCCAGCCAGCAGAGCAATCATGAAGAGTAAGAGTTTTTTCATTTGTTTGAAGTTAGTGTTGTTGTTAGTAATTTCTTTTTCGATCTTTATGGCTAACAACCCGGCTAACTTCAGGGCATGAAAAAAGCGCAGACCTCAGCCATATTTCCTGCCAGGCCTGCGACAGCCTACTATATCCTATGGGGTGAGCCCACGCTTATAGCGCAGTCTCATCGGATATAGTTTTGCTCGTAAAATCCCTTTCGAGGTCGCAGTTCGGCAGGAAAATTGAGCAACAATATGTGCATCTTCTTTCGAAAATGCGGCCCAAAAGTACGAATAATATATAATAATAATGTACGCGAAAAGGCACTTTTTTCATCACATCACTAAAAAAAAGAAAGGAAAGAGTGTAAAATCAACCATTATTATGCGAGTTGAGGGAACATAAATCTGTGTTGAACGTAAATACTACAGAAATCTGGACTTAAATATCTTTCATTGAACATAAATGACCATAATTAATCATAAATTCAAATTTCGGGAGTCGCTATTATTCTTTAACCGCAAAGACGCAAAGTTTTTAAGGTTGCATGTCCTCGGGTAGCTTGGGCTATTGCGCTTCGCGAGCCCGCAGAGCCGAACAAAAGTGCTTCGCACAAGGTTTTGTTCTAAGCAAAGGCCGCAAAGAACATGTCCTCTACTTTCATTGCGCCAGCCTTTGCGTCCTTTGCCCCTTTGAAACCTGCGAAGCGTTTCAAAGGTTCTGCGACCTTCCGATAGGCATAGGACCGACTTAGAGACCTTTAAAATCTTTGAGTCTTTGCGCCTTTGCGGTTAAAAGAAAAGGGCAGTTAACTCCCTATTTAACTTCATTCTAAAACTCCCGAAAGTTAAATCATTAATAATCAAGATATAGAGATTTGCCTCTTGTCGACCACGGATTTTGTTCAGTCTTTATCCGTGGAATCCGAATAATCCGTGGTTTTTGATGTTAGAAGGAGTTTATGGTAATTCGTGGATTAATTATGGCTAATTCGTGTAAAAAGAGAAGATTTAGGTTCCGATTTAAGCCTGATTTAAGTTCCTTATTATCTAACCGCAATGGCGCGTCATTGGTCGCTGCGCTCAAAATTAAAGCAAAAATTTTGATGATACACATTTATTCTCACTTTTTCTTTGTCTGAAAGCGATAATTCACTACATTTGCGGCTGCAGAGAAAGAGCTGAGAAAATAATGAACTCCGTCTTAACAAGTCGCTTACCGATACAAACGGGGCTCTTGTCCGAGACGGAGCATATAGAGTGTCACATTAATAAGTCGCTTGCCGATACGAACGGGGCTCTTATCCTATGGCGGACACTTTTTTCTGTTGCAAAGGAACGCATTTTCTGTGATTCCGCCAAATAATAATGACTTTTTTCTTTTTTTGCAGCTAACTTTTCTGTTCTTTGCGTCCTCTGCCCAGAACAAAGCCCTGTGCGAAGCACGTTTGTTCAGCTCTGCGGGCTCGCGAAGCGCAATAGCCCAAACTACCCGAGGACATGCAACTCTGAATCTTTGCGCCTCTGCGGTTTTAAAATATTAATGGTCGCTGCTCTCAAACGCCGTCGTAAAACACCACGCCCTGCAACTCTTTCGAATTGCAGGGCGCGATGATTATCTCTAGTCCCCCCTTGGGGGACCACAGGGGGCTATCAATTACCGTTTCCCCAGATGTCCCATTCGGCACGTCCCTTGGTCTCGAAGGAGCCAGGGGCGGCGCCGCCACCCGGGTTGACGGTTATATTAGGATTGCTGGCGACAAGCATTGCACTCTGCAACTCTACTGTAGTGACCGCTGTCTGCGGCTGCATATATGTCTTTTTCATTGTCTTTGAACTTAAACGTTATTACTTCACGAGGACCTTGCGGCCGTTCACGATGTTAATACCGCGCTGGAGCTTGCTCATGCGCTGGCCGCCGAGGTTGAAGATGCTCTCCACCTCTTCGCGAGTTGCGGGACGCGTCTCGGTGATGCCCGTTGTCTCATCCACGAACACGAAGGTCAAAGCCTTCGCCTCACTTACGGAAGCGGCCGTGAGATAAGCCTTGCCAGCGGGGATATTACCTGCGGCGTTGCTGGGCACAAAGGCTTCGCCAGAGAGACCATAGACTGCACCTGCTGCCACGAATGTGGGAGCCGTGGTGCCGATGAGCAGGTTGCCCGTGAGCTCTACATCACTATCCACAGAAGGAATATTCACGGTAGCGCCAGCAGCACCCTTCACGAGCACGCCCTGACCGCCTTCGAAAGCACCTGTCACCTTGGTGAAGGTAATCACCGTACCTTCAACGTCGGTCACTGTCCACAGGCTGTAATCGCCGGTCTGTGTTCCATCCAGAGGATATACGGAGCAGAAAGTAGCATAGCCATAGCTATTCAACGTAACAGCTTCTGAAGAAGAAGGAGCTGTGAGCTTCACCTCATCGATGATAGCCTGTGTATTAGATGTATTCCAGACAATCTTCAGATACAATGTGGAAACCTGTGCAGCAGCGGGAACGGCATAGCTGCGTTCAACGAATGTTGTTGCGCCAGCGCCTGTACCTTCGATTTCCGTGAACTCACCTTCTGCGCTTGTCTTATAGAATGCCGATGTTGAATATGTTGCGCCTATAGATGCAGCTTTCCACTGATATGTCAGCGTCATGTTGCTGTAGTCGGCAACATTCAACGGACCGATAATAATATAGGCATCCGTCCCCTGTGTGCTTTGGTTCAGACCAGACTTTACAGAGCCTGTCGTGTTCTTGCCCTGTTTAACATTGGAAACTTCATAACCTGTGATGCCAGAATAGACAGCTGCTACACCAGATTTCACGCTATATGAATCATTCCAATCGCGGGCTTTTTCAGAATTATCGCCAAATGATTCACCAAACAATACCAAATTACCGGCTGCTTTGGCTGTACCGCTACCCTCCGGAGCTGTCACAGTTACTTCGCAAGTTGTAGAAGCAGGATCAAGATAGTAAGTTCCTGCGCCAGCTGTCACGGTGATGGTAGCATCGCCGACAGCTACGGGCGTTACGGTGACGGTAGTGCCGACAACGCTGACGGTAGCCACGTTCACGTTGCTGCTCTCGGCTGTAACAGTGCCGTCATAGTTCGCTGTGGGAACGTTAGCTGTGATGTCGAAAGCACCTGCGCCGTAAGCCTGTGTCTTGCTGGTCAGGTCAAGGCTGATGCTGTTCGTACCATTCACAGTGACTGCAACTACCTGCGAAGCCTGCTTGTAGCTGTCGGCATTGCCGCTTGTAGGAGTTACTGTAATGGTGATGTCAGCAGTACCCGGAGCCTCAGCAGAGAACAGATTATCCGCCACCGCTACGACTGAAGCATTGCTGGTTGCATAAGTGTAAACGAGCGTACCTAAAAAGCCTCCATCTATGGTGCCGGTGGGAGCGAATTCGTTGGCATCACCCACGGTCAATGTCTTCTGCGCAGCAGGCAGGTCAATGCCCGTTACCACAGCAGAGCGGTTGTCAGTGACGTTCACCGTCACGCTTGCCTGTCCAGCCTTGTAATCCTCGTCTGCGGCCTGTGAGATGGTGATGGTTGCAGAACCCTCACCGACAGCAGTGATTACGCCAGCGTTGGTGACCGTTGCAACAGCATCGTTGCTGCTCACACATGTGATGGCGCCCGTGCTGCTCGTTGTCCATGTAATATCACTTGTGGGATTCGCATTTGCGCTTGTGCGCTCCAGCTCCACCTCCGCATCAGAAGTCAGCGTCAGGTTGCTGGCAGTCTTGCGAACAAGGCTGACAAGCTGGTTGTTTTGGGTAAACTCGTAAGTCGAACTATATTTCGTCAAGGTTCCATAGACGACAACCACATCACCCACCTGAATATCATCTTCGCTGGTGAAATCATCACCGTCGTAGCTCTTACCGCGGAAAGCCTGTAGCTGATCGCTGGTGGTCAGACCGTCTGCAGAAATGTTATAAGTAATGTTGTGGTAAGTCGGATTATATGCCGTGACAATCTCAGAAACGATACCCGTAGCATATACGTTTGTGATGCCCGTGCCGGCATCAATGGCTGCACGAGCCTGAGCTACGGTGTAAGGATTCGTTTCGCTACCTGGAGCTTTGCTGTCAAAAACCGTCACTGTCCTAGTGCCTGTTTTCTCGGCATAGTCGCTGTTGCCAGCATAAGTAGCGGTGAATGTGACCTCACCTGCGGTAAGAAGGGTTACCACACCCGTTTCAGCATCGATGGTAGCTACCGCAGGTGCACTGCTACTCCAAGTCACGGTAGCGCCACCAACGGGAGCCTCGTCGTAGGTTACTGAAGCTGTCAGCGTACCTGCATTCACATCCGTTCCACCATTCAGATCCAAGGTCAAATCGCCGCTGACGGTGACGGTGGGAATTGCCAACTGCTTTGTAGCTGTGACAGTCGTCACACCACTTTCATCGAGGCCCTTGATGGCGATAGCCTTAATGGTGGTGGTAGCGTTGATGTCGAAGGGGGCTGAATACTCAGTGCTGCCAGAAGTCGGCTCTGTGCCGTCGAGCGTGTAGTAAATCGTTGCACCACCCGTTTCACAACTCATCGACACCTCTGTCGAGAAGTTGAAAGGAGAAGTTACAGTGATGGCAGGCTTTTCCACAGCGGCAGCAACAACTGTTGTGCAGTATGCAGAGTAGGTGTCGGGGGTGCCTGTCTTATAATTGATGACGATTGAAGTCAAATAGCCTGCATATTCACCATTTGTTAAGACAAAATAGTCCTTATGATAGGAAGAGCAATCAAATGTATATACAGATCCTGAAATTGAAGGTGTGACAGAAGTGCCACCAGTCGGGTTCTTGGCATCTCCAACTTCTATAGTAAAGTTCTTGTTAGTATCACTTGCATCATATGTCAGCACAATGCTTTGGATGTTGTGTAGGGCATCGTTGTTATATATTGCACCGGTCCCATTTGCGTTTCCTTTGGCGCGCCATTGCAGCTTAGTTGCGTTATCATAGGCTTGAGTAATATTAAAGCTCATTCCGCTCAAGGTGTAATCGTCAGATGCTTTGTAGCTAGTCGGGAATCCTGCGGAATGCTCGTCCGCATCAATGGTCAGTGCAAAATCATTTTCCTCTCCAGGAATGACATCAGCGAACACAGCATAATAAGTTACATTGGATTCACCCATCGTTTGAGTTGCAGTGTTCACAAATGCAGGGGCTTCGTCTGTAGTACCAACAATGGGAGTAGTAACCCATCCGCGGAAAACCTTGCTACTAATGGCTGAAGGATTACCTGGGAAAACGATAGCCGCACCTTCTTCGAAAGTATCACTGGTCGTATCGCCATTCACACTGAAGGTAGCGGTGTGAGATGGAATTGCTTCGAAGTTAATCTGTACAGTACAGTCTGCAGAAGCCGAAACTGAGAAAGTGTTGTCGCCATTGTTCGTTACAGTTGCCGTACCACTAGTTACCGTATAGCCGCCATCACCAGCCACAACACGATAGCCGTCTCCTGGCGTCGCAGTAATTGTAGTTCCATCAAGCGCTACAGTTCCATAAGAGTCGTTGCTGCTGACTGCCGTGATTGTGTACGAGGGGGCTGCTGCACCTTCAACTAATTGAACATTATTTACATAAAACGTGCCATGGCCAGTACCAGTACCAGTATTATTGGTAAAAGAAATCTCTATTTCGCCTTTTGCAGCGTCACCGGTAAACTCAAGAGTTTCATAGTTTTTATCTGTCCCCACAACGTTTTGAGTTCCCCAACTAGTTCCATTAACTGTTACCTCAACAGTTACCGCATTTGTCAATGTCTTGTTGTAACGATAACTTACAATAACTTTCTTAACTGGGTAGCTTTGCTCTGCTACGTCGATAGAGGCTATCGATGCATCGTTGTTGAGCAACTGCGATAAACTTTGCGAGAAATCATGCGTGTCATTTTCCGCCGCCCACGCCGTACTGCTGCCCATTCCGAACAGTACCGTAAGCAACATCAGCAGCCTCAAGCTGCTGAGCTTGTGTAATAAATGTTTCATTGTAAGATTGTTTTTTGTTAAAGTGAAATTTCTGCGTGCAAAGGTAGCGCTTTTTTCCCAAACCGCCATCATCTTTCCCATATTATTTTCCAAACTTTTATTTATTGGGTCGGCCAATGGCCTCAAAATCTCCAAAAAATCTCAAAAAATCTCTCAAAGCATAGTCGACGATAGTCAATAATTTTTGATCAAATTTTTGCTTTAATTTTGAGCGCAGCGACCATTGTTTTTTCTATTAAACCGCAAAGACGCAAAGATTTCATGTCCTCTAGCTTCTCTGCGCCAGCCTTTGCGACCTTTGCCCCTCGAAACCTGCGCAGCCTTTCGAGGGCTCTGAGGCCTTCCGCAAGGCTAATAGCAATGTCTTTGAATGCAAGACTGCCGAGCACCTAATATCTCTGAGCCTTTGCGCCTTCGCGGTTGAAATAAGGTTTCTTGTTTTTGTTTCCCATCCACAAATGAAGTTCTGTTTTATGGGAAATAAATGTGCATAATGCGCATAATATGGCTCATAAATTCGAATAATAATATATTGTTTATTTGTGGAAGAAATTATGGCTATTATGTACATTTGTTTCCAATAGTTCAGTTCTTCATTCGTTGGATTCGTGTAATTCGTGGTCGGTTAAAAAAACATAATCTTTAATCTTTAATCCATCATCTATAATCTAAAGTCCTTACCTTTGTAGGTAATTATGGAACAAACGGTTTTTTACGAGATGTGTGGCTGGGCAGCCAGCATCTGCATGATTCTGGGGTATCTCCCACAGGCTATTCATACGATTCGTACACGTGAGACGGACGGCATCGCGCTGCCGACATTCCTGATGATGGCCATCGGCGCCTTCTGCTTTATGTTGCAGGGGCTGCTGCACAAGCCGGAGATCATCTGGGCGCTGTTCCTCACGAACCTCGTCACCTCGACCTGCTCGTGCATCATCTTCGGAATCAAGATCTATAACGACTATTTTAGGAAGTGATTAGGTCTTGGTGGCTGGGGGTGTTGGAGGTGCTGTTGCCGCGGGTGTGCTGCGGGTGCGGGGAACGGCTGGCGACGGGGGAGCGGCTGGTGTGTGCGCGCTGCCAGCTGACGCTGCCGTTGGAGACAAACCGCGACTGGGACTTCAACCGCCGTAAGAGGGCCTGGGGCGAGCACCCTGCGCTCGCGCATGTGGGGGCGCTGACGCGCTACGAACGCACCAACGTGTCGGCAGAGCTGGTACGCAGCCTGAAGTTCCATCGCCGCTATGAGCTGGGCGCTTGGATGGGCCGCGTGGCGGTGCTGAGCCTCCGCGACACGGGGCTCTTCGAGGGCGTGGAGGTGCTGATACCGATTCCCTTGACGCGCAGACGCTTACATACGCGTGGCTTCAACCAGGCGGAGAAGATTGCCGACGGCCTGGCAAGGGAGCTGCACATCCCCGTGCGCACGGATGTCCTGCGCCGCCTCCGCTACCAGGAGTCGCAGACGCATTTTATGCTGACGAAGCGACGCGACAATGTGCAGGGCATCTTCGAACTCCTCACGGACGAGGGGCTGCGGGGCAAACATGTGATGATTGTAGATGACGTCATCACGACGGGGGCCACAATGCTCGCGGCCATCGAGGCACTGGAGAGAGTGCCCGATATCCGCATTTCCGTGTTCGCATGGGCCTGGGCACCCGTGCCTGCAGGCTCACAAACTTAAAAAAGCATAAACAAACGCAATTCTTTAATCTCTAATCTTTAATCTTTAATCTAAAATAACTACTTTTGCGCCGTTTTTATTGGAGCCCCCCTCCAACTCCCCCAAGGGGGAGTGCTTTGAAAGACAGAAAAACAAAATTTTTAGACGCAATCGTAAAATCGTAAATTGTCAAATTGTCAAATTCAATGATGAACGTAATCACAAAGACAGTCCAGCTGCCCGATGGTCGCGAGATCTCCATCGAGACTGGTAAGCTTGCCAAGCAAGCTGACGGCGCCGTGATGCTGCGCATGGGCAACACCATGCTGCTGGCCACCGTGTGTGCCGCAAAAGACGCTGTGCCCGGCACAGATTTCATGCCCCTTCAAGTAGAATATCGCGAGAAATATGCCGCTGCCGGCCGTTTCCCCGGTGGCTTCACGAAGCGCGAAGGTAAGGCTAACGATGACGAAATCCTCACCTGTCGCCTCGTCGATCGTGCGCTTCGTCCCCTCTTCCCCAGCAACTACCACGCTGAGGTGTATGTGAATGTCAACCTCTACAGCGCCGATGGCGTGGATATGCCCGATGCCCTCGCCGGCTTCGCCGCTTCCGCTGCCCTCAGCGTCAGTGACATCCCCTTCGAAGGTCCTATCTCCGAGGTGCGCGTCATCCGTCTGAATGGCGAGTACATCGTGGATCCCACCTTCGACCAGATGAAGGACGCCGACATGGACATCATGGTCGGTGCCACCGAAGAGAACATCATGATGGTGGAAGGCGAGATGAAGGAGGTCAGCGAGCAGGATCTGCTCCAGGCCCTGAAGGTAGCCCACGAAGCCATCAAGCCCATGTGCCGCCTGCAGAAGGAACTCGCCAAGGAGCTCGGTAAGGACGTCAAGCGCGAATACTGCCACGAGGTCAACGACGAGGAGCTGCGCGAGCAGGTCAACAAGGAATGCTACCAGCCCGCCTACGACATCACGAAGCAGGCCCTGGAGAAGCACGCCCGCGCAGAGGCCTTCGAGAAGATCCGCGAGGACTTCAAGGAGCGCTACGCTGCTGCTCACGCCGACATGGACGCCGCTGAGCTGGAAGAGAAGAACGCCCTCGTCGATCGCTACTACCACGACGTAGAGCGCGACGCTATGCGCCGTTGCATCCTCGACGAAGGCATCCGCCTCGACGGTCGCGGCACCACGGACATCCGCCCCATCTGGTGCGAGGTCAGCCCCCTGCCCGGCCCTCACGGAAGCAGCATCTTCACGCGTGGCGAGACACAGTCCCTGTCCACCGTAACCCTCGGCACGAAGCTCGACGAGAAGCTCGTCGATGACGTCCTCGACCGCAGCTACATGCGCTTCCTGCTCCACTACAACTTCCCCCCCTTCTCCACGGGTGAGGCCAAGGCACAGCGCGGCGTAGGCCGTCGTGAGATTGGTCACGGCCACCTCGCATGGCGCGCCTTGAAGGGTCAGATTCCTGCAGACTATCCCTACACCGTACGTGTCGTCAGCGACATCCTCGAGAGCAACGGTTCCAGCTCCATGGCTACCGTCTGCGCAGGAACACTCGCTCTGATGGATGCCGGTGTGCCCATCAAGAAGCCCGTCAGCGGTATCGCCATGGGCCTCATCAAGAACCCCGGTGAAGAGAAGTACGCTGTCCTGAGCGACATCCTCGGCGACGAGGACCACCTCGGCGACATGGACTTCAAGACCACCGGTACGAAGGACGGTCTGACCGCCACACAGATGGATATCAAGTGCGACGGCCTGAGCTACGAGATTCTCGAGAAGGCCCTCATGCAGGCCAAGCAGGCTCGCGAGCACATCCTCGGCAAGATCCTGGAGTGCATGCCCGAGCCGCGTCCCGAGTTGAAGCCCCATGTGCCCCGCATCGAACAGATTATCATCCCGAAGGAGTTCATCGGCGCTGTCATTGGCCCGGGCGGAAAGATCATCCAGGGCATGCAGGAGGACACCGGTGCCACCATCACCATCGACGAAGAGGATGGCGTGGGCAAGGTACAGGTCAGCGGTCCCAACGCCGACTGCATCAACGCCGCACTGGCTAAGATCCGCGCCATCGTGGCTGTGCCCGAGGTGGGCGAGATCTACGAGGGCACCGTACGCAGCATCATGCCTTACGGCTGCTTCGTGGAGTTCATGCCGGGTAAGGACGGCCTGCTGCACATCTCCGAGATCGACTGGAAGCGCCTCGAGACCGTCGAGGAGGCTGGCATCAAGGAGGGCGACAAGATGACCGTGAAGCTGCTCGACATCGACCCCAAGACGGGTAAGTTCAAGCTCTCACGCCGCGCCCTGCTGCCGAAGCCCGAAGGCTACGTGGAGCGTCCGCCCCGTCCCCGTCGCGAGCGCCCCGAGCGTGGCGAGCGTGGTGAACGCGGTGAGCGTCCCCGTCGTGAAGAATAATCTATAATATAATGTACGCGCGAGGCTGTGTCCCAACCGACACAGCCTCGCTGTTTCAGAAGATGCTGAAGCTATACCATACAGAAGGGCTCGTGGAGGCGGGCTGCGATGAGGCGGGGCGCGGATGCCTGGCCGGACCGGTCTTTGCGGCGGCGGTCATCCTGCCGCCGGACTTCCAAAACGATGTCCTCAATGACTCCAAGCAACTCAGCGAGCGGCAGCGCTACCAACTGCGCGAGGTCATCGAGCGCGAGGCGGTGGCGTGGGCGGTGGCAGAGTGTTCGCCGCAAGAAATCGACAAGATGAATATCCTGCGCTGCAGCATCCTGGCGATGCAGCGCGCGCTAGACCAGCTGACGGTGCGCCCGCAGCACATCCTCGTGGATGGCAACCGATGGCTACCGTACCGATGGAATGGGGAAATTGTGAAGGCGGACACCGTCGTAAAGGGCGATGCCACGTACATGAACATCGCCGCCGCCAGCATCCTGGCGAAGACGTACCGCGATGACCGCATGAAGGCACTGGCGCAGGAGTTTCCGCAGTATGGCTGGGACAAGAACATGGGCTATCCGGCCAAGGCGCACCGCGAGGCCATCGCGCGCTACGGGGCGACACCGCACCATCGGATGACCTTCCGTCTGCTGCCCGAGACACAGCTGACGCTTTTCGACTAACGCCCAATCCACTGTTCGGGATTGAGCTTGGCGGTCTCTTTGCGAAGCTGGAAGTGGAGAATAAAATTACCCTTATCGTCAGGTGCTACCGTGCCTAAGATATCGCGCGCCTTCACCTTCTGTCCGCGTGTGACGATGGTGGAGGACAGGTTGCAATAGACGGAGATATAAGAACCGTGGCGCACCAGCACATTACGAAGGCTGCCCAGCTGGAACACCGCCGACACCTCACCATCGAAGACGGCTCGCGCGTGTGCGCCCGCCTGTCCTTGGTAATTCACACCCTTGTTGTCCAGCACCACTGATGCGGTGACGTGTGTCAGTCCGAAGCGGCGGTCGATGCGGTAGGGCCCGGTGATGGGCACCGGCAGACGGCCTTTGTTCTGCTCCAGGTTGCCGTTCAGCTTCTGATCCTCGGTCGTGAGCCACTTGCTGGGCGGCGCACTCTTCTTCTCGGGTTGCGCCTTGCTGCCACCCTTGGCGGTCTGCGGCTTCTTAGCGGCGCGGGCACGCTCCTCTGCCTCACGTTTCTTGCGGGCTTCCGCCTCAGCACGCTTGCGCGCCTGTTCTATTTCTATCTGTATCAGACGGTCGATCTTCTGGTTGAGGGCATTCAGCTGTTTCTGCTGCTCGGACACCTCCTTCTCTATCTGCTTCTGGCGCTTGCGCAGCTGCTCGGCATTGGTCTTCACGATGGAGTGTTGCGTGGCCAGCTGCTTGCGCTGTCGGATGACCTCGCGCATCGTGCTGGTCTTCTCCTGCTTGGCATCCAGGAGTTGGTTCTGCTTGTCACGCACGAGGTTCTGCTGCTCGATGACCTGTATGCCCAAGCGTTTCTGCAGCGCGGCAAACTCACGCGCATAGCGCATACGGCGGTACAACTGCGGAAACGACTCCGCCGAGAGGATGAACAACGCGGGATTGCGTAGGTTCTCGGAGTAGCGCCCTGAGCGTAGGCTCTGGATATATTTCTGCTTGCGCATCTCCAGCTGCTCCGTCAGCATCTTATGCTCCGCCTGCAGCACGGCGATGCGGTTGTCGAGCGTGTCGATGTCACGTTCCAAGGTGTGGATATACGTGAGGCGGCTCTGCAGCTGATCTTCGATGAAATCGACCGTTTGTTCCTTCTTCACGGCCTTATGCTTCGTGCGGTTCAGCTCCTGTTGCTTCTGCTGGATGCCGCGCTCCACCTGGGAACGCTGACTCTTCAGTTCCTTCACCTTCTTGCTATCCGCCATCATGGCAGCAGCAACAAGCAGACAGAGACATATCGAAACAAAACGCTTCATCGGGATCTTCATTATCGGGTGAGTTTATTGAAAAGCTTGTAGATGCTCACATGCGTATAACGGTTCTCATCGATGGTCGTATGGATATCGCCCATCGACTCATCGACACGCAGGCTGGAGAAAGCAAACTGCGCCACCGTGCTGCCCGTGCTGGAGTTCAACGTCATCTGCATCTTCGAGGGGAAGGGTGCAGAGGAGAGCGTGGTCCAATCGCTGTAGGTCCAGTCGATGCTGAGACCTGCCGACGCGGAGGACGGCACGACGGAGGTCTGCTTCACCAAGCCCGACGAGGCTTCCACGAGGAACTTCACCGCCATCGTGGCAGCATCCGTGGTGCGCAGGATGGGCGTCATGATGTAGTCGCCACTGCGCTTCTCCGTGTCGAAGTCGCCGGCTTGCGGCGCTACAGACTGCCCGGGCACGAAGAGCTCATCCCAGAACAGGGCCTGGAACGTGTAGAAGTTGATGCCGGCACCGCGCAGCTGCGGCACGCCATCCCACACAGCTTTCACGTACTGATGGTTCATGCGGTCCTGTATCAGCAGGAACTCGGGCGTCAGCTCCAGACGTCCCACCTCGATGCCGAGGATGGCCGTGAGCGAGATCTGTATGATCTCATCGCGCTTCATCTTCAGCGTGCCGCTGGCTGAGAGGCGCGAGCCCGACTCCAACGTGACGTTGACCTTCGCGCGGATACCGCGTGCCGCCTGCTGGTTGGTGAGGACCTTCGTCATCGCCTGCGTAGAGAGCTTGCTGGCCTTGACGTAGCTGACAGCAGCGTCATCGGCGGGCGTGATGGTCGTCACGGCGGCGCCATCTGTGGTCTGCCCGATGGCGGTCTCATTGTCTGCCTGAGCGGCCTTCTTGCTGGAGCGGCAACCCGCCATGACCATTGTCACCGCGAGCAGCACCAGCCAACTGTATTTCTGAAATTGCTTCATTGTTCTTTGTCGTTATTACGTTATTACGTTATTTCGTTATTACGACTATTCCTTCAAATATTTCTTCAACTTAATCTTCTTCGGCAGCACCGCCGAGAGGCCATCGCCACCGGCTTGCCCAGCCAGTTTCCAGAAGCGGAGCGCCTGCTCCGGCAGGTCGTTCATCCAGGCGATGTCCCCCGCATGTTCGAGGACAACGCCTCCCACCTGCGGGTCGGCTAGCAATACCGAGTCTGCGGAGTCGGGCGGACATACGCGGTCCATATAGGCCTGTGCCTCACCGTAGCGGCCCTTCATGAACAGGATCCATGCGTAGGTGTCGAGGAAGGTGCGGTTCTGGGGCTCCAGACGGATGGCGCGGTAGCTCATCTCCTCGGCACGATCCAGCTGCGACTCATCCAACGAGAGGAAGTACGCATAGTTGTTCAGGCAGCTGGCGTTATCGTCCTGATAGACGAGGCACGAATCGTAGGCGGCATAGGACTCCTCCTTGCGCCCCATCTCATGCAGCAGGTCGCCAACGATGCTGTACAGGTCCGCGACCATGACCGGTCGGCTCTCGGGTGTCTTCTGAACGATGCCCTCGCTGAAGGCCTGCAGCGCCTCCGCCTTCTTGTCCTGCTGGTAGCAGGCAACACCTAAGTAGTAGTGGCAGATGAGTTCCTCGGGATGTGTGAGGACGCCGCGGCGACACAGGGATTCCAGACGCACGAAGTCCTTATGCTGACCGTAGTATTGAATGAGGTAGAACAGTGCCTGCGTGTTCTCCGGCTCCAGGTCGATGACGCGGTCCATCACCGCCACGAAGGCGCTATCGTTGCTTTTATCATAGGTGGCCAGATAGGCTGCACGCAGCTGCAGGAGCGACAGGTCCTTGGGGTAGAGGGAATCCAGACGGGCAAAGGTGTGCTCCACGCGCTGCTGTCCGAGGCTGTCCTCCTTCATGTGCTCCGTCACGAAATCACGCACCAGCGCCACACGCATCTCGGGGTCGGTCTTGTCGCTATACATCAGCGAGTCCTGCATGGCCGTGAACAAGGAATCTTTGCCCGTCCGGCGGTACAGCTCCAGCATCGACAGCTTCAGGCTGGCATTGTCGGGGTCTATCTTTCGCACCTGGTCATACACCTTCTGCGCTTCCCCGATGCGCCCCGCCTGCAGCAGCTGGTTGCCAATGGCCAGGCGGTAGCTCATCTCATGGGGATATTCGCGACACAGGGCCTCCAGCTCGCCAAAGGCTTTCTTCTCCTGCTTCAGCTGCATATAGAGGGAGAACTTCTGATAGCTCACATTCGCCATCTTACCCTCCAGCACCTCGATGCGGTCCAGCGTGCGGATGGCATCGGCCGGGCGGTTCAGGGCCACGTAGAGGCGCGTGAGGTGCCCCAGCACATCGGAACGACGCGGCGACAGGCGTGCCAGGTCCTCCAGCTCTGTCAGCGCCTCCACCTGTCGGTTGCGGTCGAGATAGAATCCTGCCAGAGACTCCTTATAATGGGTATTCTCGGGGTCGAGCTCCGCGGCACGCACCAGATGCTGCAACGCCAAAGAGTCTTCGCGCAAGGACGTTTGGTAGAGCGCCAGGTCGAACAACACCTCTGGCGCCGACGGACAGATGTCCAGGCAGTGACGATAGAGGTCGTAGGCCGCCACATGGTTACCGAGTATCTTCTGCTTGCAAGCTTCCTGATAGAAGTAGTCCAAACGCAGGCGGTCAGGTTCCGACAGGCCCGCATAGGCCTCGTCCGACAATGTGCGATACACCGTCGTCCGTGCTGCCGTCTCCTGCTTCGCCGTCTGCTTGGCAGAGCCACAGGAAGCAAAGAAGAGCACGAAATGAAAAGTGAACAATGAAGGAATGAAGAATACAGGAATCCTTCGCAAGCTGTGATGCCTGCAAAACCAATCATTAAAAAGGAAACCTTTATTTTTCATTTTTTCACTTTTCAATTATCCCCCTTGGGGGATTATAGGGGGCTTCTCCATCGTCCCCCTTGGGGGACCATAGGGGCTTTATCTCCTCCCGCTGTGTCCAAACCCACCGGCACCGCGTTCGGTTTCGTCCAACGTATCCGTCGGCAGCCACTCGGCCTGCTCGTGGCGTGCTATCACCATTTGCGCGATGCGTTCGCCGTCGTTGATGGTGAACGGCTCGGTAGAGAGGTTCGCAAGAATCACGCAGATCTCACCACGATAATCCGCATCGATGGTGCCAGGCGAGTTCAAGACGGTGATGCCGTGCTTGATGGCGAGACCGCTGCGCGGACGTACCTGTGCCTCCACGCCTGCGGGCAAAGCGATGAAGAGACCCGTGGGTACAAGCACACGCTGCATGGGCGCCAACACAAGAGGCTCACTGAGGTTCGCCCGCAAATCCACACCTGCGGACAAAGGAGTAGCATACGCCGGAAGGGCGTGATGTGAACGATTAATAATGGGTACTTGCATATTCGTATTCCTTATTTCGGGGGCAAAGGTAATGATAATTTACGATTTGACAATTTACTATTTACTATTTCTTTGCTCCGAGCGCTCTTTTTTACATTTCTGTTGAAAAAAGTCAGGGCCTTGTGCTTGAGAGTATCTCTCACACAGGCCCTGACATCATCATGGCTTTTTGCCGAATAGTCAACTATTTCCTCAGGACGGCTCCGTTGAGACTGGCATCGCTGCTTTCAATCTTCAGCGTCCTTGCGTTCACCGGGATGACAACGAGCGAGTCGGAGGCGATGAGTTTCTCCACCCATTCACCCTCGGAGTCGGGGTTGTCAAGGTCACCCGTGAACTCCATCGACACCTTGTCATAGTAGAGCACAACTTTGTCCTCGTAAAGAGCAAAATTCTTGATGAGGAAGTTGTCACAAGGCTCGAACTCCACGGAAGTAGAGATAAATCCGTAGCCCTTTTTGCCATCGAACTGGCCATAATCGGTGTCCAAAATCATCGACACATTCTCCAGTTCATTGCCATTGTCCCAACGGCCATAAATGGGAAGGTACATGGATGAACCTGTGCTCGGCTCTTCTGTCCCGTTCAGCATCCTGTTGAATACCTGGTTATAGCACTCGTGGGAGCGCTCCAACTGAGCCGTGATATCGCGTGCACTGCCACCCTTGTCAACAAGGAACATCGTGCTGGGATTGGAGCAAAAGGCTATCTTCTCTGCACCTTTCACCTCCAGCGGATAAGGCATCACAAGCGGATAGTCCAAATTGTCAAACTGACTGCGCAGGCGTCCCTCGCCCACATATTCCAGATCGCCGTCCTTAATCTGATAGATATCCTTTTCATCGACCAACACACGACCTTTATATACGCGGTCATAGAGGCGGATGCGACTGTCGAAAGCCTTCTCGAAGCTCTTGTCGGGGTGTGCGATGTCATACACGAAGAGGATATCCTGCCTTGGATTCAAAGCCAGCAAATAGCCGCCCTGCACTAAGTCCTCACGGACGGCACCGTCGCGCTTGGGAGCGGAATGGTTCACGATGTCACTGAGGACCTCGTTACCCTCTTTGTCAATGACGGCCCATGTATGCTTATCCTTCCACACCACGGCGTAGCCTTCATTGAAGCGGTTGGCAGCGTAGTAGTCGGTGGGGATGACGACCTCGCCAGCCTCATCGTAGTAACCCCAGAGCATTCCGCCCATGCCGTTGCCAGCACAGAACATGGCACGTCCACAGAAGAAGTTACCTGCATCATAGGCCAGCGTGGGGAATGCCTCCTTGCCATCGCGGTCGATGTAGCGGAGTTGGTCATCAGTATCCACCACAGGGGCGTACTTGCCTGTGAAAGCCCCCACCTTCTTATAACCCTCGCCGATGGGCTTCGGGTCTTTCTCCGTCTTGAAGAAATAGTAGAGGTTCGTCTCTTTGTCCATGGCTGTGAAGATGCCGTTCACGGAGGCACTTGGGAACATCAGGTTCTCGGGAAGTTCGATGACATCGCCCTCCAAGTTCATGAGGAACGCGCGTCCGCTGCCATTGTTTTCATACGCCAGATAATCGATGATGCCCACGGCACCACCCTCGCTTGCGCCACCGCCCGAACAGGCCGTCAGCACAGCTGCGCACAGCACCACCAGCACCATGCTCAAAGTCTTCATTTGTTTGTTCATTGTTTCCAAGAATTTATTAGTGAGTTGATTGTATAAGGGCTTTTTTTGAGAGGCCGTCAGCGCGGCGAATGATGTGGAGACCCTTGCGGGGAGCAGACGTGCGGCGGCCGTCCAGCGTGTAATATTCTGTGTTAAGAACGGATTTCACGTTGACATCTACAATGCCGACAGGCAAGATATTAGGGAACGCCTGTGCCCAAGGCGACTCTTGATAGGCTTTTATTGCCTCATTGGGAACATAAAGCACAGCTGTGGGGTTGGAATCTTTAAAGGCGGTGGAAGCCAATAGGGGTGGCTCTGTGGCCATACATCTAACAACTTTCAGTTGTTCACACAGACCTAATGCATAATCACCAATCCATTTCGTGGAGGCAGGCAACGTCACCTCCTCCAAATGGTTTGCGTAGCAAGAATAGCTCATGATAAACCCTGTTCCGTCAAGCACATCATAGCTCGCTCCCTCTCTGGCCGGTGGATAATAGATGAGTTCATTGCCATCGAAGAGATAAAGAACGCCATCGATGGATTGGTACACTTCATTGCCTTCTGTCACATAGATGGCTTTTAGGTTGAGGCAGTAGAAACAGCCCTCCCCGATGTTTTCCAGGCTCGCGGGAAGGGTAAGCGTTTCCAAAGCGTTGCATCCCTGAAACGCTCCGTCGCCCATTATCACCAGACCCTCATTTAACTCGATGGCAGTAACCTTCTCACACAGATAGAAAGCGTTGCCCGTTATATCCCACACGCTGGCTGGCAGCTTAACAGTTCCATTCTTATAAGGCGGGCAATAGACGAGTGTCTCTGCTGGAATGCCTTGATAGAGAACATCATCCTGCAGCATGAAATGTGTATTGTCAATATCCAGCGTCAGCTTCTGAATGTTTGTTGCGCCAGCGAATACGGCTTCTCCTATTGACTCCACGGCCGCAGGAATGTGAAACGCTTCCAAAGCCGATGCATACGTGAAAGCGTTGTCACGAATCTCTCGCACCGTCTCGGGCAGCAGTATGCTGCGTAACTGGCGACAGTTGCTGAAGGCCCATTCAGGAATAGTGGTCAGTCCTGAGAAGTAGTGTAATTCGTCGAAGGTCGTGATATCCGTTTTGTAGAAAATCTTGCCAATATCTTCTACAGCCCGTGCCTCGCCATAAGAGAGCTCACTGTCCCCGTTTGTGTCCCAGTTCGCCACACATAATGACTTTACGAGCGGATCCTCGAAGTTGATGATGGCCTCCTCCGTGAAATCATCATTCCCTTTCTGCCCATAATAGAAATCTGGCATTGCAGATATCTGAAAGCATATCCCTTGGCATACAGAAAAGAGGAAAAGAATCCGAAGAGAATCTGCCCTCATGGCATTTCGAAGCAGAAGAAGGGTTTTAAGATAAAAATGTATCATTTGTATATAGTTTTTTTAGGTTGTTGAATTCGGTGCAAAGTTACAGTATATTTTCAAATAGATGTAATTTTTCTCATTTTTTTACATGCTATCATCACTTTTCAACGGTCATGTGTCCTCTTTCAACTAAAAAAATCTTACTTTTGCACCCAGAAACCCTCAACGTTAAACCTTAAACGTTAAACTAAAATTGAACTGGTCCCAACTACTCAGCACCAAACGGCTTGGACTGGAGAGTCAGAAGCAGCACCGCGACGACCGCACTGAATTTCAGCGCGACTACGACCGTCTCATCTTCTCGGCCCCCTTCCGCCGCCTTCAGAATAAAACTCAGGTGTTCCCGCTTCCGGGCAGCATCTTTGTGCACAACCGTCTCACACACAGCCTGGAGGTCTCCAGCGTGGGACGCTCCCTGGGCAACGATAGTGCGCGCCTTCTCTTAGAGCGCCATCCCGAGCTGGCCGGCACGCACCTCAGCGAGATGGGCAGCATCGTGAGTGCCGCCTGCCTGGCCCACGACCTCGGCAATCCGCCCTTCGGCCACTCGGGGGAACGGGCCATCGCCACCTACTTCAGCGAGGGCGACGGACGCTGGCTACAGACCTATACAGACCCCGACAGCGGCGACCACCTGACACCCACACAGTGGAACGACCTCACCCACTTCGACGGCAACGCCAACGCCTTCCGCCTCCTCACCCACCATTTCAACGGCCGTAGGCCGGGGGGCTTCGTGATGACCTACAGCACGCTGGCCAGCATCGTCAAATACCCGTTCTCCAGCGACTTGGCAGGCACCCATCAGAAGTTCGGCTTCTTCGATGCCGAGCGCGAGGACTACCAGCGCATCGCCCACGAGCTGGGCATCCTGTGCCTTGACGATGCCCCCGACGCACTCCGTTATGTGCGCTTCCCCTTGGCTTACCTCGTGGAGGCTGCCGATGACATCTGCTATGAGATCATGGACATCGAGGATGCGCACAAGCTGAAGATCCTCCCCACCGCCGATGTCAAGGAGCTTCTCCTCTCTTACTTCCAGCCCTCGCGACGCGATGAAATCGTGCAGAACCTGCAACAGTTGGATGTCCACGATGTCAACGAGCAGGTGGTCTATCTCCGCTCCTGCGTCATCAACGAATTGGAGGGCGAGTGTGTGCGCACCTTCGTGGAGCACGAGCAGGACATCCTCAACGGCACCTTCCAGGGTTCCCTTATCCAGCATATCGCCGACACACCCCGGAGGGCTTATGAGCAGTGCGTGCAGACCAGCTACCAGCATATCTACCACAGCAAGGATGTCGTGGATATCGAGTTGGCCGGTTTCCGCGTCATGACCTCCCTCGTGCATGAGATGGTGGAGGCCGCCATGCACCCCGACCGCGCCTACTCGCAGCTCCTTCTCAACCGTGTCTCACGCCAGTATCAGCTTCGCGACCCGCGCCTCTACGACCGCCTCATGGCCGTCCTCGACTACATCTCCGGCATGACCGACGTCTATGCCCTGGAGCTCTATCGCAACATCAACGGAATGAGTATTCCGAGTATTTAATGGATTAAGGATTAAAGATTAAAGATTAAGGATTAAGGATTAAAGATGATGACAGCTAACAGTTCCCATACGGCCAATAAGGCCTATATGCCCAATAAGCCTAATACGCCCAATAAGGCCCATGAGCCCCATTGGCCCCATTTCTCCCTCCTCCTTTCTCTTCTCATAGCCCTCTCCTCGTCCCCCGCTCTTGCAGACGAGGGCATGTGGCTCGTGGGGCATACGGACCCCAAGGCGATGGCGGCAGCACGCAGCCTGGGCCTGCAGCTCACGGATGCCGAGCTGTACGGCGAGGATGGCACATCGCTCAAGGACTGCGTCGTGAATTTCTCGGGCTATTGCTCGGGCGTCATCGTATCGGGCGACGGCCTGCTGTTCACCAACCACCACTGCGGCCTGCGCGCGATCCAGCAGCTCTCCACCCCGGAGGATGATATCTTGCAGAACGGTTTCGTGGCACGCTCGTATGCCGAGGAGCGCCCCGCCAAGGATATCTTCGTGCGCATCTGGCAACGCACCGAGGATGTCACGGCACAGGTGAACCACGAGCTGGACAGCATCTACGCCAGCAAGGGCAAGAAGCTGAAGCCACAGCAGAAGGCGGAGATCTACAACGACTACATTGGCGGGCTGTTGACGAGCATCGCCGCGCGTGCGGAAGTGCAAGCCGAGAAGGAAGGCCTCGCCGGCATCGCCTGCGACTGCAAGGCGTTCTACGGAGGCTCCGTGTATTATCTGAACTACTACCGCCAGTATTCCGACATCCGTCTGGTCTTCACCGTCCCCAAGTCGTTGGGTAAGTTCGGCGGCGACACGGACAATTGGATGTGGCCTCGCCAGACGGCGGACTTCAGCGTCTTCCGCATCTATGCCGACTCACTCGGACAGCCCGTCGAGTACAGCGAGAGCAATGTGCCGTTGCATCCCAAGCGGTGGGCGCGCGTAAGTCTGGACGGCTACACACAGGGCGACTACTGCATGACCATCGGCTACCCGGGTTCCACGAACCGCTACCTCAGCAGCTACGGTATCGATGAGCGCGTGAACGTATCGAACATCCCCGTCATACAGGTGCGTGGCGTGAAGCAGGAGGTGTGGAAGCGTTGGATGAACGCAGACCGCGCGGTCAACATCAAATATGCTTCAAAATACGCCAGTTCATCTAACTATTGGAAGAACTCCATAGGCATGAACGAGGCCGTGAAGCGGCTGGGCATCATCGACCAGAAGGAGAAGCGCGAGCAGGACATACGTCGCTGGTATAGCGCCGATAAACAGCTGAAGGAGCGCTTCGCCGCGATGTTCCCGACCCTGAAGAAAAACTACCGACAGCGCCACGAGGCCCGCTACGCCCAGGGCTTCATGTCGGAGACCTTCCTGCGCGGCATCGAGATCCTCGGCATCGCCAATGCGGCCTATGCCTACTACAATGCCGTGAACCGCGAGGCGCGTCAGAAGACGGATGAGGCCATCGCACAGCTCTATAAGGACTATGACCCACGTGTGGATGAGGAGGTGATGGCGGCGCTGCTGGAGAACTACGCCAAGCAGGTGAAGAGCAAGTACCTGCCTGCCTTCTACAAGGATATTCGCAAGAAATATCACGGTGACTACCGCAGCTTCGCTCATGACATTTTCCAGCAGTCGCAGCTGACCTCGCTGGAACAGTGGAACCGCATGAAGGTGAAGAAGAAGGCCACCGTCAACTTCTCGGACAAGGAGCTGGCCGACGTCCTCGCCACGGACTCCGTGCTGGACAAGGACGACTTCCTGAAAGACCCCGCTGAGAAGATGATGATAGACATCCTGCGCATGAACAAGCAGATGATCCGTAAGGTGACCGATGCCACCGGTCCCGTCATCCGCTACAACGAGGACCTGCTCACGCAGGCCGTGCTGGAGATGGAGCAGGACGCGCCGCACTACAGCGATGCCAACTTCACACAGCGCATGAGCTATGGCATCGTCAGCGACTACACGAATGCCGGCACCCACCACGACTATCTCACCACCATGCCTTCGCTCATCGAGAAGATAGAGAAGGGGAGTGCGAACCCTGACTACCGCGTGCAGGCTGAGGTGCTGACGCTGCTGAAGAACGGCGACTATGGTCGCTATGCCGACGCCACCACGCACCAGCTGCCCCTCTGCTTCCTCACTACCAACGATATCACGGGCGGCAACAGCGGCAGCCCGATGTTCAATGGCCGCGGCGAGCTCATCGGCCTCGCCTTCGACGGCAACTGGGACGCCCTCAGCTCCGACATCTCCTTCGACAGCGCCCTGCAGCGCTGCATCGGCGTCGATATACGCTTTGTCCTCTGGCTCATGGAGAAATGGGGAAATGCCAACCACCTGATCGGCGAGATTAAGGATTAAGGATTAAGGATTAAAGATTAAGGATTAAGGATATTCATCAATCATCAATTTTCAACCCTCAACCCTCAACTATAAACCCTCAACCCTCAACCCTCAACCATAAACCCTCAACCATAAACCCTCAACCATAAACCCTCAACCATAAACCCCATGCATCCCCTTTCCCTCTTCCGTTTCTGTCCCAAGTGCGGCTCTGAGCGCTTCGTGCCGCACAACGACAAGTCGAAGCACTGCGAGGCGTGCGGTTTCACCTACTATATCAACCCCGCCGCCGCCACCGTCGCCCTCATAGAAAGACCAGCCTCTTACCAATCGTCAAATGGTAAATTGTCAAATGGTCAAATAGAGTGGCTGTGTGTGCGTCGCGCCAAGGAGCCTGCCAAGGGCACCTTGGACTTGCCGGGTGGATTCTCGGACCTCTACGAAACCAGCGAGGAGGGCGTGATGCGCGAGGTGAAGGAGGAGACTGGCCTTGATGTCGCTGCCTTGGAGTTCCTGTTCTCCATCCCTAACCAGTATGTCTATTCGGGCTTCACGGTACACACGATGGACATGTTCTACCGCTGCCGCGTCAACAGCTGCGAGGGCGCCCGCGCTGCCGACGATGCCGGCGA
>Ga0310697_10001467_pt1 | contig 27584 bp, 17 predicted proteins | sample 172DNAGHGlowgp2_FD_203883 | JGI IMG/M metagenome (GOLD analysis project Ga0310697, IMG submission 203883) | Sheep rumen microbial communities from Palmerston North, Manawatu-Wanganui, New Zealand - 1728 DNA GHGlow gp2 (v2) (version 2) | ecosystem: Host-associated > Mammals > Digestive system >...
GCCCCCCCTGATCATCTATATCATCATCACCCTCGCCTTCTCCGCCTTCTTCTCGGGGATGGAGATCGCCTTCGTTTCGAGCAACAAGCTGCGCTTCGAGATGGACCGTTCGCAGAGCGGATTCAGTTCGCGCCTTGCCGCCACCTTCTTCGAGCACCCCAACAACTTCATTTCCACGCTCCTCGTGGGCAACAACATCGCCATCGTCGTCTATGGCATACTCATCGCCCAGCTCTTGGAGCCCACCGTCATCGAGCCCCTGGGCATCACCAACGAATGGCTCGCCCTGTTCCTGCAGACACTCATCTCCACCATCATCGTGCTCTTCACCGGCGAGTTCCTGCCCAAGACGCTCTTCAAGATCAACCCCAACCGTACCCTCGTCTTCTTCGCCCCCCTCGCCTACCTCTTCTACATCATCCTCTTCCCTATTTCCAAGTTCACGAGCGGCCTGTCGAAACTCCTGCTGCGCCTGTTCGGACTCAAGATCACCACGGGCGACACCTACCGCGCCTTCACCAAGGTCGATCTCGACTACCTCATCCAGTCCACCATCGACCAGAGCGAGAACGAAGAGAACATCACCGACGAGGTCAAGATCTTCCAGAATGCGCTGGACTTCAGCTCATGCAAGGTACGCGACTGCATCGTGCCGCGCACCGAGATTGTCGCCGTCGAGAACACCGCATCGCTCGAACAGCTCAAAGCCCTGTTCATCGAGAGCGGCTGCTCCAAGATCATCGTCTATAAGGAAGACATCGACGACATCATCGGCTTCATCCATTCCTCTGAGCTCTTCCGCCTCAAGCCCTCCGACAGCTGGCAGGACCACATCCGCGAGGTGCCCATCGTGCCCGAAAGCATGAACGCCCAGAAGCTCATGCAGACGCTCTTGCAGCAGAAGATTTCGCTCGCCGTCGTCGTCGATGAGTTCGGCGGCACCAGTGGCATCTGCACCCTCGAGGACCTCGTCGAGGAAATATTCGGCGACATAGAGGACGAGCACGACCAGCAGTCCTACACCGCCAAGCGACTCCCCAACGGCGAGTACGAGATCTCCGCACGACTCGAGGTCGAGAAGGCCAACGAGCTCCTCGACATCGAACTGCCCGAGAGCGACGACTACCTCACCATCGGAGGACTCATACTACATCGTGTTCAACGTTTTCCCAAGTTGAATGAAGTCGTCAGTTTTGACAACTTCGAATTTAAGATTATCAAGAACACAAGTACCAAAATTGAGCTCGTCAGACTACGAATATTGGACGAATAAGCCCTTTTTACAGAAACTTTAGCCCTTAAAATGCATTTTTCGAGGCAAACGCGTGGCCGTTTGCCATTTTTTTTGTACCTTCGTGCGCTTTTTGAGCAATATTGAAACAATAAACTTAAAAAATAATAACAACAAACAACAAATGGCAACATTACAAAAGATTAGAAGCAGAGGTGCACTGTTGATCCTCTTCGTAGGTCTCGCACTCTTTGCCTTCATCGCTGAGGAAGGCGTTCGTTCCCTGTCCTCATCCCGTGCCGAAAGCCACCAGCGCATCGGCGAAGTGTTCGGTGAATCCATCAACATCCAGGAGTTCAACGATCTCGTTGACGAGTACGTGGACGTCGTCAAGTTCAGCTCCGGCAGCGACAACCTCACCGAAGAGCAAATGCAGCAAGTTCGCGACCAGGTCTGGAACACCTACGTCCAGAACCAAGTCCTCGAGCACGAGGCCAAGATCCTCGGACTCTCCGTCACCGACGCCGAGATGCAGGACATCATCAAGAACGGTCAGAACCCCATGCTCGCCCAGACACCCTTCCGCAACCAGCAGACCGGTGCCTTCGACATCGAACAGCTCAACCAGTTCCTCACCCAGTACAAGGCCATCAAGGATCAGCCCGGACAACCCGCCGAGGCACTCTCCTATTACACGCAGCTCTATAACTACTGGAAGTTCGTCGAGAAGAACATCCGTCAGCAGACCCTCGCCAACAAATATCAGGCGCTGCTCGCCAAGACCTTCATCCCCAACCCCGTCAGCGTACAGAACTTCTTCAAGGGCATGAGCGCCGAGAAGGACGTTGTGCTCGCCGCACTACCCTATTCCAGCATCAAGGAAGAGGTGAAGGTTGAAGACAAGGACCTCAAGGCCAAGTTCAACGAGATGAAGGAACTCTTCCGCATCAGCGACCCCATGCGCGACATCAAGTACATCGACGTCGCCGTCACCGCCAGCAAGGCCGACCGCGACGAGATCAACAAGGAGATGCTCGAGTATGCCGAGCAGATGCAGGCTCCCGATGCCGACTTTGCCAACATCATCCGCAAGAGCGGCAGCACCGTGGGCTTCAACACCCTCGCCGTCCGCGCTACAGCGCTGCCCTCCGACATCGCCGCTCAGCTCGACTCCATCCCCGTCGGCACACAGAAGGGTCCCTTCCTCACCGCTGCTGACAACACCCAGAACATCGTACGCGTCCTCGGCAAGACGTCCCTGCCCGACTCCGTACAGTTCCGTCAGATCGCCGTCTCCGGCGCCACCGAGGCTGATGCCCAGAAGACCGCCGACAGCATCATGACCGCCCTCAACGCCGGCGTGCCCTTCGACAGCATCGCACGCAAGTACAACCAGACCGGCGAAGAGACATGGCTCACCTCAGCGCAGTACGAGAACGCCGTACTCGACGAGAGCAACCAGAAGTTCGTCAACCAGCTCAGCACACAGGCTGCCGGCACCACCGCACAGCTCAAGCTCGGCAACGCCGTGGCCATCATCCGCGTCCTCGACCGCAAGCACTTCGTCGATAAGTACAACGTCGCCGTCGTCAAGCGCCCCATCGACTTCTCCAACGACACCTTCAACAAGACCTACAACGACTTCTCGCAGTTCGTAGCCACCTACAAGACCATCGAGGAGATCGAGGCCAATGCCGTCAAGAGCGGCTACATGGTTCAGGAGCGTCAGGGCATGTTCAGCACCGAGCACAACGTCGCCGGCCTGTCCTCCACACGCGAGGCCTTCCACTGGATCTTCAACGACGACACCAAGGTAGGTGAAGTCTCCGACATCTACACCGTCGGCAACAACGACCACCTCCTCCTCGTCATGCTCACCGCCAAGAACAACGAGCAGTACCGCACCCTCGAGAGCGTCAAGGAATATCTCCAGAGCGAGATCGAGCGCGACAAGAAAGCCGCTATGCTCCAGGAGAAGATGGAAGCATGCAACGACCTCGCCGCCGTGGCTAAGCTGCAGGGCGCACTCCCCGTTGACACCATCAAGCACGTCACCTTCAACGCTCCCGTCTTCCTGCAGTCCGTAGGCAGCAGCGAACCCGCCCTCAGCGGTGCCATCGCCAAGGCCGCCAAGGGACAGTTCGTCAAGGGCATCAAGGGCAACGCCGGCGTCTTCGCCTTCCAGGTCACGGGCGAGGAGAATGCCAACGCCGAGCTCGACGACATCTCCAAGCAGAACACCAAGGTGCAGATCATCAACCAGGGCATTCGCGCCTCCTCACGCTACATCGCTGAGCTCATGGAGAAAGCCAATGTCAAGGACAACCGCTACATCTTCTACTAAACCGTCAGCACACGGCCCTATATATATTATTATATAAGGTACGCGCGCGATAAATCAATCCCTGTCAGACCCTATCTGGCAGGGATTGCTCTTTACAGCCGCAGTCCATTCGCTTTTTTTCTTAAAAAAAGTAAATCTTTAAGCAAAATAGAACAACGAATCACATTATGCATTATCTTTGCATTTGCAAAGTAAAGATAGCAAAACAAACATCCTTATGAACACTAACCTCATCCTCAAACGACCCGTACACACAGCACTGGAGGCACGCCGCGAGAAAGAAGCTGTGCGACGGCTCCTCACCTTCGAACGTTTCGCACGCGACAACCAGCTCTGGGACGAGATGCGAACATGCTACGACGAACAGGCACACGTCAAGGCGTCATGGTTCGAAGGCTCAGCCGAAGACTTCATCAAAGCCCTCGCTGCGCGCACCGACCATATCCCCTACCACATCCATTCCACCATGTGCTGGCCACACGGCAACCGCGCCGTTGCCATCATGGACACCACCTTCCCCACGAAAGTCGAAGTGGCGGGGAAGACGTTCAACCAGACCGCCGACTCGCAGTACATCTACAAGCTCCACCGCATCAACGGCGAGTGGTACATCCTCGACTGCACCACCATCCTCGAGTCCCTGCCCGGGCAGTCGCGACCCGAATACATCACACAGCTCTACGAGGAAGCCGACCACTGGCTGCAGAACGGATAGGACGGGATGAAGAAAATTTACCTTATCATGCTGGCGGCCATCACCCTGATGGCTTGCAGCAGCACGAACGAAGAGGAGAGCTATCTCCTCTTCTTGTATAATAATATGTCCCTGCCCGACCGCATCGACAACGACACCGCCTACTACCGCGCACAGGTCGCCGCCGCCCTCACCGCCCGCGCCGAACTGCCGTGGGGCCACGACGTTCCCGAACGCGAGTTCCGACATTTCGTGCTGCCGCCGCGCGTCAACAACGAGGACCTCGACGACTTCCGTCAGCGCTACTACGCCGAGCTGCGCGACCGCGTCAAGGACCTCACCATGGCCGACGCCATCCTCGAGGTCAACCACTGGTGCCACGAGCACGTCACCTACCGCCCCACCAGCGCCCGCACCCTCGGACCCGTCTCCACCATCCGCACCGCCTACGGCCGCTGCGGCGAGGAATCCGTGCTCCTCGTCGCCGCCCTCCGCACCGTCGGCATCCCGGCACGCCAGGTCTATACGCCCCGCTGGGCACACACCGACGACAACCACGCGTGGGTCGAAGCCTGGGCCGACGGCCGCTGGCACTTCCTCGGCGCCTGCGAACCCGAACCCGTCCTCGACCTCGGATGGTTCAACGAAAGCGCCTCGCGAGGAATGCTCATGCACACCCGCGTCTTCGGCAACTACAACGGCCCCGAGGAGGTCGTCAGCCGCCAGACCAACCTCACCGAGATCAACGTCACCGCCAACTACGCCCCGACGCGACGCATCACCGTCGCCGTCAGCGACTCCACAGGCCACGCCGTCGAGGGCGCACAGGTCGAGTTCAAGATCTACAACTACGCCGAGTTCTACACCGTCGCCACCAAGACCACCGACGCCCACGGCCGCTGCTCCCTCAGCGCAGGTCGTGGCGACATGCTCGTCTGGGCCACCGCCCCTCCCCCCCATCCCCAATCCTCAATCCCCAATTCCCTCCCCCCCACGGGGGGAGCCGGAGAGGGGCCTTCCCTCCCCCCCACGGGGGGAGCCGGAGAGGGGCCTTCCCTCCCCCCCACGGGGGGAGCCGGAGAGGGGCCTCAATCCTCAATCGCCTTCCGTCGCGTCAGCTTTGCCACCGACAGCCTCGTCACCCTCACCCTACGTCCCACCGCCAAGGTGCTCGCGTCGATGCCCGTCACCATAGACATCACCCCTCCTGCCGCCTCCGCCACCCTGCCCTCCGTGAGCGACGCTCAGCGCGCCGAGAACGACCGCCGTCTGGCCGTCGAGGACAGCCTACGCCACGCCTACGAAGCCACCATGACCGACCAGCGCGTCCGTGGCAACCAAGACGTCATCACCGCCTTCCTCGACAGCGCCGCAGCCCTCGACCTCACCTACTACGCCCAGCAGCTCATCGCCGTCCTCCCCGACAAAGACCTCCAGGACATCACCCTCCCCGTCCTCCTCGACAACCTCCCCCCAGCAGCCCCTGAAGCCCACGGGCACGAAGACATAGCCCTCAACGACAACGGACGCTCCTATCTGCTCTCGCCGCGCATTGAGCGCGAGCGCCTTACCCCCTTCAAAGCTCCACTCCGTGCCGCCTTCTCCACCCTCCTTCCCTCTGCCTCGCCCACTTCTTCCCCCTCTGGCTCGTGCTCCCCTTCCTCGGGTTCTGTGGACGGCGGTTCGTCCGCCGTCGCCTCCCTCGTCGCATGGACCCGCGACAGCATCACCATCATCGACGACCAGAATCCCCAAAACCTCCGCATGACGCCCCTCGGCGTCTTCCGCTCCCGCACCGCCGACCGCCTCGGTCGCGACATCTTCTTCGTTGCCGCCTGCCGCTCCATCGGCATCCCGGCCCGCATCAACGAGATCAACAGCAAGGTGCAATACTATGACACCACCTGGCATGACGTCACCTTCGACCTCCCCTCTCCCTCCTTCGCTTCCGGCTCCCCCTCTCCCATTCCTCATTCTTCATTCTTCAATCCTCATTCTTCATTCCTCAATCCCCATTCCTCTCCCTCCCGCCTTATCCTCTCCTACCGTCCCACGCGTTTCGTCCCCGATGCCCAGTACTACACCCATTTCACCCTCTCGCGCCTCGATGACGACAACCGCCTGCAGCTCCTCACCTACCCTGAGAAAGCCACGGTGAAGAACACCTTTGCCGGCGGCATGGAGCTCGATCCCGGCACCTACGTCCTCACCACCGGCACACGTCTGGCCGACGGCAGCGTCCTCGCCGCCCTGCAAACCATCACCCTCAGTCCCGGCACCACCCTCCGCGTCCCCTTCACCCTGCGCGAGCCTCGCCACGCCCTCTCCGTCATCGGCTCCCTCAACGCCGAGCACCTCTACCAACCCCTCACCCCCTTAACCCTGCGCTCGACCTCTGGTCGCTTCGACACTTCGAAGAACCCTCAACCCTTAACCCTCCCCCCGACCTCCCTCCTCTCCACCACCGGTCGCGGCTACTACATCCTCGGCCTCATCGCTCCCGGCCACGAGCCCACGAACCACGCCCTGCGTGACATCGCCCGTGTGTCTGAAGGCTTCAACAAGTGGGGCCGTTCCCTCGTGTTCCTCTTCGACAGCCCTTCCTCCGCCGAGCGCTTCGATGTCACCGAATTCTATTCCCCTAATCCCTCATCTCAGAACGCCAATCACCCCTCTCCCTCCTCCCCATCATCCCCCACCGTGGGATCACAGGGGTCCTCCCCCATGCTCCCCCTCACCACCGTCTGGGGCTGCGACATTGACGGTGCCATCCGCGACGAGCTCATCGCCTCCCTTCATCTCCCCACCTCCGCCCTCCCCATCTTCGTCGTTGCCGACAGCTTCAACCGCGTCGTCTATGTCTCGCAGGGCTACACCATCGGACTCGGCGACCAGCTCATCAAAGTCATCAAACAGCTGAAATAAAAAAGATTCACCGACATTAAATCGGCATCCTATGAGCCCATTATATAAAGATATTTACACAATCCATAACTAAATAAAGATGGTCAACAAATGTTAAACAAACCCTTAAGGGTTTTGGCTGAAACCCTTATAGGTTTTTCAGTAAACCATTAAGGGTCATAGGCTAAAGCCTTAGGCGTAATTTCTGCTTCCGAGGCTAATTTCTTCCTGATAGTGTACTGCCACAAGATGCAGTTAATTGAGAAAGAAGTACAAACCTTTCTGTTTGCAAGTGCAAAAGAGGAAACATCGGAGATCCGATATGATGGGCATTGAATGGTTCGAATAGGATACGTTTGTTCTCGATATGATTCGACACCTTCGCTCTTTCATTGTATTCTCGCGCATGCGAGAACATCCAAAATGCCCTTCACATCTTCACAAAACGCATTTATATTATTAAATATTAGCACAATACAGGTGTGAAGGTTAGTGTGAAGGGGCGTGATTTTGTGAAGAAATACCCAATTTTAGTGCCAAATTTAAAAGATTTTAACGTTCAAAATGACGTATTTTGGACGAAAACGGTTACGAAAACGAAAACTATCTGCCTTTTCTTCCTTCCCTCGGATGGTTCGGGGATGGGTCATAATAGATTTTGAAACATTTCTCGTCGCTGGCGGCTATTGCTTGTATAACATTGTACCCATAGCAAAGACAGGTGATAAATAGATGGACGAAGGCACAATAGTAGAAATTTGGTGTTAATAAGATAAAAAAACTGATTTTATTTGCATTTCATAGCGAAAAGGAGTACCTTTGCCGCGTAATCTTACAGAAAGCATATATTATGCCCGAAAGGAAGCAGGAAATCATGCAAGCGATTTCGAAGAGAGCTCATGAAGTGGCACCTCCCGGTTCCACCATACTGCTCTTTGGCTCTCAGGCCCGTGGCGATGCACGCCCCGACTCCGACTGGGACGTTCTCGTGCTGTTAGATAAGGAAAAGATAACAACTCAAGACCACGACGAGATCTCGTGGCCCATATTCACTCTCGGTTGGGACTATAATCAGCTTATCAACCCTATTCTTTATACAAAAGGACAGTGGGACGATTTCCGTTTAGCCGCGTTTCGAGAGAATGTAGAAGAAGATGCCATTTCACTATGAGTTTATCCGAACAAAGCAGATATGACATCGTTGTCTATCGGTTAGAAAAGGCACAGAGAACCATGGCTCAAGCCAAGGACAATGTTCCCATGCATTATTGGAACCTCATTGCTAATCGCCTATACTACGCCGCTTATTATGCAGTTTCGGCATTGTTGCTTGCTCATGGGCATAGTACCAAAACCCATGATGGAACAATCAGGCTTTTTAGCCAACATTTCGTCAAGACTGGTATTATTCCATTAGAAAATGGACGATTCTACCACCAACTCTTCGAACGTCGTCTCACTGGCGATTATGGCGACTCATTTGATCTCACAGAAGAAGATGTGATGCCGCTCTTCACTCCTACCGAACAACTCATCACTCAAGTTTCTGAACTCGCAAGACAAGCAATAACAAACAAATAATCTTATCAAAATTTAATTTAACACTTAATCATTTATGAAACAGAAACTACTTAGACTGACGAGACTGCGCGCCTTAGTGCTCACAGCCGTCATGTGTGTGCTCAGCGCCGGACAAGCGTGGGCAGAAACGAAAACAGCAGGTTTTACTGTTATTGTTCCTAATAGTACCACTTTCTCAGGCACCTTTACAGGAAGTCAAAATGAAGTTTGGGATTGGACAGTTAGCACTAATTCCGAAGGTTATACTTCTTCAAAACAAGGTGATTTCTGGCAGATAGGAAAGAATGGAGGAGCTGCTGAATCAGCTATCTTTTCAACAAATGGCATAAGCGGTACCATTAAAAAAATAGTGGTAGCTTGTTCTTCTTATCAAAATAAAGCTTCGGTTAGCGCTACAGTTGGCGGTAATAGTTTTGGAACTCAAAACCAACCCACTCCAAGATGGACTACAACAGGAGATGTTACGTTTGAGGGTTCCGCTACTGGTAATATCATTGTTACTATGACCAATGGAAGTGGAGGAAGAGCGATGTATATCAAATCTATAACCGTCACATACGATGATGCTTCTGGTAGCTCATCTGATCCCACCATTTCCTCCGACAATGTCGAAATCACTTACGATGCAACCTCCGGCAGTATTGCATATACATTGACAAATGAAGTCACGGGCGGCGTAGTATCAGCTTCAGTTACGTCTGGCGATTGGCTTACACTCGGCACCGTTGGAACCACCGTTCCCTTCACCTGCAATGCGAATGATGGCGTTGAGCGCACGGCAACAGTGAAGCTGACATACACATACGGTTCAGAGAATGTTACCAAGGATGTGACAGTGACACAGGCAGGCAATCCCAATGGCCCCGGCTCTGAAAATAACCCCTACACCGTAGCTCAGGCTCGCGCTGCCATCGATGCTGGCACAGGTATCACGGGTGTGTATGCTACAGGTATCGTAACGGCTATTCCCACTGCTTGGAATACGCAATACAGTAATATCACCTTCAATATCGTCGACCAGAATGGAGACACTGATTTCCTGCAAGCCTATCGTTGCGTGAGTGGGACAGGTGTTGATGCTTCGACCGTAGCCGTTGGCGACATCGTTGTGGTAAAGGGTACCCTGAAGAAATATAATTCTACTTACGAATTCGCTCAAGATTGCGAATTGGTTTCTCTGACTCATCCAACAGTTCCCATCATCACTACGGATCCCGCTTCTCTCACAGGTTTCACTTATGAAGTTAACAATGGTCCGAGTGCGGCACAACAGCTTACCATTGGTGGTTTGAACCAAACAGATGGCAGCCATGCTACGTTGGATGACAATAGCAGTTTTGAGTTTTCGTTCAGCGAAAATGATGGCTATTCCTCGGACAGCGGTCTTGGCACACAGCCAAATGATAACGTGGTGATATATGTTCGCCTGAAGGCTGGCTTGGCCGTCGGCGACTACACGGGCGCCATTACCATTACTTCTGCGGGTGCAGAGACAGTCACCGTCAACCTCTCAGGTAGCGTGACTGCGGCTCCAGCACCCAACGTAACTTGGGATCTGAGCACAGCTTCTTATGACGCAATCACAAATGATGCTATTGTCACCTGGTCAAGTGTTTATGCCACAATGACCAATTCCTCAGAAAGTGGTGGTACAAGCGCAAGCAACTATCTTGGCGGTGACAGCAACAACCGTACAAGTTCCCGTTTCTATAGTGGAAATACATTAACCATCACTCCTGCTGCAGGATACAATATCACCAGCATCGAATTTGAAGCTACGAGCCCGAGCTATGCCAATGCTCTCAAAGGTAGCACGTGGACGAACGCTACGGCTGCTGTAGAAAATACGAAGGTCACCGTAACCCCGACGGATGGTACAGCTGCCGTTTCAGCTGCCATCGGCGGCACCTGCGGCTTCACTTCAGTCAAGGTGTATTACGAAGCTGCTGCTCCTATAGCTCCAGTTTGGTCTGCTTTCCCTGATCCACAAATCACTGTTGGAGAGAAATATGAACTGAATCTGGCCGACTACGTGTCTGGATTCCCAGCTCCTACTATTACAATAGTATCAGGTGACAACGCACAAATCGAGTCGAATATATTCAGTTTCACCCCGACGGCAGCAGGACCCTTCGAATTCACCTTCAAGGCTGAAAACGCTGAAGGAAGTGTGGAATCAACTCTTTATATTACGGTAAATCCCGCTCAAGCCTCTATTGCGGTCAGCGAAACAACTATCGATATTGCAGCTGATGAAACAACGAGTTACGTTATAGTCCCTGTCACCTATACTAACTTTACGACTATTGTTGCTCATGCGCAGCTCTTTGAAGCTGATGGAACGCCACTAACATCAAATCCATACAGCTGGATTACTGTAGCAACCTCTGAAAATAATTTCGCTTATAAGATTAATGAAGCGAACACCAATACTGAGCCGCGTACAGTATATTGTAAGGTTTTCGCTAATGATGATGCCGGCAATCCTGTTTATTCTGAACTCATCACCATCACTCAGGCTGGCTATGTTGATCCCAACGCTCCCGGCACAGAGAACAATCCTTATACCGTAGCACAGGCTCGCGCAGCCATTGATGCAGGATCGGGTACTCAAGGCGTTTATGCTACAGGTATCGTCACCGCTATTCCGACTGAATGGAGTACTCAACACAGTAATATCACCTTCAATATCGTTGACCAGAGTGGAGACACTGATTTCCTGCAAGCCTATCGTTGCGTAAGTACGTCGAACGCAGATGCTTCGACCGTAGCCGTTGGTGACATCGTAGTGGTTTATGGTAATTTGACTAAGTATAATACAACTTACGAATTTGGTCAAGGTTGCCAACTGATATCTTTGACTCATCCAGTGACTCCTGCAGTTCCCACCATCACGCTGGAAGGAGCTACGAATAACACTATTGAATATAATGCCGCTTATGAGAGTTATCCTTGGGGTGCTTCTTACGCTTACACGGTAGAGAACTACTCGGGCAATAGTGCTGTCCAATTCACCTACTGCGATGCCAGCGGCAATCCTGTAACGGACACTCCTTCCTGGTTTGATGCTCAAATCAGTGACACACATCTCATGTTCTATTGCCGCGCCGAAAACACGAGCTCCGAGGCTCGCTATGGCTACGTCAAGATGTTCATCGAAGATGCTGGCACTAAATATTATTCAGACCTCATCACCGTGAAGCAGAAAGGCAATGTTATCGACTACGCTACCCTGCCCTTCGAATGGGTTGGCGGTGCATCAGCAGACCTAATAGCATTGGCAGGTGTCACAGCTAATGGTCTGGGTACAGACTATGCTTCAGGCAATTCTCCCTACCTCGTCAAGTTTGACGGCACAGGCGACTGCATCCAGGTGAAGACCAACGAGCGTCCGGGCGTTGTCACCATTAGCGTGAAGATGATTGGTGGTAGTAATACATCCACAATCACCGTACAGGGCTCTGCCGACGGTACGACGTTCACTGACGTTCAGGAATTGACCATCAGCGGTAAGCAGAATGACGAACTTACGCTGACCACCACGAACGAATTCGCAGAGACCGACCGTTACGTGCGCCTCCTCTTTACGAAGGGTTCCAACGTTGGCGTAGGCCCCATCTCGATTGCTCAGTACACGGCTCCCTCCACGGATCCCGTCATCAACGCTTCGGATGTCAACATCGCCGCTGCTGCCACCGAGGGTGAGATTGCTTATACCATCACCAATCCTGTTTCAGGCACAACGCTGACAGCGACTTCAAGTGATACATGGATCAGCAATATCAACGTGGAAGCTGACAAGGTGACGTTCGACTGCGAAGCAAATACGGGCGACGAGCGTACTGCCACCATCACCCTCTCCTACACTGGTGCAACAGACAAGGAGATCACCGTGACGCAGGCCGCTTATGTGGCTCCCTTCACCCAGACGACATACACGCTGGCAAGCGCTATCACCTCCGGCAAGCACTACATCATCGTTGGTGAAAAAGAAGGAACTTATAAGGCCATGGGCGAACAGAAAAGTAACAACCGTGCAGCCGTTGGCGTGACTGTTGACAACGGCACAGCTACCGTCTCAAGCGCCGATGTCAAAGAGGTTGTTATCTATGGTCCCACCACGGATGGTCTTTACACCATCTATGATGCCTTCACCCCTGGCTACCTCTACGCTGCTGGCAGTGGTTCCAACAACCTGAAGACAGAGGCCGCCGCCAACGTTAACGGCTGTTGGGAGATTACCTTCGACGATGCCACAGGCGCAGCCTCCATCAAAGCGACGAAGAGCTCGAACCGCAACGTCATGCAGTACAACAGCAGCAGCGACAACTCACTCTTCTCTTGCTATGCTTCAGCTTCACAGCAGCCCGTCTATCTCTACGAGAAGGTTAGCGATACGCCCGTAGCTGCCAACTACACCCGCACGGCTACCGTCGGCAAGTACGGCACCATCTGCCTACCTTACAATGCTACCGTCGTAGGCGCTGAACTCTACAGCATCGTTGGTGTGGACAGCAAGACGAGTCCAACAGCCCTTACACTCGACGAGGCTTACTTCGCTAAGGCTGGCGTGCCTTACATCTTCAAGGCTACTGATGCTGCCATTACCGCTTATTACACGGGTGAAGAAGCAACTACCGCTGGCAACGCCAACGGCCTCATCGGCAGCTTCACGAGTGAGAACATCACGGATGCTGTTGGAGAACCTGTTACTGCTGGCGAGAATCCTTACGTGATCAAGAACAACAAGTTCTGCAAGGCCGGAACGAATGTCAAAGTCGGAGCTAACAAGGCTTACATCAACCTCAACGATGTGCCCGTGAGCACCTCTGGCGCAGTGAAGATGTTCATCGACAGCGACGCTGACGCCATCGACGGCATCAACGGTGAGATTCGCAGCGGCGTCATCTACAACATCGCTGGTCAGCGCCTGCAGCGTCCTGTTCGCGGAATCAACATCATCAACGGTAAAAAGGTTTTGGTGAAGTAAACAACAGCCTCTCCCCCGGCCCCTCCCCGAAAAGGGAGGGGGTCCGGCGGGTAGGAAGTAATAATAATAGAATACTCATTTCAAAGGTTATGAAAAAGACATATATCATTCCGCAGACTGAGGTCATCCTCACAGAGCATATCATGCCGATTGCCGCCAGCCTTCCTAAAGGCGAGACCGTCAACGACACCGAAGGTGATGTCAAGTACCAAGGTGATTGGGAGATCTTTGACTACGGCGACGAGTAAGCATCGTCCTTGATAAAGATCCATTGGAAGAAACGAGAGCGGCGCTGCTGATGCAGCGCCGCTCTCGTTCGTCATTGATGGTGTGTTCGTCAGCTCACGCCGATGGTCGGCAAGCCGCTTCACGGAATGGCCAACTTGCGGGATAGCTTTTCTCCTCCGGCCAAGGCGACAGAGATCGTATATAAGCCGCGCGAGAGAAAGGGCAGGCGCACCGACGGGCTTGCACCGCACAGATAGGCCAGGGAGCGACCGTTCATATCCATCACCTGCACCTGACGGATTGCCTTTTCGGCACTGAGCTGGTAGCTCCCCCTCTCACCCGTCAGTCGCAGTTTGGGTGCTGCGGGCTCATACACCTGCTTGATGGCGTCTTCCTCCTCGCCCTCAAGAAAATTCAAGGGCATCCAGGTATAGGGCGCCTCCGGCTTGGCATCGGCTATGCGCTCCACCACCTGCGACGACCCGTCGCCGTTGGTCACCTGAAGATTAAAGGTCATGGCCAAGCCTACGGGGGCGGCGTCCTTGCCCAGGTCTGCCCAGGGGATGGCCATCTCCAAGGCATACTGGGCAGAATACTTACGGCTGACGACACGGACGGAGGTACCCTCCCGCGTTCTCCAGCTGGCACCTGTTCCCTGATAGCAGGTCATGACGGTTGCGTCGGGCGATATATCGTAGCGGAATGAAGTCTTCTGAGGCAGCGTGTTGGCGGTAGCTTCGGCGTCGATGCTGATGCTGACGATGTCTGCATTGTCGCCCTCCGCAACTTGTCTGGAGTCGTAAACGCGGCAATAGACATACAGCGAATCGTAGTCATACGCCAAGTCGGCATACGTGTAGGTCTCCGTCTCGCTGCCCAGCATGATCTGGTCGGCCTGAGGCGAGAAATAACCTTCCGAACTGGTACGCTTGCCGTCCACCGCAGGATGAGCGTAAGGCACTTCAAGCTGGCTCTTGGGGTAGCCCTTCACCATCTTGATACCGCCGCTATACCCCGACACGGCCACGACGACTCCGTTGTCGATGACGGCCAGCGAGTTCCAGAGCGCCTTCTGATTCTGCGGCACGGGGAACGGACTGCTCATCGCCTTGAAGTTGCGCGCGGCCTCGGTGCCGACATAGACATACATGTCCTGATGATCGGAGTGGTTGTAGGTGGACTGATGCGAGAGCACCGTCTCGCCATTGGGCAGCACCCGCAGATAGGGCGCTCCGCCCGTGGCCAACGGACAGACGTTGTAATCCACGGCCTTCACACGGTTGTTGCTCGAGGCCAGCACGGGGCTCGACCAGTTGTTGGCAACGGTCGAACGGACGATGGTAGGCAGGAAGTCGTTGTAGCCCCAGCCGTTGTCCTCGATGGCTACGGCGATGGTCGTTCCGTTTTGCAGCAACACGGGAACCGGCATTCCGTCGCGGTGACCGGCACGATAGGACACACACGCCGGCGCAGACCAGGTCTCACCTTGGTCGAAGGAGCGGCAGATGGAGATCTGCTGGTCACCATTGGTATCGTAAGGGCTCTCGTCGGCAAAATAGAGCTGCAGCTCACCCGAGGGAAGTTCCAGCAGACAGGGCTCCCAGCAGCCGATCTCAGGATTAGGGCCGGCATCATAGACGACGATCTCAGGTCCCCAGGTGCGGCCGTTGTCGGTGCTGCGCTTGAGGCGGATGCTATAGCGGCGGTCGTCGGTGTAGGGTGCCGACGGACGGGGGTTATAGGCCACGATGATGGTGCCGTCGCGCAGCTGAATCATATCAGGCACACAGTTCGGAACGTTGTTGGTGTTGTTGACGATCGTGTTCACCGAATGCCATGTCTGGCCTTTGTTGGAACTGAAGGCAATGCGAATGCCCGACCATTCGCAACAAGCCATGAGCCGCCCGTCCTGCAGTTCCATCACTCGGGCGTAACCGCCGCCATTGAAGACCACGATGGGGGTGCGGGAATCCCAGAAGATGCGCGAACCCGAGTAAGGACGCGTCTTGGCGGCGAACAAAGACGATGAGCTCAGCAGCAGAACGGCGAGCATACACCACTTGCAAAAGGCTATATTCCTATTCATACGGATATTGTGTTTTGATGATTCTTGCTTTCATTCATGGCACAAAAGTAGTGTTTTTCTCCGTTCGTTCATCACAAAAGGCGAATTATTTCCGCTCCATCCTCATTTTAGACGGATTCGTTGCGTTAGTTGACTGAACATTTTCCTTTACTTTATCCATTAACCCCGTGATAATAACGCTAATGACCGATTCGGGTTAAATAGTGCTTAAAAATTTTGCGGATTCGTCAAAAGGGCTTATCTTTGCGGCGAAAGTCGGCATGAAAATGTGTGTTCAGCACAAAAAAGTCGGCATGAAAATGTGTGTTCAGCACAAAAAAGTCGGCATGAAAATGTGTGTTCAGCACAAAAAAGTCGGCATGAAAATGTGAACGCACTTCTTGTAGTCAGCATAAAATCATGTATCTATGTATAAACGTAAAATTGAAACCACACTCCAGTCATGGTTGGATGACTCCTCTCACAAGCCTCTTGTTGTGAAAGGCGTCCGCCAGTGTGGCAAGACCAGTAGCGTGGTAGATTTTGCCCGCAAACATTTCAAGCATGTGGTATATTTGGATTTCCGTGAGCATCCAGACTATAAAAAGTTCTTTACGCCAAATCTGGAGGTAGATGCTATCATCATGCGTATCACGGCAGCTATGCCCAGTGTTGAGATCAAGGCAGGAGAAACCTGTTTCATCTTTGACGAGATACAGGATTGTCCGAAAGCCAGGGGGGCGCTGAAATATTTCCATTTGGATGGCCGTTATGAAGTGATGTGTACAGGGTCGCTACTTGGTGTCAACGGCTATAAAACTCCCGAAGAGAAGAAAGAGGAAGCGGAGGCCTCTATTCCTGTAGGCTTTGAAGACATAGTAGATATGTATCCGATGGACTTTGAGGAGTGGCTGTGGGCGAACGGCATCAAGCAGATTCACCTTGACTACCTAAGAAAATGCCTAGCGAGCGAAACTCCCGTTGAGGAAGCCCTGCACGACCGATTCCGTGAATTGCTCAATCAGTATGTAGTAGTTGGTGGTATGCCTGAGGTTGTAACCACTTTCATGGAAACAAAACAGATAGGCAAGGTGCTGGCCGTGCAAAGACGCATTGTCGAAGAATACAAATCAGACATGGTGAAGTACGCCCCTGCAGCCGATAAGCCGCGTATCAGGGAATGTTTCGAATCCATACCTGCTCAGCTGGCTCGTGAGTACAAGAAGTTCAGCTATACGGTAGTGCGTCGAGGTGGTCGCGGGCGCGACTATGCCGGCAGCCTGCAATGGATAGAAGATGCTGGAATTATACGCAGATGCTACAACACACGAATAACGGAACTTCCCCTTGATGGCCAACGCATCCAAAGTGAGTTCAAGGTCTATATGGCAGACATTGGCTTGCTGGTATCGATGTTGGAAGAAGGCACTCAGTCAAGCATCCTGCAAGGCGACTTGCTCAGCTATCATGGTGCCATCAAAGAGAACCTCTTGGCCGACATCTTTGGCAAAATGGGCCGAAAGCTGTATTACTTCCATAAAGACGGAGGCCTGGAACTCGATTTCCTCATACGCTATAGGGGACTGTGTACACCAGTGGAATGTAAGGCCACGACAGGAAATGCCAAGTCAATGAGCACGGTATTGAAGCATCCAGACAAATATCACGTCACAAGTGCCCTGAAACTGGGTGATTATAATGTCGGAAAAAGCGAGCAGCTACTGACCATACCAATGTATATGGCTTTTTTGCTAACAAATGTATAACAAACAGGGAGCTTTATTTCATGACATCGCGCGTGATTCAGAATAATTATGTATTTTGACACTCACAGTGCAGATCAGTGCGGCGACCGCCACAAGAACTAATAAATAAAATGATAAAAATTTTGCAGATTCGTCAAAAGGGCTTATCTTTGCAAAAAAAGTAATGATATGAAGCAGAAAATCATAGCGTTTTTGATAGGTGCAATGGCGTGGACGACGGCCGCGGCGGGCAGCTATGTGCCCACGAAGGAGAATGCGGAGGCACGGGCGGCGTTCGAAGACATGCGCTTCGGCGTGTTCATCCATTGGGGCATCTACAGTATGTTCGCGCAGGGCGAATGGTACTTGAACAGCGGACTCTCGGACGCGGAGTACCAGAAGGCCGCATCGGGGTTCTACCCCGCACGCTTCGATGCCGACGCGTGGGTCAAGGCCATCAAGGCGTCGGGCGCAAAGTATATCACGTTCACGAGCCGTCACCACGACGGTTTCTCGATGTACGGCACACAGACGGGCGACTACGACATCGTCGATGCTACGCCTTTCAAGCGCGACGTGCTGAAGGAGCTGTCGCAGGCGTGCCGCGAGCAGGACGTACGCCTGCATCTCTACTACTCGATCCTCGACTGGCACCGCACGGACTACCCCGTAGGCCGCACGGGGCTGAAGACGGGACGCGCCTTGCGACCGGACTACGACAGCTACTTCGCCTTCATGAAGACGCAGGTGAAGGAGCTGCTGACGGGCTATGCCCCCATCGGCGGCCTGTGGTTCGACGGCTACTGGGACCACGACGCGGACTCCATTCCCTTCGACTGGCGTATGCCGGAGTTCTACCGTTACATCCATGAGCTGCAACCCGCGTGCCTCATCGGCAACAACCACCATATCACGCCCATCGAGGGCGAGGACTTCCAGATGTTCGAGCGCGACCTGCCCGGCGAGAACACGGCGGGGCTGTCGGGACAGGAGGTGAGCCAGCTGCCCTTGGAGATGTGCCAGACGATGAACGGGATGTGGGGATATAAGGTAGCTGACCAGAACTACAAATCGACAGAAACACTCATCCAGCTCATCGCCCGTGCGGCCGCCAAGAGCTCGAACCTGCTGCTGAACATAGGGCCTCAGCCCAACGGCGAACTGCCTGCCGCGGCCCTCGACCGCCTGCGCGGCATCGGAGCATGGATGGACGTGAACGGCGAGAGCATCTACGGCACAAAGGGTGCCGGCGAATACGCATGGGGCGTGGCGACGAAGCGCGAAGGCTGCATGTACGCTCACGTGTTCAACAACGAGACAACGGAGATCGAACTGCCGTGGACGGGAAAGAAGCCGAAAGCGGTGATGGCGCTGGACAACGGAGCAAAGCTGCAAGCGCGGTTCGACAAGAAAGCACAACGACTGACCATCCTGCTGCCCGAAGGACGCAAAAGCGCGGACTGGGTTGCGGTGATAAAGAAATGAAGAATGAAGAATGAGGAATGAAGAATGAAGAATATAAGAGTGAAAAGTGAAAGGTAACTGCTCAGTCATGCAATGTGGGGTCGGCCTATCGGCCTCAAAATTATAAAAAAATTGAATAAGAAAATTATCAAAGGCTTCGCATAGCGTCTGTTCTTATAATTTTTTGAATTAATTTTCTGGTAATTTTGAGCGTAGCGACCATCCATGGGCACATGACTGAGTAGTTACAGTGAAAGAGTGAAAAGTGAAAAATAAAAGAATGAAGAATATGAGTTACTTGAATCTTCAAGGTATTGTGATGGAAGTGTGCTGCGGCAGTTGGCGTAGCGCGGTGAAGGCTATAGAGGACGGGGCAGAGCGCATTGAGTTGTGCCAGGCGCTGTCGGTGGATGGCCTGACTCCGTCCATGAACGTGCTGCGACGGCTGAGGGCGAAGTACCCGGGCGTGCGTATTCATCTTTTAATACGCGCGCGTGAAGGGGATTTCGTCTATGACGACGACGAGGTCGCCATCATGGAGGCTGACATCCGCGAAGCCGTGGAGGCAGGAGCTTCGGCCATCGTATGCGGTGCGCTGACGCCCGACAATGATATTGACACGGCGGCGATGCGGCGATGGATAGCGGCGGCACAAGGGCTGCCCGTGACCTTCCACCGTGCCTTCGACCACGTCCGCAACCCGCAGGCGGCGCTGGAACAACTCATCGAGCTGGGCGTGGCACGTGTGCTGACGACGGGCGGCAGAATGCCCGACGGCACGATAGCGACGACGGCCGAGGAAGGTATTCCGGCGCTGCGGGCACTGGTGGAACAGGCGGCAGGGCGCATCATCATCATGCCGGGATGCGGCGTGAACAACGACAACGCACGACGCATCATCGAGGAAACGGGAGCGAGGGAAGTACACGGAACTAAACTCAATAAAAAGATATGACAAAAGCAAAATGGATTGGCGGCTTCTTAGGGCTGCTCTCAGGTGGCCCCATAGGGGCTTTGGCGGGCTTCGTGCTCGGCGCATTATTTGATGCCGTTGCCGACGACAACGGTTTCGTCGATGGCGTGTTCGGTCGTGAGATCAACGACGGGAACGGCCCTAACAGCGGTGGCACCTACACCGGCAGCGAATATGGCGACGGCAGCTACCAGCAAGGCTATTCCCAACGTCGCATGGACGAGGGGACGCGCAACGGATTCCTGTTCTCGCTGCTGACGCTGGCCAGCTACATCATCCGTGCCGACGGCAAGATCATGCACTCGGAGATGGAGGCGATGCGCAGCTTCCTGCGCCTGAACTTCGGAGAGACCGCCGTGGAAGAGGGTAATGCGATCATGCTGAAACTGTTTGAGAAGCAGAAGCAGATGGAGGCGCAGCGGCCGGGGTCGTACCAGCAGACCATCATCGATGCCTGCCACCAGCTGAGAAGTGTGCTGACCAACTCCCAGCGCCTGCAGCTGCTGTCGCTCCTGGCGATGCTGGCAAAGGCCGACGGCCACGTGGCCTCGGAGGAGATCGCCGCACTGCGCGAGGTGACGCAGCACTTAGGGCTCTCGGAAGCCGAACTGAACTCGATGCTGAACCTCGGAGCGACGACATTGAAGGATGCTTACGCCGTGCTCGAGATTAGCGAGACGGCGACTGACGACGAGGTGCGCGCAGCCTACAAGAGGATGGTGGTGAAGCACCACCCCGACCGCGTCGCGTCGCTCGGCGAAGATGTGCGCAAGGCGGCGGAAGTGAAGATGCGCGAGATCAACGAAGCGAAGGAGCTGATCTATAAGGCGAGAGGGATGTAAGTTGAAAGTTGAAAGTTGAAAGTTGAAAATTGAAAGTTCTTCGAAGTGTCTAAGCGACCAGAGGTCGAGCGGAGAGCGGAAAGATAAAAGCCTATGAGCTTTAGGGAAAATCCCCTGAGCGTTTAGGGAAAGTTGTTTGCTATGACACGAAAAAGGCTGTACCTTTGCAGCGTCAAACATAAATAATAACCCTTTAAAGATATACAACTATGAAGACAATGAAGAATACCCTTTGGATGATGAGCGTGCTGTTCGGCGCTCTGTTCCTCTTCGCAAGCTGCGACGTTGACTACTGGTACGACAACCGCGACGACGATATTGGCTACACCGTCAGCGGACACTGGTTCGGCGACCTTGACATGTACAACAGCTATACCGGCGAGCGTGCCGAGGGTTCCGAGATTGAGTTCCGTCCCAGCGGCTACGGCTACTACCGCGGCACCGGCGTAGAGATCGACTACTACCGTCACTCACGTCCCGTGACGAACTACTTCGACTGGGAAGTGCGCAACCGCAAGCTGTACCTCTACTTCGACGACTCCGACCTGGACTGCGTCATCATGGACTACAGCCTCTCCGCCACCTACTTCACGGGTTACATCGAGGGCTACGACGGCTACAGCACACGCTTCCGCCTGCGCAATTACGACCGCTACTGGAACGACTACGGATACGGAGGCTACTACTACCGCTCGGCCACCGAAGAGGCTGACACTACGGACGTGGTCAAAGGCATCAGAGGATGCAATAGGAAAAGTGAAAAGTGAAAGAGTGAAGGCCCCTCTCCGGCTCCCCCCGTGGGGGGGAGGGAAATGAAGAGTGAGGAATGAAGAATAAAAGAATGAAATAATGAAGATAACGATTTCTGAAGAGATAAGGCTGCGGTGCCCCGAGTTTGTGGGCACCGCTGTTGTTGCGAATGTCCGGAACAGTGCCTTCAACGCCGAGCTGTGGGAGGAGATTGAGGCGTTCATCAGCGACTATCGGCAACACTATACGGTGGACAGCATCAAAGAGATGCCATCGATTGAGGCTACACGCACGGCCTACCGTCGCTGCGGCAAGGATCCGAGCCGCTATCGGCCGTCGGGCGAGGCGTTAGTAAGAAGGACGCTGAAGGGCAACGAGTTGTACCAAGTGAGCACGCTGGTGGATCTGATCAACCTCGCCAGCATCGCCTACGGCTATAGCATCGGAGGATTTGATGCCGACAGGATCGAAGGTAACGCGCTCTGCTTAGGCATCGGACGCGAAGGAGAGCCCTACGAGGGCATCGGACGAGGCGTGCTGAATATCGAGGGTATGCCCGTTTACCGCGACGCCATAGGCGGCATAGGCACACCGACGAGCGACCACGAACGTACCAAGCTGTCGTTGGAAACGACAAGCCTGCTGACCATCGTGAACGGGTACGACGGGAACCGTGAGAATGTGGACGCGTGCGCTACCTACATTCAGGAGCTGCTGCGTCGCTACTGCTACAGCGACGGCGGTTCACTCCTGCGCTTCTGACGCTTGCTCCTTCTTGCCGTAAGCGGGATCGATCTTGATGAAAGCCGACACGACGAAGGTGACGAGGCAGCAGCCCATGACCCACCAGAAGAAATTGAGATAGCCGAGATGATCTGCCATCCAACCGGCGATCATGCCGGGCAACATCATACCGAGCGCCTGCATAGCCGTGCAGATGCTGAACACCGCCGTAGAGCGCTCGCCCTGAGAGAAATAGACGAGGTAGAGCATATAGGCCGTGAAACCGAAACCATAGCCGAACTGCTCGATGAACACGCAGAGGTTGACAACGAACAACGACGGCGCAACGGAAGAGGCCAGATAGACATAGACGATGTCAGGCAGCGAGATGCTGAGCACCATGGGCCACAACCAGCGCTTCAAACCATGGCGCGAGACGCACCAGCCGCCGAGCAAGCCGCCGATGGTGAGTCCTATGATGCCCACGGTGCCATAGACAAAGCCCACCGCCTCGGTGGAGAGCGCCAGGCCGCCAGCTTCAGTCGTGTCGAGAAGGAAGGGGTTAGCTATCTTCACCAACTGACCTTCGGGGAAGCGGAAAAGCAGCATGAAGAGCAAGGCCGTAACGATATGCGGCTTCGTGAAGAAGGTCTTCAGGGCAAGCCAGAATTCGGAGAGGAGGGCCGAAGGCGTGTGGCTTTCGGTGGCGTTTTCTTTGTTTACTTTGGGCAAAACAAACGTGTGCCACAGCCAAAGCGCCAGGAAGCAGCCGGCAAGGACAAGGAAAGAGATACTCCAAGCCATAGGAATGGTTTGCGAACGTTCGAGCCAGCCGGCAAACATCACCAAGAGTCCCTGGCCGAAGATATTTCCGATGCGATAGAACGTGGAACGGATGCCTACATACAGGCTCTGGTCGTGAGTGTCGAGGCCAAGGATATAAAGACCGTCGGCAGCGATATCATGTGTGGCACTGGCGAAGGCCAGGATCCAGAAGAAGGCAAGGGAGCCTTGGAGCCAGAAAGACGTAGGAAGGGTGAAAGCGATGCCGGCGAAACCGGCGCCGATAAGCAACTGCATCAGCAGAACCCACCATCGCTCGGTCTTGATTGCCGCGATGAAAGGACTCCACAGCGGTTTGATGACCCAGGGAAGATAGAGCCACGAGGTGTAGAGGGCGAGGTCGGTGTTGGAAAGACCGAGACGCTTGTACATCGTGGTGGCGATGACCATAACGGCAACATAAGGCAGCGCTTCTGCCAAATAGAGGGATGGCACCCAAGCATAAGGCTTATTATTCATAATCGATAGGAATAGAGGATGCTGAAAGTAGGTTGGAAGATGGAGACGCTATCTGGCGATAGCCTACGTAACCGGCGACAAGGGATGGAAGGGCCAACAGGGCATCAAGGGTGAAGAAGAGATGGAAGCCGAGAAGGGAAACCAACCAACCCGAAGCGGCAACGGCGGGCAGCATAACCAGCGACACAAGCGGGATATATAAGTAGTTGATCGTGCTGCGATAACGCTCGCCGGAGATATAACGGACGAAGACCATGCAAGCATTCAAGCCGAAACCGAAGAAGAGCTGCGCCAGGAAAGTGGCGAAGCAAAGCCAGAGCAGACTCGAAGGAGGCCAGATGGTCATCACATAATAGACGAAAGGCGACAGCGGGAGGCTGAGCACCATGAAGAAGAAAGCCCGACGCGACCACTCCTTGACCTGAAGCAAACGATGGCCAACGCCAAGACCGACGGAGAAAGCCATCACACCGACCGTGCCCTGCGCCAGTCCGATCCATTGAAGGGAGCAGCCGAGACCGCCCTCGGCATGAGAGGCGAAGAGAAAGATGACGCGCGTGTAGAAGAGGAGCGATTGCGGCAGAAGGAGGAAGAACAGGCTCACGATCACGGCCAGCCAATGGGGCTTGTGCAAGATGCGGTCGATGACGTGAACCTCGGCCTTGACGGCATCACGAAGCGATTCCGCCTGACTGCGGTTGCCGACGTTCGGCGTGCGCAGAACGATGAAATTGTAGAGGAAGAGCAGGAGATAGAATCCGGCGACGAGGTAGATGGCAGTGCTCCACGACAGGGCAATGGCCTGACGGCGGTTGTGGTAGAACACCTCCAAAGCACCGACGGCCATGATCATAGCGCCATAGGTGACGATGGTGCTGACCTGCGAATAGAACATCTTCGAGCTGTTGTAGTAGCGCTGCTCATGAGGGCGGAGCATTCGTTCGTAGTACATCCTTGCTGCCAATTCGTGCCAGGCGCAGAACATGCACAGGACAAGAAAGGCGACGAAGACGAGCGCCACGCGCCAGCTGAGGGTCGTCGTGCAGATGAAGGCCAGCGCCACAAGACAGGCGAAGATAGCGGCCTCGATGATGCGCAGCACACGGGCAAACCGCCCCCGATGGCGCACCTTCTCGCGAACAAACGACTTCAACACCCACGGCAAGGAGAGAAGGCCACAAAGCAAGGTGCTAACCTCCCATCCGATGCCCAACTGCAGAAACATCAGCAGCGCCACGAAAGTGATCATGGCACTGGGGATGGATTCTGCAGCAAATAAGGTCGGGAGCCAGCGCATTCAGCTATATTAGTACGAACGTGCGATGAGGACGCGGTACTTGGCAGGTTTGCCGCTGACCATGTCCGTACCGGGTGTCTGCTCGAAGTCGAACGGCACGCAACGGATCGTAGCCTGTGTGTCCTCCTTGATCTTAGCCTCGGTCTCGGGCGTGCCGTCCCAATGGCAGAGGAAGAAGCCGCCGTCCTTGACGCGCTCCTTGAACTCCTCGTAGTTGTCGCACTCGAAGATATGTTCGTCGCGGTACTTGCGGGCCTTCTCGAAGATGGCTGTCTGCATATCATCGAGCACAGCCTTGACGTGCTGGGCGATGCCTTCGACGCTGAGTTCTTCCTTCTCCAAGGTGTCGCGGCGCATGAGCTCGATGGTGCCGTTCTCAAGGTCGCGACCGCCCATGACGAGGCGCACGGGAACGCCCTTCAGCTCGTAGTCGGCGAACTTGAAGCCCGGACGCTTCTGGTCGTTGTCGTCGAGCTTCACGCTGATGCCCAGTGACTTCAGCTCGTCAGCGATTTCGCGGAGCTTGACGCGAATGGCATCCAGCTGCTCCTCGGTCTTATAAATAGGAATAAGGACGACCTGTGTGGGCGCCAAGGCGGGCGGCAGCACGAGGCCGTTGTCGTCGGAGTGCGTCATGATGAGTGCGCCCATGAGACGTGTGCTCACGCCCCACGACGTAGCCCAGGCATATTCCGGCTGGTTGTCCTTGTTGAGGAACTGCACGTCGAAAGCCCGTCCGAAGTTCTGTCCAAGGAAGTGACTGGTGCCGCTCTGCAACGCCTTGCCGTCCTGCATCATCGCTTCGATGGTGTAGGTGTCAAGGGCGCCGGCGAAGCGCTCCGTCTCGCTCTTCACGCCCTGCATGACGGGCACGGCCATCACCTTCTCGGCGAAGTCGGCATAGACCTTCAGCATCAGACGTGCGCGCTCTTCGGCCTCCTCGCGGGTGGCGTGGGCGGTGTGGCCTTCCTGCCAGAGGAATTCGGCGGTGCGGAGGAACAGGCGGGTGCGCATCTCCCAGCGCATGACGTTAGCCCACTGGTTGATGAGCAGGGGGAGGTCGCGGTACGAGTGGATCCAGTTCTTGTAGGTGTTCCAGATGATGGTCTCGGAGGTAGGACGTATGATGAGCTCCTCTTCGAGCTTAGCCTCGGGATCAACGACGACACCGTCGTGCGTCTCGTTGGTCTTCAGGCGGTAGTGAGTGACCACAGCGCATTCCTTGGCAAAGCCTTCGACGTGCTCAGCCTCGCGTGAGAGGAAGCTCTTGGGGATGAGCAAGGGGAAGTAGGCGTTCTGCACGCCCGTCTCCTTGAACATACCGTCGAGGATATGCTGCATCTTCTCCCAGATGGCGTAGCCGTAGGGTTTGATGACCATACATCCGCGGACATCGCTCTGCTCGGCGAGGTCTGCCTTCACTACAAGTTCGTTATACCATTGCGAGTAATTCTCGCTTCGTTTAGTCAGGTTTTTGAGTTCTTTTGCCATAATAAAAAGGTCTTTTTTGTTTTTTCGGGTGCAAAGTTAGTGAAATATCATCAAAGAAAAGCATAAAATTGCCGCTTTTGACACTTCGTATGAAGAAAAATGTGTATTTTTGCACTCGAAAACTCAAAACAACATCATTATTCATCAAACACATTAAGAAACTATGAAAGGATTAAAGTTCTATGCACTCGGCCTCTGCGCCGCTTTACTCATCGAATCTTGTGGTATGAGCAACACCGCCAAGGGTGGTATCATCGGTGGTACCAGTGGTGCAGCTCTCGGCACAGCCCTCGGCGCTATCCTGGCCAAGAAGGGTAACAAGACGAAGGTCGGTGCTATCGCAGGTGCTGCCGGTGCAGCCGTAGGTACTGCTGCCGGTATCCTCATCGGCCGCAAGATGGACAAGGCTAAGAAGGAAGCCGAGAAGATTGCCAACGCTCAGGTAGAAGGCGTGGTTGACGGCAACGGTTACGATGCCGTGAAGGTGACCTTCGACAGCGGTATTCTCTTCCCTACGGGTAAGTCCACCCTGAATGCCATCGCCAAGAGCTCTTTGGACAACTTCGCCACCAACGTGTTGATCCCCAACAATCTGATGAGTGTAGGTGTCATCGGCTTCACCGACAACCAGAGCTGGCGCAACAGCACTGCCGAACAGAGCAAGCAGAAGAACCTCGTGCTCTCGCAGCAGCGCGCAGCAGCCGTCAGCAACTATCTGCTCCAGAGCGGCGTTGCACAAACACAAATCAAGGAAGTCGTAGGTCTCGGCGAAGACAACCCCGTGGCTGACAACTCCACAGCTACTGGTCAGGCTCAGAACCGCCGCGTCGAGGTTTACCTCTATGCAAGCCCCGAAATGATCCAGCAAGCTGAAGCTGGCACACTGCAATAAGTTAGTTGACGAGTTGATGAGTTAACAAGTTGACGAGTTGACAAGTTGACGAGTTGACGAGTTGACAA
>Ga0310697_10001468_pt1 | contig 27569 bp, 22 predicted proteins | sample 172DNAGHGlowgp2_FD_203883 | JGI IMG/M metagenome (GOLD analysis project Ga0310697, IMG submission 203883) | Sheep rumen microbial communities from Palmerston North, Manawatu-Wanganui, New Zealand - 1728 DNA GHGlow gp2 (v2) (version 2) | ecosystem: Host-associated > Mammals > Digestive system >...
GACCGCTTCCAACCCTTCGGCATGAAGGGCACACGATTAGTCAGCGACCTGCTTACCGACATGAAGCTTTCGCTCTTCGACAAAGAGCGCCAATATGTCATCTGCAGCGGAGAACGCATCGCCTGGGTCGTAGGATTACGCTCCGCCGCAGGATATGAGGTTGACGGAAACACTCGCCATGTGATGACTATCACTTTACTGTAATCATTAGACTATTGGTACCTGCATAATAAATAGTAAATCATCGAGTTTGTATATTATCTAAGGTGTTTCTACCTTTAGTAGGTGAGCAATCTGTGCTATTCATCATTCAATATGCGAAAAACTATGCGAAAATGGATTCTTGCAGCTCTTGCTGTTTTGTATGTGATAGCCATCATTATACATTTTAGAGAGGCTCGTCTAAAAGAAAAGATGGACTTAGAGCTCAATCTAATGTTGGTTCAGAATGCTCAGAACGAAATGAACGTAAATGATGCTACAATCAACAATTTGCAGAGTTACTATTCAAACCCATTACGTATTTGGACAAGAAACCGTGATAAGCTTCGTGCCTATTACATTCTTGGCTGTGCATATCGGGATAGGAAGGAATCTCCGGCATACATTTTCATTTGGGAAAAAGCCGCTTGTCATGCAGATACGCTAAATCTTTCATGCGACTATACTACTCTTGCTAAAATCTATGGGCAGTTAGCAAATGCATATGCTAAATTGTATCTGCCCTCGAAACAACGTGAAGCAATAAAGTTATACGACAAGTATTATCAAAGATCAAGTTTACGTGAACAAAGTAGTTCAAGAAATGTAGATTCTTTAATCAAAGACAGATATTATAAAGATGAGAAGGATGTCAGAATAATCGCTCAAGCGCATGAAAGTTATTATGATGCGAAATTGGAACATCTTAATAAAGAATACAATAAGAGCTATTTGAAAGTAAGCATCATTAGTACCACCTTGTTTATTATGTGCTTCGGCTCTTTCTTTGTTTTTCGGACTAAAAGGGAAAGGTCAAGCAAAGAGTTTCCTGTGGAAATAATGTCATATTCCTCAGAAAAGAACGAATCACGAGCCTTGATGATATCAAAATGGAAAGATTTTTATTATAATACGACTTCCAATTTCCCGGTTAAAGATGAAAAGAGTTTATTGGGATCGGAGATCGTTCTATTGTTCAAAGAAATCTGCCAAGTACGTTCAGAAAAGAAAAATGGAGTAATTAAAATACTTCAGCCGCGAGCATGTGATAGTAAAGAATGGAGTAGACTGTTGGAGGTAATAAAGCTATATCATTATAGGTTCTATTATTTCATAACCGTTATAAAGCCTCTTCCTCGGCTTCAACTCAAAGTATGCATACTTTCCCGACTGGGCTTTTATGTTTCAGATATTGCTGTTATTCTTGGAACGACAATCCAGAATGTTTCCAATGCTCGGAGCAAGGCAGTAAGAACCCTATTTGAGATGGATGACACTCAATTGTTAGACGTTCTTTTGTCTGAACTGAGTTAAGAAGAACCGTTGTCATTTGTTCCTTTCGGGCTCTGCTTTATCTTTTTGGAAATGGCTTAAACATATTATCGTCAATTAGTTGTGCGTGAATAATGTATTCAAGTGTATTTCTTGCAGGAAATATATTTGAACGTATCCTATTATTATCGTACCTTTGTAGCGCCAAACAAAACAATCAAAACTATATGATTATGTATTCTACTCATTATCGCTATTATCTAACAGTTGCCACTGTGGCTTTCGTTGTGTTTCTTTGCATTCGTGTTATTAGTTATCTACCATATATTCATACGGCTTTAGCAGAATCTATCTGCTTTTGGGAATTGGCTTGGATTTGTTGCTTTAAAGCGAAAAAAGAGAATATTCCATTAAGAGGCGTGGTGTTAGCCATTCTAATTGGCCGTCTATTTTTAGAACTGCCCGAACGGACAGCGTATTTCCGTGATAGTCTCATTTCATTACCGAGTCCTGTTATATGCATTGTTTGCATATTGTTAGGTACATTCTGTACGCTGAAACCTAAATCTTGGGTTTATTTCTTGTCCTTAGTCATTATCTATATAATGAATGTGTTCATCTATGACGCATGGAGGGATTATATACTCACATTAAAAACCATTTAATCATAATTATCAATGAAAAAAAGGACTTATACAGATGGTCATTGGAGCACCAGGAAGATCTCTTTTTCTCTTCATCACCTTAGCATCAATCGTCTTATCTCTGTTGACATTGATTTTGCGGAGTTCCTCACTTATTCATGGTGCTTACGGAGAAACAATATGTTTCTTTGCCCTTTCATGGTATTTGTGTAAAAACAGCAGGATACAGAAAAAATCACTCCTCGGAGTTACATTTTCCATTATAGCAGGCCGATTATTAATTGAAGCTGTCTTAAGGGTAATCGGTTGTTACAACTTAAATATCTATAGCATCGTGCCAATTTCATCTGCTTTAATACCTTTTATTACGTGCGTAAGTGTCATATTAGCAATGATATGCTGTTACGAAAGACGCATTATTACATACGTCTTGTCAACGATTATTCTCCTTCTCATTAATTCTGCTCTTCATCATTCATGGTTGGAATATTGTCTGGCAATTCGAAATAATATGCCATAACCAAAGAGTTTCCATCTTTATAATAAAATCCGTCGTAGTGCAATGACTACGACGGATTACTTGATTGAATACTAATGGTTTGTCTAGACACAATGGTGTGTCGAAAGGACTTACTTGCGGTTGTGATGACGCATGTGGTTGAGAAGTCCGATGTTCAGGAGTGAGCGCTCGGCAACGGCTGCACGCGTGTCGGCGCCAAAGTCGAAGCTGTTGGCTTTGACTTCGTAGTCGTCGCGACGTTCGGTGTAGGTGTATTTCACGTCGTCGGCTACGCGGATGGCGTCATAGGAGTTGAATTCGTAGTCGCACTCGAATTTGAAGTCATCGTCGATGGTGTGTCCGCTGAGGTCCTTACCTTCGGTTTCGCAGATGATGGCATAGGGCAACTGACGCGTTGCGCGTCCAAGCATACCGATGTAGGCCATAGCGGAGATGATGTCCTCCTGTTCGCCTAAACAAGCATCAGCTACATGAGGTGTCCACTGATAGAAGCGGTTGTAGAAGTCAGGCGTATTGTCGTACTTGAAGCTGTAGCTATGCGTCTGTTTTGCAGTCTTCTTGTCGCCTCCATTGTTCTCTGTTTCAGTCGTTTTTACCTTCAGGCGACGCAAGCTCTGGTTGTCATACGTGAATTCGTAGTCGGCATCGTAGGCGTACGTTATCTTCTGTCCGTCCTCAACGAATTGTTCTTCGGACTCCACTTCGATGCCAGTGAGCTGACGGCTGATGTAGTTGAACTTCACAACGGCCCCTGCACTATTGTCGGCGTTTGCGCTTTTGAGCTTATAGTTGATTTTCACGAGATTATTGAGGGCATTGAACTTGAAGGTGAACTCAGCCGTTCCTTCGTCTCGTTTCACTTCGAGCGTATTTCCACTCATGTCGAATTTCTCGTCGTTCATGCGGATGTAGTCCAGTTTGCCGTTGCTTTTGTAAGCGTAACTGATGTCGCCGACTGTCCGCACGCGGTAACCGGCAGGCAGGTCGGAGGTCAAGTCGCCATCGAGGTTGCCCACGGTGCGTTCATCGAAACCGTCGGCTTCGCACGAGGTGAGGCTCATGGTGGCGAGTGATGCAGCCAAGAGCAGAATGGCCATAGAATAGATCTTTTTCATTGTCGTAGAGCGTGTTGTGGTTAGAGGGATGAATAATGGGTTATTTCATTTCTTCCTCGTCGCGCATGTCGATTTCCTGCCCGTCGGGGGCGTAGAATTCGTATTGCAGGAAGGCGAGGCGTTGATTGGGCATGATGCGGACGCCGAAGCCGTACTTCATCTGCCAGCGGCGCTTCAGCGAGATGAGGCCCTGGTTGATGTAGGCGGCGACGTAGGGGTGTACGTGTAGGACAAATGAACGGATGCCAAGTGTTGTGACGAGCTTGTCGATCTTCTCTTCGAGCACGTCGGTGAAGAGGAAGCTCGACTTGATGGTGCCTTTACCCATGCACGTGGGGCAGGTCTCGTCAACGCGCACTTCCATGACGGGTCGCACACGCTGGCGGGTGATTTGCATGAGTCCGAACTTCGAGAGAGGCAGGATGTTGTGGCGTGCACGGTCGCGCTTCATGTTCTCTACCATACGTTCGTAGAGTTTCTGGCGATCTTCTGCTACGGCCATGTCGATGAAATCGACGACGATGATGCCGCCCATATCGCGCAAGCGCAGTTGGCGTGCCAGCTCGTCGGCGGCTCCGAGGTTCACTTCGAGCGCGTTGGCTTCTTGCCCATCGGGGTTCTTGGTGCGATTGCCGCTGTTGACATCGACCACGTGCAAGGCCTCGGTGTGTTCGATGATGAGGTAAGCGCCGTGTTTGTAGCTGACGGTCTTACCGAAGGAGGTCTTGATCTGCCGTGTCACGTCGAAATTGTCGAAGATGGGCAGCTTGCCCTTGTACAATTTGACAATCTCGGTCATCTCCGGTGCTATCATCTTGACGTAGTCGTGTACCTCGTCGAAGATTTGTGCATCGTTGATGTAGATGTTTTCGTAGGTGGGGTTGAAGAGGTCGCGCAGGAGTGCCACGGTGCGGCTTGTCTCCTCGTAGCAGAGGCACGGCAAGTCCTTGGCACGTTGAGCACGGGCGATGGTGTCTTCCCATCGCTTGAGGAGAATCATCAGTTCTTGGTCGAGTTCGGCCACACGCTTGCCCTCGGCCACGGTGCGTACGATGACGCCGAAGTTCTTGGGCTTAATGCTCTGGATGAGCTGTTTGAGGCGTGCACGTTCGGCTCCCGACTTAATCTTGGAGCTGACGCTGACTTTGTCCGAAAAGGGTACGAGGACGAGGAATCGTCCGGGGAAGGTTATCTCACACGTCAGCCTGGGACCCTTGGTGGAGATGGGTTCCTTGACAATCTGCACGAGCACTTCCTGTCCCAGCTGCAGCGAGTTCTGCACGCTGCCTTCCTTGGGCAGCTCGGGTTGGATTGTGGCTCGCGAGATGGGGAACAGGTTCTTCTTGTCGCTTTGCACCTGCTTGAGGTACTTGGCAAACGAGTTGAACTGTGGTCCCAGGTCGAGGTAGTGGAGAAAGGCGTCGCGCTCATGGCCCACGTTGACGAAGCAAGCGTTCAGGCCCGGCATGAGCTTACGAACGCGTGCGTAATAGATGTTGCCGACGTTGAAACTCGCCTGCTGCTCCTCCTCCTGATACTCGACAAGGCGCTTATCCTCGGTCAGGGCTATGGCGATCTTCTTCGGTTGGACATCTACGATTACTTCACAGGTCATGAGATTTCTTTCGATTGATAAAAATGACGTTTAACGTTCAGCGTTTAATGTCAGGTGTTGGATGGTTGCTGCTAAAAACAGATTTGCTGATGGCAAATTACCTTAGACTTTAAGCCTTGAACCTTAAACTTAAACTGAATACTTATAAACAAGGAACAAACCGACCCCAGAGCGGGGGTGAGATTTGTTCCTCGTTGTGACTCACAAAGTCCGAAGGAGACGTCGAGTCATAACAGAGCATCTTTTTTACTTGCTCTTATGTCTGTTCTTTCTCAGTCTCTTCTTACGCTTGTGAGTAGACATCTTGTGTCTTTTTTTCTTTTTTCCGCTCGGCATAGCTGATAGGTTTTTATGAGTTTAACGAATGATATATATATAAATGAATGGTGTGCTTAGATTATTTCTTCACAGCGTCGAAGAACACCTTGGCGGGCTTGAAGTGAGGAATGTTATGCTCGGGGATAATCATCGTCGTGTTCTGCGTGATGTTGCGAGCGGTCTTCTGAGCGCGCTTCTTGAGGATGAAGCTGCCAAAGCCGCGGAGATAAACGTTCTCTTCGTTGGCAAGAGCGCCCTTCACCTGTTCCATGAACGATTCAACTACTGTGAGTGCTGTTGTTTTGTCAATGCCAGTCTCCTTGGAGATGTAGCCGACGATTTCTGCTTTTGTCATTTTTGTGTTAATGATTATAAGTTTGTAATTATGGGTTTTATAACTCAAATTTTCTCTTTTGGCTTGCAAAGGTAGCAACTTTCAGTCAGTTACGAAAATCTTTCGCCCTTTTTTTTGCAAAAAAATAACTTTACGGCCTCTTTTTTACGCTAATAAGCCCTTTTTTGCCTATCTTTGCACCATGAATAGCTTATTTTCGGTCACTTTACTGCGTTGGTTTGCAGCCAATGGACGTTCGCTCCCGTGGCGTGAGCGCGACGATGCCTATGCTATTTGGCTGAGTGAAATTATCTTGCAACAGACGCGTGTCGAGCAGGGGCGCGACTACTGGCTCCGTTTCATGCAGCGTTTCCCCACCGTGGAGGCCCTGGCTGCCGCTACGGAGGATGAAGTCCTGCGGCTGTGGCAGGGCTTGGGCTACTACAGCCGTGCCCGAAACCTCCATGCTGCAGCCCGTCAGGTCGTCGCGATGGGCGGTTTTCCCCGCAGTGTAGAGGGTTTGCGGCAGCTCAAGGGCGTTGGCGACTACACGGCCGCCGCCGTCGCCTCCATGGCTTTCAACGAGCCTGCCGCCGCTGTCGATGGCAACGTATTTCGTGTGCTGGCCCGCCATTTCGGCATCGCCACAGCCATCAACACCACCGAAGGACATCGCGAGTTCACGGCCCTTGCCACCGAGCTGCTTCCTCTGCGCGAGGCGGGCACTTTCAACCAAGCCATGATGGACTTCGGAGCCACCCTGTGCACGCCTCGCAGTCCACGTTGTGCGGATTGTCCCTTCGTGGAAACCTGCGTAGCACGGCGCGAGGGCAGGGTAGAGGAGCTACCCGTAAAGCTCAGGAAAACCACAATCCGTGAGCGACGCCTCGCGTATATATATATAAGGTGTAAAGGCGATACGGCCATCCACCGTCGCGGAGCTGGCGATATATGGCAGGGATTGTGGGAGCCGGTGAAAATGGAAAATGGAGAATGGACAATGTATAATGGACAATGTATAATGTATAATGGAGAATGTATAGTGGAGAATGGACAATGTTTGATGGATAATGCTATTCTGTTGGCGAAGGATGTTAAGCACGTCCTCACCCATCGTATCCTCCTCGCCGACTTCTATTTCCTCGACACCCCTTCGCGTCCTCCCTTGCCCCCCGACTACATCTGGGTTCCTGAGTCTGCGCTCGACGACTACGCCAAGCCCCGTCTCATAGAACGCCTCCTGGAGATGGTGCCGTAAAGTCATCCTGCCTACTTTCTACGTTTCACGGCGGTGAATGCGTGTTTCCCGTCCATGAAATCTGTGTTTCACGGCGGGAAACACAGATTTCACGTCGAAGAATCGTTTATGCGGTTAAGAGGGTGCGGCTTTGCTGCCATCTTCAATGACGAAGTCTTCTATGAGAGACGAGGTTTGCGCTTAATCGCTTTTGCCCTTATGAATGGCTCACTTCCCGCTCAGCATTAGATCATATCTTCTATGAGGGCAATGCTTATGGCGGCGGCAGCTGTACGCAAGTCAGCCGTGGTAAAGACCAGGGCGAGGTTTATGACGTATGGGATGGCGACTGGAGCCAGGAGTGAGTTCCTCTGACATCTTTACAAACAAAGAGCACCCTAATTTGCGGGTGCTCTTTTTATTTGGAATGTTGTGGCGTTAATCTGTTGTTGCGGGTTCCTTGCCTACGATGACTTTGATTTTGACGATGCGTCGCTCGTCCATCTCCATGACTTCGAAGGTGTAGCGGTCGTAGGTGATGCGCTCGTGTAGCTGCGGGAACTCGCCTTTGATTTCGAGGAGCAGGCCGGCAAGCGTGTCGGCGTCGCCTGCCACTTCGTCGAGGGCTTCCTCGGGCAACTGCATGATCTTGCGGAAGTCGCTGAGGAGCGTCTTGGCCTCGAAGACGTAGGTGTTTTGGTTCAGTCGCGTGAACGCGCGTTCCTCTTCATCATATTCGTCGTTGATTTCGCCTACGATTTCCTCGATGATATCTTCCATTGTGACGAGCCCGCTGGTGCCTCCGAACTCATCGACGACGATGGCGATGTGCACTTTCTGTGCCTGGAAATCGCGCAGGAGGTCGTCAATCATCTTGGTCTCGGGCACGAAGGTGGCGGGCCGCACGAGGGTCTGCCAGCGGAAATTGGCGGTCTTGCCGATGTGGGGCAGCAGGTCCTTGATGTAGAGGATTCCGCGTATGTTGTCCTCGGTGTCGGCGTAAACGGGGATGCGCGAGTAGTTGTTCTCGACGACGCATTTGATGACTTCGGGGAAGGGCGTCTTGATGTCGAGGTCCACGATGTCCACGCGCGGCGTCATGACTTCGCGTGCCATTTCGCCGCCGAAGCGTATGATACCTTTGAGCATCTGCTGCTCGTCGGCTATCTCCTTCTTGTCGGTGAGTTCCAGGGCCTGCTCAAGGTCGTCCACGGAGAGCTGCTGGGCAGCGTGGATGTGCGAGGTGAGGCGTCCGGACTTGATCAGCAGCCAGCTCACGGGCCACCACAGCTTGACGAGCAGGCCATAGACGGGTGCACAGAGGCGTGCCATGGCAAGCGGTTTCTGCGCCGAGGCGATCTTGGGCATGACCTCGCCGAAGAGGAGCAGCAGGAAGGTCAGCAGCACCGTCATGAACAGGAATTCGAGCCATGTGTTCCCTCCGAAGTCGATGGTTCCGTGGAAGAAATAGGTCAGCAGCATGATGATGGCCACGTTGACGAAATTGTTGCTGCAGAGGATGGTGGCCAGCAGGCGCTCGCTGTCGTCGAGGAGTCTGAGTATGCGTTGGTCGTTGGGCGTGCGTTCTTCCTCGAGCTCGGCGTGGTCGGCGGGCGAAAGCGAGAAGAAGGCTATTTCGCTGCCGCTGACGAAGGCAGAGCAGGCGAGCAGTACGACGGACAGGCACAACGCAATCCATGCTCCCGTGGTGGGAGGTTGCGTGGTGATGCCGTCAAAGATGAGGATTATGCTTGATAGAAAATAGTCCATTTATGCGTGTTATTTCTCTCCAGACTTGTCGGTGGCGTCGGCTTCCATCTTGCTGTTGAAGAGCTTGAGCGAATCGGCCCAAATCTCGGTGATGTAGCGTGTGATGCCTTTCTTGTCGTCGTAGGAACGTGTCTGTATCTTGCCCTCGACGTAGATGAGGTCTCCTGTGTGGACGTATTTCTCCACGATCTCGGCCGTACGGCGCCAGAAGATGATGTTGTGCCATTCGGTGCGTTCAGGCACTTCGGTGCCGTCCTGAAGGCGGTAGGCGCGTTCGCTGGTTGCCAGGCGCACTTGTGCCACGCAGACGCCTTGATCCACGTATCTGACGTCGGGCTCCTTGCCCACGTGACCTAAAAGGATAACTTTATTAACGGATGCCATTATGTACACTGGATATTGTTCTGCAAAGATACAACGAATAATTGAAACAGCCATCATGAAAGGGCAAATATTTGCAAAAATGGGCTTTTCAAGCGAAAAGAAGTACATTTTTGTGCGATAATTGATGTATTTAGGCCGTTTCTTCGTATATTTGCACAGAATTTAACGCATATCGTCACTTTACAATCATCACCATTCGTCGTGTCGCCGACCGATTATTTTTAATCTTTAACGATAATGTCCTTTTTAGTTGTTTTCAAGCTTCTCGGCTCGCTGGCGTTGCTCATGTTCGGTATGAAGACCATGAGTGAGGCGCTTCAGAAAATGGCGGGTCCCCAGTTGCGTCATGTCCTTGGTGCCATGACCACCAACCGCTTCACCGGTGTGCTCACGGGTATGACCGTCACCGCTTCCGTGCAGTCGTCCACGGCAACGACCGTGATGACCGTGTCGTTCGTCAATGCCGGCCTTCTCACGTTGGCGCAAGCCATCTCCGTCATCATGGGCGCCAACATCGGCACGACGCTGACCGCATGGATCATGTCAGCCGGTATGTCCTTCGACGTTACCAATGCCGTCTATCCCGCCTTCTTCCTGGGCATTATTCTCATCTATCTGAAGAAATACCGCTACATCGGCGATTTCCTCTTCGGCATCTCGTTCCTCCTCCTGGGTCTGGGTACGCTGCGTGCCACGGGCATGGAGATGCACTTGGGCGAGAACCAGGCCGTGCTCGATTTCTTCGCGTCGTTCGACCCGACAGCGTTTTCCACGACCATCATCTTCCTCCTCTTAGGTGGCGTGCTCACTTTCTGCGTGCAGTCGTCAGCAGCCGTTATGGCCATCACGATGATCCTCTGTTCTAGTGGCGCGCTGCCGATCTATCAGGGCATTGCGCTGGTCATGGGCGAGAACATCGGCACCACTATCACTTCGAACCTGGCTGCGCTCTCGGCCAACACCCAGGCACGCCGTGCGGCACTCTCGCACATGTTCTTTAATCTCTTCGGCGTTTTCTGGGTGCTCTTCGTCTTCCGTCCCTTCATCGATTTCGTCTGCGGTCTTGTGGGCTACGACGTGGAGATGACGAAGGATTCCGTCAGCGTTGAAGCTTTCATGGAGAACGCCGCCAAGCTGAGTTTCGTGCTCGCCGCCTTCCACACTTGTTTCAACGTAGCCAACACGTTAATCCTTATCTGGTTCATTCCTCAGATCGAGCGTTTCGTCTGTTGGGTCATCAAGCCCAAGAAGATTGACGAGGAGGAGGATTTCCGTCTGCATTTCATCACCGCGGGATTCATGAAGACGCCCGAGCTCAGCGTGCTCGAAGCGCAGAAGGAGATTCAGTCCTTCTCCGACCGTATGCAGCGTATGTTCGCAATGGTGCGCGAGTTGCTCATTCTCTCGTCGTCATCTACGGGCAAGAAGAAGAACAACCAGACGGAGGAATTCACGAAGCTCTTCACCCGCATCGAGAAGTACGAGAGCATCTCCGACAACATGGAACTCGAAATCGCCAACTATCTCGACCAGGTCAGCGACGCCCATCTGTCCGACGAGACGAAGGCCAAGATTCGTGCCATGCTCCGCGAAATCTCGGAACTCGAATCAATTGGCGACTCGTGCTACAACATGGCACGCACCATCTCGCGCAAGTATCAGGGCAAGGAGGATCATTTCAACGATTTGCAGTACCAGCGTCTCCACCAGATGATGGAACTCACCGACAACTCGCTGACCCTCATGAATCAGCTCATGTCCGGTCGCAAGGAAGCGTTCGACATCAACCGAACCCTCAACACCGAGAACGAGATCAACAACTATCGTTCGCAGCTCAAGCAGCAGAACATCATCGACGTGAACAACCACGAGTACACCTATGCCGTGGGAACCATCTACATGGATCTCGTCAACGAATGCGAGAAGCTGGCTGACTACGTGGTCAATGTGGTTGAAGCACGTATGGCTACCCGTCTGAGGGAGGCTTAAGTCACGGCTGGCCGTAATCGCGGTGGCCGAAGATCTGTGTGCCGATGCGGATGAGTGTGGCGCCTTCGTCGATGGCGATGTGCCAGTCGTCGCTCATCCCCATCGACAATTCTTCGAAGGTTGGCATTTGTGCCTGCTCGAAGAACTGGCGGGCGCGGTGGAAATCAGCACGTATGCGGGTGGTGTCGTCGGTGTTCGTAGCCATGGCCATGACACCGGCCAGTTCCACGCCCGCGAGTTGTTGCCACGCTCCGCTGTCGAGGTAAGCCTGGGCTTCATCCGTGGTGAAGCCGAATTTCGTCTCTTCTTCTGCCACATGGAGCTGCAGCAGACAGCGTACGACGCGCCCTGCCTTCAGCGCCTGCTTGTTGATTTCCTCGAGCAGCCGCGGCGAGTCTGCAGCGTGGATGAGGCTGACATACGGAGCGATATATTTGACTTTATTGGTCTGCAGATGGCCGATGAAGTGCCACTCCAGGCCGGCGAGGTCGCTCAGTTCCACGTGCTTGCCTTGCAGTTCCTGGGCGTGGCTCTCGCCGAACAGGCGTTGCCCTGCGGCGTAAGCCTCGCGGATGGCCGATGCCGGATGGTACTTCGACACCGCCACCAGGCGCACGCCGGAGGGCAACTGCTCCGTGATGCGATGAATCTCTTCGGCTATCATTCTTCCTTTTTATAGTGGAACACGTCCATGATCGGGGTTTCAGTTATCGTGACAATCACCCAGTCGCCGAGCGTGCCTTTCATGGACTTGTCGAGGTTCTTGAGGGCATCGCGGAAATCGGTGGCCTGCACGAGTACGTTCTGGCTGGTACGCTTCTCGGCGCCGGTCTTTTCGTCGAGGGTGATGAAAGCCACCTTGGCTTTGTACCAGCGGTCGGCGGCAGCGTCCTCGGCTTCGACGATTTCGGCCAGACGGGCACGCTTGATGTCGGTTACGGTGAACTCGCCGCTGATGTAGGGCGTCATCTCTTCGATGAAACGGCGTTCAGCTTCCGTGAAGCTCAACGCGTCAACCATGTACGTTTCAGTCACTTTCTTCAGAAGGCCGGTCTCCATCGTCTTTTCGAACCGGACTTTACATTCAAACCATTCGCTGTTCATCGTTTTTACAGGTGTTTAATGTTTAATGTTTACAGTTTAAAGTTTATTGATTCATATTGAGTGCAAAGGTAGTCATTTTTTCGAGAAAAGTGAATGACGAAGGAGCGAAAAGTGGAAAAAATACACGAAAAGAGCAAAAACTCGTACCTAATAACCTTTAACCGTAAACTTTTTACTACCTTTGCGCCCATAAACCAACTAAATCAAACTAACACGTATGAAACTGAAAACAATTCTTCTCGTAGCTGCCCTCGTGGTTGCAGCTCCAACATGGAGCCAACACAGAGCAGGACGACAGTCTGTCATGCTAAATGCCAAAGACTTAGTCGTAAAAACGAAACAGAACACTACGTATTATTACCTGGTCTCCAGCGAGGATTCTCCGGTCGTGCATTTCGAGGGCGGTCAGGTGCGCATCTTCGATGACGTATTTACGTTGACCGACATCCAGTCGTTGCGCCTTCATGCCCTGCCGCGTTTCCTTCTCAATGAGGACAGCACTACCTACGACAAGAACAAATCCGTGGACCACGGCCTGATGGCGCTTCGCCGTTCGCTCACCGTGGGCAAGTGGAACTCCCTGACGCTACCCGTCAACCTGACCGGTGAACAGGTGGTCTATGCCTTCGGCGAGGGCACTGAGATTGCCGTGCCACGAGGCATACGCGAGAACGACGTCGCCGTGGTGGAGTTCGAGACGCAGGAGCTCACGCCCTCCGAAGTTGTCATCAAGGCAGGATACCATTATCTCATACGCCCTACGCGTGAGGCAGACCTTGCGGCTGATTCGTGGACGAGCGCTTTCGTTACGGGACAGCGCATCGAAGGACCGATCTATTACATTCCTAACGTGAGCACGACTAACGTGAAGGCTCCGCGCGTCCAGCCCATCTACTCAGCCGATGAGTCCGTGACCGTATATTTCCGAGGCTCTTTCTTCAAACTCGACGACAGCGCCGTCGTAGATTCCCGCATCACCAACAAGCGTATAGATGCCGGCACCTACATGCTCTCAGACGAGGCACTCATGGTGAAGAACCAGGAGGCTGCCGAGGTGAAGGCTTTCAGCTCGTGGGTGCAGGATATGAGCGACCCCAAGCAGGAGCAGTTACGCTTCTATGTCGATGGCGTCAACGAGGATATCTCGGAGTTCCCCGATGCCGTCATAGCCCTGCAGAAAGAGGCTGCCACGGACGACGCCGTGTATGATCTCGGAGGCCGACGCGTTGGTTCCGCTTCTATGCGCGGCTCGCTTAAAGCGGGCGTTTATGTGATTGGTGGTAAAAAAGTGGTTATTAAGTAAATGATGTAGGAGGATTTTGACTATGAGGAAACTATTTACTACCGCTTCGCTTACAGCAGTACTTGCTCTTGCTTCATTAGCTGCTCATGCTCAGGACAAGATGTGGATCCGCTACGACGATCGTTTCAAGGCCAACGCAGAGATCAGTCTCGACAACGTTGATTCCATTGAGTTCAAGTCCAACAACATGAAACTCTATGATGCCACCACCTCCTTAGGCTACACGACCAAGAACTATTCGTCGCTCCTGCCTACCGATGCTGCCGACATCATGTTCACCGATCCCGGTCGCTATCTCCTGAAACCGAATACCTATTCCGGCACAAACTATCTGAATGATAAGGCTACGGAAGGTTATAACTTTTCACATAGCGTAGAATCTGAACACTATGCCATTTTCTGGGATGTGCGCTATGGCAACGACCCGAAGAAGATACAGTTTCCCGGCGACGGAAACATCGCCAATGCCAACACCGTGGCCAACATCTGCGAGCGTTGCTGGGACAAGTATGTCGAGCTGGGCTTTATGGTGCCGGGACAGTCCACCACCGATAAGTACAAGATCCAGCTTTATATTCCTTACCAGTCAGAGTGGCGTGCTGATGCTTCCGGCACCGACGGCGCCAGTGGCGGCAAGACGGGCATCGGCCATTTCAACCCTTGGGCCGCTGTCTCGCGTGGCGGTGGCACCGTGGCTCACGAGGTGGGCCACACTTTCCAGTATCTTGTTCATGCCGACGTAGGTTGGGACCATGGCTTCGACTACGGCTACGGCACCAACGCATCGGGCGGCAACGGCTGGTGGGAGAGCTGCGCCGACTGGCAGATGTACAAGGTGTTTCCCGAGCGTCAGTTCACCGACGGCGAGTATTTCGAGGGCTACCTGCCCATGGCACACCTCAATTTCATGCATGAGGCCATGCGCTACCAGAACTGCTTCTTTCAGGACTGGTGGTGCCAGAAGCACGGCACCGACTTCATCGGACGCCTCTGGCGCGAGAGCGTTCGCCCCGAGGATCCCATCGAGGCATATATGCGCATCTGTGATCTCACCCTGGAGCAGTTCACCGACGAGCAGTTTGAGGGCTGTATGCGTATGGCCACCATCGACATCGACGCCGTGAGGTCCCGTGCCGCTGACAAGGTCAACAGATATCCCTTCCCGATGCCTCTGTCGAAGGTCGCCGGCACGACAGCCACCTATCAGGTCACGGCCGACCGCTGTCCCCAGAATTTTGGCTATAATGTCGTCAATATGACGGGTGCCACAGCAGGTGCCGTCGTGAAAGCCAGCTTCAAGGGCATCGTAGGCACGACCGGCTATCGCATCATCAACAAGCTGAGTGCCGGCTGGCGTTTCGCCTTCGTCGCGCTGAAGACCAATGGCGAGCGCATCTATGGCGACGTTGGCTCGGCCGACTATCAGTCCCCCGAGGGCGAGGTGACGCTGACCGTACCCTCCGGCTGCAAGAAGATCTTCTTCGTGGTCATGGGCGCTCCGACGCGTTACTGGCGTCACCCCTGGGACGATGATGACAGCAACGACGAGCAGTGGCCCTATCAGGTCACCTTCGAGAATATCAAACCCGGGTAATCATGCCTAAGAGATTTGCGCTCAGCCTCATCGTAGCAGCGTTGGCGTTTATGGCTTGCACGACAGGAACCAAGGACCCGATCCATCTGCGCATCATTCACACGAGTGACGTGCACGGCCATGTGCTGGATTCGTTGGAGCACATCGAGTCCTATGTCCTCTACAACCGCCACCGCTTGCTGGACGAGGATCGTGTCATCGTCACCGATGGCGGCGACGTGCTGCAAGGGCATCCTATCGCCTACTACTACAACTTCATCGACACGACAAGTGCCCACATGGTGGCGGTGGCGATGAACGGAGTGGGCTATGATGTGGCCACCATCGGCAACCACGACATCGAGGCCGGGCGCAAGGTGTTCGACCGTTGGATCAGCCAGTGCAACTTCCCCGTCTTGGGGGCTAATATCATCGACGACAGCACAGGTGAGCCTTATCTCAAACCCTACGAGATCATCGAACGCCGCGGTGTGCGCATCGCCATCCTCGGCATGATCACACCTGCCATCCCCAACTGGGTGCCGAGGAACCTGTGGAAAGGCTTGCACTTCGACGATATGGTGACAACGGCCAGGCACTGGGTGCCGATCATACAGCAGCGCGAGAAGCCCGACATCATCGTCGGGCTCTTCCACTCAGGCATCGATGAGCGTGCAGGCATACAGACCGACAGCTATTGCGAGAACGAGTCGCGGCTGGTGGCACAGCAGGTGCCGGGATTCGACTTCATCCTCTACGGCCACGACCATCGCCGAAATATGGAATACGTGCGGACGCCCGATGGCGACAGCATACTCGCCATGGGCCCCACGAGCACGGGTGCCTGCATCTGTCAGGTGGACATCAAGGTGACGAAGAACTGGCTCGGGCATGTCGTGAAAAAGAAGATTGAAGGCCGCATCCTCGGTCTCAAGGAAATGACCGAGGAGATGGGCAAGGGCGAGGACCACCGTCCGATAGAGATCGTCGGCGACTGGAGATCGCCTGTGGAGCCCATCGTGGAGGCGTATATGCAGGAGGACGTGGGCGTGTTCGACGCTGCCGTTCACGAGCGTGACGCTTTCTTCGGGCCGTCGGCGTTCATCGACCTCGTCCACGACCTGCAGCTCGAGCTGAGCCAGGGCGCGCAGATATCCTTTGCCGCACCCCTCTCCTTCGATGCCACGATAGCGCAGGGCATGGCCCACATCACCGATATGTTTGCCCTCTACAAGTACGAGAACCTCCTCTACACGATGCGCTTGACGGGACGCGAGATCCGTGGCTTCCTTGAGATGAGCTACGACCTCTGGTGCAACATCATGCACTCGCCCGATGACCATATCATGCTCATGGATTATGTCCTCGACGGCGGCAAGCGGCTCGGGCTGAAGAATATGGCCTTCAACTTCGACTCGGCAGCGGGCATCAACTACACCGTGGACGCCTCGAAGCCCGATGGCCAGAAGGTCACGATCCTATCCATGGAGGACGGCACGCCCTTCGACCTCGACAAGGAATACCTCGTGGCGCTGAACTCCTATCGGGGCAATGGCGGCGGCGAGCTGCTCACGCGCGGTGCTGGCATACCGCTGGCCGAGCTGCCATCGCGCGTCGTGGCCTCCACCGAGCACGATATACGCTATCATCTCATCGAGATGATTCGTGCCAAAGGTCACGTCACACCGCACGTCCGCAAGAACTGGCGCTTCATCCCCGATGCTTGGGCGCCCGCTGCCATCGCTCGCGACCGCGCCATTCTCTTTCAGAAGATGAGAGAGTAGAGAGTAGAGATTAGAGATTAAAGATGAGAGATTAGAGATTAAAGATTAGAGATTAAAGATAACTGACGTGAGAAAGCTGATTCATATTCTTTTGCTCTTGTGCATGACGGCACCCGTTGTTGCACAGAACGTTACCGATGCCCAGTATGAGGCGGCTAATGCTGCTATTCAGGCCGAAGCTACCTATAACATTTATACGCTGAACAACGGCATAGCCGAAGGCTCCAAGCGTTTCTACCTCACCGATGGTGGATGGTTGAGCGATGACGTCGCTGCTGCGGGACGCTTCGTGTTCCACAGGACTGAAGGCGGGGGGCTCTACCGCTCGCCGGGATGGCAGTTCGACCAGTACTTCACCAACCCCGACTGTTGGAACGGTCAGACGGAATTCATGGTTCATGAAGGGCATATCCGCACTAATGCCAGCCTTGCCCGCGACGACTACGAGGGACAGGTGTGGTACAAGCAAGGCGACGCCTACGCCGTGCGATGCACCAATGCCACCAACTTCTCGTGGGGCGCCAATGCCTTCTGGAGCGTGGAGAACACGGGCGAGGACTTGCCCTGTGCCGACTACTCGCTCACGCCGATGTTCACCTGGCGATTGGAGAAGATTGCCGATGCGCCCGATCCTGGCGATCCTTCCGATAAGGAGGTCAGCCGACTCACCAACCTCCCACACGTGTATATTAACACCTTCAACGGCAGGAACATCAACAGCAAGACCAATTACGTCTATGCGCGCATGTGGTGTGTTTATGAGAACGACAGCGTCGCCTTCTTCGACTCGCTGTCGATACGTGGACGAGGCAACGCCACCTGGGGACTGGCCAAGAAACCCTACAAGCTGAAGTTCTACGAGAAGGAGAAGCTCTTGGGCAAAGGCTTCGCCAAGGCCAAGAAGTGGACGCTCCTCGCCAACCACGGCGACAAGACGCTCATCCGCAACGCCGTAACGTCACAAATGGGTGAGTTCATGGGATTGAAGTTCAACCCTGCGGCTAAGTTTGTCGATCTCACGTTCAACGACCGCTACGACGGCACTTATCAGATCTCCGATCAGGTGGATGTTCGTCCCCATCGCGTGAACATCACCGAGCAGGACTATCCGCTCTCCGAGACCAGCGACATCACAGGTGGCTATCTCTTCGAGAACGACAATTCAGGCGACTTCAGCAACGGCACCGATGGCTTCTACTCCGACCGCGGCCTGCCCATACGCATTCATTACCCCGACGTCGATGAGCTCGACCGCAAGCAGTTCGACTACGCCAGGAATTTCATCCGTCAGTTTGAGCAACGCCTCTTCTCCGAGCAGTTCGCTGACAAGGACAATGGCTACCGTCCCTACGTCGATTCCCTGTCGCTCGCCAACTGGTACCTCTGCACCGAGATGAGCGGTAACGTCGATGGCCTCTACAGTACCTATTTCTATAAAGAAGCACAGGACGACCACCTCTTCTGGGGACCGCTATGGGACTATGACATCGCCTACAACAATGACAACCGCGATCGTGGCGGGCAGAACAACACCACACGCCAGCTGATGAAGGATGCTGGCTATGGCGACATGACCAAATGGGTCAACAAGATGTGGGACGACCCGTGGTTCGCGCGACTCATCAACCGTCGCTTCCACGAGGCTGTGGATGGCGGCATCGAAGCTTATCTCAACGCGCAGATCGACAGCCTCACACAGCTCATCGACGCCTCCATGCAGCTCAACTACCAGCGATGGAACATCAACGAGAGAACCCTGCGCGAAATTGTACTCTACAACACCTACGACGAGTACGTCAGCGACCTGCGGAAGTATATCCACGACCATCTGCTCTTCCTCAACGATGCCTTTGCCGAGCTGAGCCCTGACGATCCTGTACCCGGTCCCGGTCCTGACCCCGACCCGGAGCCTAAGGTGCCTGATTTCCCTGCCGATTCGATGCTCTACTATGCCATCAGCAATGCCGGCTCTGGAACTTTCATCGATGTTCGCGCCGAGGATGACGCCATCGTCTGCAATGCCCGCGACGAGGAGTCGCTGAGCCAGCAGTGGCGCATCTATACCCTCGCCAACGGATTCCTTTATGTCGTCAACCGTGCCACGGGCTATGCCCTCAACGACCCCACCGAAGGCAATCCCACCGCCACCACCCTCACAGGCTCGCAGCTCAACACCGCCCCGGGCGACTCGCTCGATGTGCGGCAGCAATGGGATTTCGTGGCGCAGTCCGACGATCGCTCCAACCTCGTCAGCCGCTTCTCGCAGCACGCCGCCAACCTCAACGGAGGCAGCAGGGCTGACGGTACTTCCGTCCTCAGCTACACCAGCGACGAGCGTAATTCCGTCTCCAACAACCGCATGTGGCGCATCGATGCCGTAGGCAATGTAGAGGTGGAACCCGACCCGCAGCCCGATGGCATCGCCTTGCCCGACTTCGACTACGCCCTGGCCTATGACCCTGTCAGCCAACGTCTCCACTTCGGCGCCGACGATCTCTCTGCCCTCTCGTTCACGGTTCAGGTCTATGATGCCCACGGCCGCCTCCTCCGCACCTTCCGTGCCAGCGACGGCACCTCCCTCGCCAACCTCCCCCGTTCCCTCTACCTCATCACCTGGACCCTCGACGGACGTCGCCGCACGGTGAAGCTCATGAAGGAGTAGGGTAGGGGCAGCTGCGAGGAAGCTCACCTTGATTGTCAATCATTCAACTCATAAAAATTATTATTCACCTATGAAACAATTACGACAGCAATTGAAGTACGTATGCCTACTGACTCTGATGCTCTTAGCCGGTGCGTCGGGGATTAAGGCGGACGAGGTGCAATACCTCACATTGACGGTGAATGGTCAACCTGTGCGCTTTGCCCTATCGGATCATCCCGTCATCACGTTCGAGAACAACCAGCTCGTTGTGACTACGACGGCGGAAACCGTGAGCATGCCTGTGGCAGAGATCAGCGTGGGCGGATTCACCGATAACGCGGATGGCCTGTATCGACTGGAGGCAGCACCGAAAGGCGTCGTTGGCGGACAAGTTCACTTCAGCAATCTTCCTGCCAAAGCCGTAGTTACGGTCTATACGCTCGAAGGCAGGAAAGTGATGCAGCAGGCTTCACAACCCGACGGCACCGTAAACATCAACCTGCGCGGCCTCGCCAAAGGCACTTACGTCATCAAGAGTCCAACTCAGACCTTCAAGGTATCAAACCGTTAATCCACTATTCTTCAAATATAACAATTAAGCACAATAAGCATTATGAAAAAGATTACAATGTGGGCTATTGGCCTTTTCATCGCTGCCGCTCCCGCTGTGGCTCAAAACAACACGTTCAACATGGTCATCACGATGGCCAACGGTACCACCATCACGATTGGTCCGAACGAAGTGAAGAATATCACGTTCAACGAGGGACAGGTTGTTGTCTCTGGTGAGAATCTCGATAAGATTGTAGCGCTGGCAGGGAAAAGCAATGAGCGTATTGACAGCCTCGGTGTAGTGACTGACGCGCTGAGAGATTTGTCAAAAGATGGTATGGAATCGTTGAATAAGAATCATGCTGACTTGATGGCTCGAATCGTTGCATTAGAAGCCTATGTCCAAAATCTTGGACAATCCGTCGGTGGAGGAAGTACCGAAGAGATTGAACGACTCAAAGAACAGATTGCCATGTTGGAAGAAAAGATGAAAGCTGAAAACCAAGCTTATATGAAGACGATGATAGCACAGGTGGAAGCACAAATGAACGCTTTAATTCAGCAAGAGACATCAGAGAGGCTCAAGTCGCAGGCTAACATGGAGCAAGAATTATTCATGACCATAGAAAAATTGAACGATAAAATAAAGGCTTTAGAAGGAAAGATTGTAGAATTAGAGACCGAAGTAGATGCCTTAAAACAATAAGTAATAAGTAAGAATGTCATTGCCAGATGTGAAGCAATGAGATAACACTTTTTCCTTTGATTCCTTTCGCACATGCCATCGCCCCTGTCCAAATCGGATAGGGGCGATGAGTGTGGTGATGCAGTGGCATAAAGGATTAATACATGCTGACTGCTATTTGACGGCTATCTTCCTGCCCTTGTTCAGGTAGATGCCTCTATGGCGGGGCTGATTGTCGGACCGGCGACCGACGAGGGTGTACCACGAGGAGTCATCCACAGGTGCCCATCTCTCTCTCGTCGGCGTACGCTGTATTTACACCGACCATCGCCATCAGCAGTGTGATGAACAGGATGTTTAGAGCTCGTAGTCTCATATCGTGCTTTGTATCGTTTCTTTTTATCCTTGTTTTTATTATTGCCGTGTTATTAGCCTACAAAGGTACACATAATCTTTGATAATATTGCTATTTTCATCTTATTTTTATGTTTTTTGGGTTCATAATGTTCAAAAGAGCCCATTTTGATTGTTAAAATCGTTTAAATATGGTCCTATAATCGGCAATTTCTTCACAAAATCACGCCCCTTCACACTAACCTTCACACATTTATTGCATTAATAGTCAATGATATACATGTGTTTTGTGAAGATGTGAAGGGCATTTTGAAAAATATTTTCGATGAATAGCTCAACGAAAGAAGCGAAGACAACGAATCACATCGAAAACTAACGTATCCAATGTGAACCTTCAATGCCTGTCAAATCGGTTCTCCGATGTCGTTTTTTTGCACTCGCAAACAGAAAGGTTTGCAATTCTTCCTCAGACTACTGTATCTTGTGGCAGTGCACACTTAGGAAGGAACAATCAGCAGAAACTGGAAGCACGCCAAAGGCTTTAGCCTGTAATCTTCAAGGCTTTACGGCAAATCCTATAAGGGTTTCGGCTAAAACCCTTAAGGGTTCATTTAACATTTTTTAGGGATTGACTTTACCTGAAAAAGGTACTATTCCCATCAAAAAGATACATTTTCTTCAAAATGCTTGGTGTGCCCGGAGAAAAGTGGTACCTTTGCACTACCAGAACCCGTCAAGTCTCTCCACTCGACCTTGGTCGCTTGCCATTGCGAGATCGATACTCGAATGTGCGGGTCGTGTTATTTTTATACAATGAGTAACAGAAACTCATTACAAATACCATACACCAGTGCGCCTACCCGTTTGCTTCGCTGCAGAAGACGGTGGGGGCTGAAAAGACTTTTAACATCTTTTATGGGTAAACTTTTTGGGGGTTCTGCGTTATATAGGCAGACGAACCAAAAGGCGAATAAGATGGATAAAAGTGTAATGACAGAACAAGAGTTTGAGCAAATGGTCGAAAGGATGCGACCACGGCTGCTGCTGATGGGCCATGAGTTCTTTGGCTCCGACACCGAGGCAGAGGAGGTGGTGCAGGAAACATGGCTCAGGGCATGGAACATACGTGAGCGGGTGACGCTCACCGATGCATACGTCCTACGCATCGCTCGCAACTGCTGTGTTTCGATGTGGCGCGGACAACGTGCGCAGGTGGAATTGACAGACGAGGAGGGCTCTGTTGTTTCTGAGTTCACACCAGAGGAAGAGATGGAGGAACGCGAGAATTCTGAATGGTTGCAATCGCGACTCCAACGTCTGCCAAAAGCTGAGCGCGAAGTCTGGCAATTATTCTACGATCAGGGCCTGACCGTTGAGGAGATAGCCGAAGCTCGGGGAACTTCTGTAGCCACTGTACGCAAGACCATCTCCAATGTACGAAGCCGACTGCGCGCTGATCTACGCCGTCATTTTATCGGCTTACGCCACCTGCTTCTGTTCGTCCTCATCGCCCTTTCAACGGGTATTGCCATTGCTGTGATAGTCAGTCCTCCAGGTCATGTGCGTGGCGTTATTCAGAAGGTGTTCCGTTTGCCGGAGGACACGACGATTTATGACAATGTAGAGGTGATGCCAACCTATCATGGCGACATTGAAGCGCTCTACCGGCACATCGCCTTCGAGATGCACTATCCTGAATCTGCGCTGGCAGACAGCGTACAAGGGCGTGTCATCGTCCGCTTCGTGGTGGAGACGGACGGTCGTCTGACGAACTTCGAGGTAGTGCGCACCCCCGATGAGCGCCTCAGCGCAGAAGCCATCCGCGTGCTCAAGCTCACGGAACCATGGGTGCCAGCAAAGAACCGTGGACAGGATGTCCGCTGCCACTTCGTCATGCCTGTCCAGTTCAGGCTGAAATAGACTTCTTGATTTCAATAAAGCAGTTAGTTAATGTAAGTCCAATAGGCACACCCGCCCCGATTACTCACGCGCTTATACCTCGACTGCTACGGCTAAGATAATCTTGCCTTGCATTCTCGGAGCGCTGGGAAGTCATCTTTGAAAAATACACCCAGTCTTTTTCTTTGATGCCACGTCGTGATGATGAGGCGGGGCCTTCTTATTAACATCTTTTATGGGTAAAGATTCGGGCTCAAAAGCGTTATAGGGGCAGATAACTAAAGTATAACGCATAAAAAACGCAAATGAAAAGAAGACCGCAGCGCGACGACGATTCAACCTGAATGGCACTATCGGTGACCTGCTATCCTCGCCGCACGACTACGAGCCTTTTGAACTTGAATAAACCATTATCATAAACCACTTAAAAACATTAACAACATGAAAAAGTACATGATGATCGCCTTTGCCACAGCCATGATGTTGCTGGCAGGCACAGCCAAGAGTTCGGCACAAACAGCAAATCCTATTTATTCACCAGAACAGGTGGATCAACGCGCCATGTTCCCCGGTGGTCAGGAGGGCATGATGAGTTTCATGATGCAGAATATGAAGTACCCCAAGGAAGCTGAAAAGGACAAGGCACAGGGGACAGTCGTCGTCCATTTTGTCATTGAAGCCGACGGCAGCATCAGCAATATCAAGGTTCCCGACAGCCTCAAAATCCATCCCGTCCTTGATGCTGCCGCCGTGCAGTTCGTCAAGAAGATGCCCAAATGGAAGCCCGCCAAACTGAAGGGCAAGACTGTCCGTCAACGCGCAAACACTGCCGTTCAGTACAGATATAAATAAGGTAATGAAAAGGTTTGTACTGATAGCCCTCGGTTTCGCCACGATATGTGGTGAGGTATTGGCGCAGCAGAAGCAGGGACACGTCATGAGGCCGAAGCCAAGGGGCGTGGGAAAGACCACCGTAGTAGGACAGGCTGGGCTCGAAGTGGAGTATGCACTTAACGCTACAGACATCCGCAACCCTGACACGTACCTCGACCTCCACATTCTGCGGGCGGGCAAGCAGTTGAGCAAGCACTACAGCCGCTTCCTGGAACGTGGCGACTCGCTCTATGATGCCTACATGAAGGCCAACCCGAACGCCGAGGGCGTGCCCAGCACCTTTTATACGATAGGCCGCGAGGGGCAGTACTGGAGCGAATACCAGTCCACGGAGATATTCACCGAGCAGGGACAGCAGACCTTCTACGCCTGGATGCCGTGGGCCATGGAGCGCTACAATGCCTACTACACAGAGCCTGCCGCACAGCAGAAATGGACGCTGGCCAACGAGCGAAAGACCATCCTCGGCCACGAATGCCAGAAAGCGACATGCCACTGGCGGGGCCGCGACTTCGAGGCATGGTTTGCGTCCGACATCCCCGTGCGCCTCGGCCCGTGGTCGTTTGGTGGTCTGCCCGGACTGATACTGAAGCTCAACGACACGCAGCGGCTCTACACATGGGAGGCCGTCAGCCTGCGCTCCGGCACGTTTCCCATCACCAAACGCAAGTATGAGGGTTTCCGCAAGGACAGCCGCGAACACGTCTATAAACTACAGGTAGCCGCCAATCGCGACCATCTGAAAGCAGGTGGCGCCATTGACAGAACAACGGGACAACCAAAGTCAAATCCGCATCCGTATGACCCATTGGAATTAGAGTAAACAGATCATATAATGAACAAGAGTTTCTTCACTCTCATTCTGACCCTTGCCTTATGTTGCGGGGTAAGTGCCCAATGGAAACAGGGTGATGTGCCACCGTCTTTCAGACGTGGCGGTAGCACGCCGACGGCTATAGATACGGCATTGGTGACGGTGTACTACGCCTTCAACGCCGACGACATCAAGGACGAGAATACCTACATCGACCTCGGCTGGCTGCAGGTGGGCAGGCAGTACATCAAGTATGCCAGCTATTTCGTGGCACACAGCGATTCGACCTACAAACCAAAGATGATTAAGAACAGTAGCGGAGAAAGCGGCATTGCCTTACGGACTTACGGCGGCAAGTTCCCCAGCCGATGGTCGGAATACCAGTTCGACGAGATCTACATCAAGGATGGTCAGCTGACGGAGTATGCTATCATGCCGATGAATCTCGACCGCGAATGTTGCCAGTACACTGAGCCTGTGCCGAAGCAGCAATGGACGCTGAAGGACGAGCAGCAGACCATCCACGGCTACCACTGCCAGAAGGCCACCTGCCGATGGCGTGGCCGTGACTACGAGGCGTGGTTCACATCTGAAATTCCCATCCAGCGCGGCCCGTGGAAGTTTGGCGGCCTGCCTGGACTCATCGTAAAAATCTCCGATGCTAAGAAGGAGTACAACTTCGAACTGGTGAAATTGGAACGGGTGAAACGTCCCATTATGCAATGGAACTTCTCACGGTTTAAGAAAGTAAAGCGTGAGAACATGCTGAAGCTTCAGAAGAAAATCAACATCAACTGGCTTACCGTGCTTTATGGGGGCAAGGTCACTTCACTCGAAGGAAACACTTTCCACGACAAGCCCTATAGCCCGATGGAGTTAGAATAAGCAGACATCAACATGAATAAGGGAATCATCAGCATCTTACTGGCCCTTGCTGCTGTATTCGGCGATGCAAACGCCCAGCAAAACCAAGGGGAGGCTTTTCCCTCCACAAAAACGCGTCGTGGGCTAAAAGAGAAACAGGTAGGCACAACCATCATGTATGTGGACTATGCCATGAATGCAGACTCCATAGGTCAGGAACAGACCTACATCGACAAGCAACGTCTGGAAATAGGACGAGACTGTGCGAAGTACAGCAGCCTGTTTCTGAAACAGTTTGTTGGTAGCACACGCCCAACCAAAGACGGGCAAGCCATTCTGCGAGGAGGCAAGCCAGGTAAGAATAATGGTTTCTGGAACGATATTCAGTTTACCGACCTTTTCTTCAAGGACGGTCAGGTCACAGAGTACGCCGACATGCCCATGCGCCACGAAAGCAATAATAGCCAGTTTACCGAGCCATGTCCGCCGCAACAGTGGACGCTGCACAACGAGACAATGACTATACTGGAGCACCGCTGCCAAAAGGCAACCTGTCATTGGCGTGGGCGTGACTATGTGGCATGGTTCGCCCCTGATATTCCCATAAAGCGAGGCCCGTGGCGTTTCAACGGCTTGCCGGGACTGATTCTCAAGCTGTATGACACAGACCGTTTCTACACCTTCGAGGCCGTCAGTCTGAAAAACATGAACGAGCCGATGATGTTCTACGAATTCAATTACATGAAGTCCACAAGGCAAAGAGTTCGGAAGTTGCAGCGCGTGCTGCAAGTGAATTTCTGGAAAGCCACAGCACAGTCAAATGAATTTCCCGATAAGCCGTTTGAACAGTTAGAGAAGGAATAAACGTATGAACAAGAGAATCATCACCATTATCCTCGTCCTCGCCGCCGTATGCGGTGGGGCAAATGCACAACCCAAAAAGGGCGGGCATTGCCCAGCTCCCATTTATGCCAGAGACTTCTCGAAGATGGAAGTGGTCGATACCACGCGGTTGCGTGTCCTTTACGCTTTCTGTGCCGAGAAGATTAATGACCATCTGACGTACATCGACCTACAACGACTCGATGTGGGCAAGCGCGTGACGAAGTACTACAGCCAGTTTGTCTATCAGAGTGACTCGCTGCGATCTAAGTATGCCAAGGAGCATCCCGGTGCACAATCCGCTCCGAGTTGGATGGGCGTGCAATGCCGTGAGCACGACCAATGGAGCGAATACGAGTGGAGCGACTACTTCATTGAAAACGGGCAGCTGACAGAGTACTGCCAGATGCCACAATGGCTGCATCGCTACAACTCAAAATATACGGAAGCGGTGCCGAAACAAGAGTGGAAATTGACCAACGAGACACAGACCATCATCGAATATAAATGTCAAAAGGCGACATGCTGTTTCCGTGGCCGCGACTTCATTGCTTGGTTCGCTCCCTCCATCCCAGTGAAGCGCGGGCCGTGGAAGTTCGGCGGTCTGCCAGGACTTATCCTGAAGGTGCAGGACAAGGATGGACTATACACCTTCGAGGCCATCGGCATCGAGACGCGCCCTCATCCCATTACACGTTTCAAGGAGTTCAAGACCTACACCAGCTATGGGCGAGAAAAAGTATGGAAGATGCAGCGCTCGTTCCATGAAAACTGGTTTAAGGCCACTGACTACCACAAAGCCACAATCAACCCCGATG
>Ga0310697_10001469_pt1 | contig 27550 bp, 21 predicted proteins | sample 172DNAGHGlowgp2_FD_203883 | JGI IMG/M metagenome (GOLD analysis project Ga0310697, IMG submission 203883) | Sheep rumen microbial communities from Palmerston North, Manawatu-Wanganui, New Zealand - 1728 DNA GHGlow gp2 (v2) (version 2) | ecosystem: Host-associated > Mammals > Digestive system >...
ATTGGGTGCAATGTTATTTTCAGTGAGACGCTTTCCTCTTCGCGCGGAGTTTTCTTTTTCTGTGAGGGATCTCACTACCGTTAGTCACAGCTCCGATTCTGTCGCATATTTATCCTAGCGTTACTCTGTGTGCCTTCTGGTCCCGTTGTTGCGTCGCTCTTTATCGCATCGTTATCCTATATTTTTTCCTCAGTTTTACCATTGTGAATCGAAGAAATGAGGAAAAACGAACGAATAACTGACGATGATTGATGGGTGTATCAACGACTGATTATACTTGTCAAACTTTAGTTAAATATAATCCATTAAAGGGGCTTCTATAAATCACCTTGGAGAGGTGTGACCATCAATAACACTGTACAAGCCGTAAGGTGCAGTGTGGTGACAGTCAATTCGTAACCAAACTGTGTCTCAAGGAGACGCGACAGTGAAAACGAATTAATAGAATCCACCTTAAAATTATAGGGTGTCTCGAACCTTCGGGACACCCTTATACTTTTGGTCTACCTTGATTATTATTCAAATCTCAAATCTTACGGCAACCGCCCTAATGCAATCATCTAACCATTTTGTGGAGTATACGGGAGTCGAACCCGTTACCTTTTGATTGCGAACCAAATGCTCTACCAAATGAGCTAATACCCCATAGTATGTCTGCCCGTACCTTGGGCTATGAAAAAAGGGCCGTTGCAGCGACCCTCTCTTCTTGTGGAGTATATCGGAGTCGAACCGATGACCTTTTGACTGCCAGTCAAACGCTCTAGCCACCTGAGCTAATACCCCTTTCTTGTTTCGAAAAGCGGTTGCAAAAGTACAACTTTTTTTTGAACCGACCAAATTTTTTTTATTCTTCGTTGATAGCCAGATGTATATATTTAGAAATTGAAGAAATAATTGGTTATTTGTCACGTCAAAATAGTCTCTTTTTGTCGGGGAAGGTGCCTTATTGTTGGTATTTGTCATGCAACCCATTGATAGTTTAAAGATTAGTGGTTGGAAACAGGCTTTCTTGTCGTCCCCTGTTTCCAACCACTAACCTGTAGGTGGGGTTACTGCACGATAGTCATTTCGTCGATGAGGTGAGTGGCACCGGCGAATTTGTCGATGATGAAGAGGCAGTAGCGTATGTCAAGGCTGATGTTGCGGCAGTAGTTGGGGTCGAAGAGGAGGTCGCTCATGGTGCCTTCCCAGCAACGGTCAAAGTTGATGCCGATAAGTTGGCCGTCGGCATTGAGGACGGGGCTGCCGCTGTTGCCGCCGGTGGTGTGGTTGGTGGCTATAAAGCCCACGGGCATCTCGCCATTGGCGTTGGCATAGCGGCCATAGTCATGCTTGTTGTAGAGTTCCTTGAGCTTTGGTTCCACTACGTAGTCATAAATATCGGGGTTCTCTTTCTCCATGATGCCCTCAAGTGTGCTGTAGGGCTTGTAGTATACGGCATCTTTGGGTTGGAAGCCTTGCACGTGGCCGTAGGCCACACGGAGGGTGAGGTTGGCATCGGGGAAGAAGTTGCTGTCGGGATACTGCTGCATCATGCCGCGCACATAGGTGCGCATAAGGCGGTTGATTTCACGTCGGGCGAGATCGTAGGAAACCTCGTTGTCACTGTTGTAGCAGTAGGTGTACGCGATGTTGAAGAGGTCGACAGCGGGGTCGGCATTGTGGATGACTTTCATCCAGTCCTTGGCTTTGTATTTCTTGAGGAACTTATCGTACTTTGCCTTGTTGTTGAGCATCGACTTGTCGTAGATGTTTTCAAGCATCTTCTGCACACCGGCCTCGTCCTTGCCTTTCTTGTCGAGATAGGGTGCATAGCCGGCGCGCCACATATAGAGGAAAGTCTCGATGAAGATGGCGCGGTCTACGGGCGAGTGCAGCTCAAAGTCGGCAAAGTAGGTCTCGTTGGCGGCTATCAGCTTGTCACATTCCACGCGGGCGGCGCTGTCGTCGGTGGTGGTAGTGCTGGCCATGCTATAGAGCTTGTAGGCGCGGTTCATTAAGTCGGAGGCCATGACGGCTTCGTTAAAGTAGGTCCATTGCAGCTCAATGGGGCGCAGCTGCTCATATGCGCGGCCCATGTCGCGGAGTACGTTTTTGTATTCCGGGCGTTTGTCGGCCCAAGCCTGGAAGGCGACTTCCTGTGCTTTCTTCTGCTCCACGCCCCGCAGACGTTGGATACCGAGGGTTTCCCCCTGCCATTTTTTCCACCCGTTGGCAATGGAGGCCACCTTTGAGGCATATTTGAGGCGTTGGGCAGGCGACTGGTTCATGGCGGCATTGTAGTGTTTGAGGCGAATGTCGCGCAGGGCGATGCGGACAGGGTTCTCCTCGATTGCCTGGAGCTCCATCTGGTCGTGGGTTACGTAGCGCTGGGTGGTGCCGGGGTAGCCGAACACGAAGGTGAAGTCCCCTTCGTCCACTCCCTTAAGCGATATTTCGAGATGTTTGAGGGGCTTGTAGGGCACGTTGGCCTTTTTGTAAGGCGCAGGCTTGCCGTCCTTGCCCACATAGACGCGGAACATGGAGAAATCGCCCGTGTGGCGGGGCCACATCCAGTTGTCTGTGTCGCCGCCGAATTTGCCTATGTTGCTGGGGGGCGCACCCACAAGGCGCACGTCGGTAAACACTTCGTTGATATACATGAAGTACTGGTTGCCATAGTAGAAGGGTTTGATGACGGCTTTATAGTGTGTGCCGGCCACCGCCTCGACGGTGAGGATGGCAATGTTTTGCTTGACGATGCGCTCACGTTCGGCCTCCGAGGTCTTGTCGTCCACCCCGTGCAGCACCTGCCGAGTGACATCCTCCATGCGTACCAGCCGGGTGGCGGTCAACCCCTTGCAGGGTATTTCCTGGCTGCGGTTCATGGCCCAAAAGCCGTTGGTGAGGTAGTCGTGCTCCACGGTGCTGTTACTCGTAATGTAGTAGTAGCCGCAGTGGTGGTTGGTGAGGAACAGCCCCTGGTCGGATACAAACTCGCCGGTGCATCCTTGGTTGAAGAGGATGACGGCGTCTTTGAGGCAAGCGTTGTTGATGTCGTAGATGTCTTGGGCGGTGATGTGCATGCCTGCTTTCTGCATGGCAGCCTCGTTGCGACCCAGCAGCATCGGAATCCACATACCCTCATCGGCCACTGCCATAGGCAGCAGGAGGGCTAAAAGTGCGAAAAGGGAAAAGAATTTTTTCATGTTATATGTTTTGCGTTGATATGTTGATAGAATGTCATGAATTCGTTAATTCGTTTATGTGTTAATTCGTTAATCTTTGATGCGCCAAGGACTAACACATTAACACGTTCACACATTTACACGTTCATGATGTCCACTGGCTTACAACCATTTGCTATCCAATGGGCATTCCTAATGTCATTGCAAATATACGAAAAAAATCTATATCGGCAAGATTTTACCCACTTGGAAAATTTTAAATGCCGCACCCGGATAATTCTCAATTTATAATTGCCGCCTTTCGGAATTATTGTCAATTCTTAGCATGGTATATTCGTAAAAAGTGTCACTTTTTCAAAAATAACCACGTAAAAAGTGTAATTATTCTCAGTTAAAACTCGTAAAAAGTGTAATTTTTGTTTTGCATATCGTAAAAAAAGTGTACTTGATAGACGGCCTGAAAGGCCAAAAGCAGATAGCCTACGGCAACGCCGTAGGTCTTGGGAACATAAGATGTCGCCCTGAAAGGGCAAAAGCCCAATCCCTGTGTTTGCTTTTGACCTTTCAGGGCGATTTGTCTGCATCTCATTTACCCAAGGCGATGCCTTGGGCTATTATCTCGTTGCCCCGTTGGGGCGTTTAGGCGAATTGCGGATAATCATATTTAGGTTTTTTCTTCATTGTTGGGCGTGTGTTGCTAAAGGACCACTTTTGCTAATTGCCGTAGCATCCCTTGCACGGGGTTCTGCCCATGTCCTCCGCATCTTCCAACGTCACTCTCTCAATATCCTCATTACAGCTGCCAAGCCATTGGCAATATTCGGTCTTGTGAAACTTCTTGCTATACGGGCCAGTGCAGATGTAAACGTATTCGTTATCGTCGTCAGCGAAGTTGGCAATCCTTGATATAGTGGTATTCGCGTTAGTTTTTCCCGAAGGCTCACAAATCATCCAAGCTAATGGAAATAATATGGTTAGGAATAATACGATGCATTGTATTCCTTCTTTCCCGTTAATACCATAATAAATTTTTTGAGCAGATTCTTTTTTCGCAAACAGATGTATAAATGGGTATAAAAATAATGCTATGATATATACCACACCTAAGATTGACATCCCAATATAGCCGTGCGCCCATCCAATAAAGGCACTAAAAAGCAGCCATATTACCCACATGTTTGGCTTTACTATTGTGAGGACAATAAAAAGCAGCACCCCAACCACCACACCGATGATACAATAATGCCGAGTATAGTTATCTGCTAATTTGTTTATTGTTTCTTGGAGCGACCTCATCCCTTTTTATACATAGTCAGCAATAAACAGAAACAGAACCCATTTTTCCTTTGGAGTCGTTACATCATAAAATAACGAAATCTTGTTTCCCCATTTGGCAATTCCGTCGTGCTTAAACGTTGGTTCTCCAAGGATATTTGCGATACGACTCATAACAATTCCCCAAAATTCTGCTATTTCGTCGGGTTGTTTGTCAAATTGTATGGTTATCTCTGATAACTTTTCGTTGCGAAATTGAAACGTCACATCCGAAATATGGTTGTACATGCCTCTGGAAACAGTTATTCTTCCGTCATAATTCCACGGACTGTTATATTCCTCCATATCTTCTTTTGTTGCCATTCCAAGATGATTAATGCGCGACAATGTGAAAGCCTTGCTGTCACCTATAATAAATCCCATCGTCCCATTGGGCAGAATGGAATCCACAGGATTCAATGTCACCTTTGCTTGTTTCTGTCGAAACTTCACCATTGCAAAAACAATAACTGCAATAGTAATAATAATGATTAATAACACTTTCATAAAATGATGCTTTAATGTTTTTTCAATTAATTGAACAAATAATCATATGTGTCCCTTATCCAATCATACGCAATTAGGTATTCGTGGATTTTACTTTCTGACAACTTTCCTGAATTGCGCATTGCTTCATCGTCTATGCAGCATTGTTCTTTTGCACATGCAACTGCATATTTGACAAATCTTCTTGTGTCGAGTGGGTGGGTTGATTCGGGAAAACCTCCCAAGAATGAACGCAATAATTCTTCTTTACTTTCCATAGTGATTATATTTTATTTGTTAGACATTATTTTCGGGGAAAAAAACTTTTTTTAAGCCGTGTTCTTTATACCCCTTTTTGTTATTAATCTGATAAAATCGTCGAGTCTCAAAAAGATTCAACAGTTTGGTTGTTAGTAAAATAATATGGTATTCTACCATTGCTGTGCCTATTCCGAGTTTTGGAAGCCCAACTATTTTTTTTGGATAATAAATATCTGTTTGTTAATATTTTGTTATTCAGACAATAAAAAAAAGCCGTGAACTTATTTCTGTTCAGTGCTGAGGTTCTCGACAACCTATCTCTACGAACAAGAAAGCTCACGGTACCGTGAGCGTTTCTCCTTTCTTGTGTAGAGATTGATGAAATTGTCGAGATTTCAGCACTACTTCAGAAAAGCGAATACGCTTTAATATGTCTTTATTTTACTAATCTTTATTGTTTTATGCCATATATTATTGTTTTAGTTTCACAATGCAAAGATACACATTTATTTTTGATTTGCAATTTCCGTAATGAGCAGGGCATAAACATACGCGGTGCTCTGGAAATAGAGTCCGGTGTTAAGGTTGATGAGTTTGTTATAGGTATTGGAAGTATAGACACAGCGCAGGGCGTCGTCCAGACTCATGCCTTGCTCCTCCCGAAGCAGTCTGACCATGTCCTTGGTCAGTTCTTCTATCATATAGCTTTCACGAGTCATAGTACAGTGAGGTGATTGAAACTCTCGGCAAAATCGCTGATGATTGCAACAATGTAGTCCAAAATGTTGTTCTCTTCGTTTGACATAGTCTGCGGTGTTTCTGTTATAGGTCTGTCTTTATTTCACGATGCAAAAATAGTTGAATTGAATCAAAAAGGAATATGAATACGCTTCAATATGTCTTTACAGGTCGGCATAGGTTTTCCCTTCAATTCTCTCCATACTTAAGACTTTGCAAAAATACGTATTTTTTTCAATATAAAGAGAAAAAGTCTTGGGTAATGCTACTTAAGGACTATGGATTGGCTGCTATCTCTTATCTCAACTCTTTCAGCGCTTCGGCGGCGGCGGCGAGCAGGGGTTGGGTTGAAACCTCGCTGCCCACGGCGTGGCGCATCCAGTGTTGCGGGGTGAGGCGGCCGACGGGGTAGATACGTTCTATCTCTGAGGCGATGTTCTTGCCTTTAAGCTGCTGTTCTATCTGGAACTGGATGATGTGGCCGTAGGGGTAGTTGGGCAGGTATAGGGGCGAGTCGATCATATGGCTGTAGATGGCCAGAATGGTGGAGTTCTCCTCGCCAAGGATAGGGGCATAGTATTTGTTCCAAACCATGCGGGCTATGGCTATCACCTGTTCTTTGAGCTGCTGCACCGTGGCGTCGGGGTGGTCGTAGAGCCACTGCCACGAGTACATGTCCACCAGCGACACACCCATAATCTCGTAGCAGCCCCAGAATATATCGAGTGTCTCCAATGCCTCTTGGTTGGGGTTGGAGTTGCGGTAGCCGAGAAAAGCGAGGTCGCGCGACTGGAATACGAAAGCCAGTGCCTCGGTGAATGCTGTGTTGGGTACCCCTTTCATAATGTAGTTGTCCACATCGTGCAGGGTGATGGTCTGCTCCACATTGTGTCCAAACTCGTGCACGGCAATGTTATACCCCTTGTAGTCCATGCCCCGTTCGCCAATGCGGGTGCGCAGGCGGGCATTGTCGGAGCGCATGTTGCTCTCCCATGCATGGCCGGCCCCGCGCGAGGGGTCGACCGTAACGTGCGAGCAGATAAACTGTATCCTGTCGGGGGCGAAGCCCAGCTGCTTCAGTATGGAGGGCATGCCCTTGGAGGCAAAGGCCTCCTTGTTGGGGTAGAGGCTCCGTGTCTGGGCGCTGAGTTGCTCCTCGTTGATGCTGCTGCGGCTTTTGAAACCGTCGTACCAAATGTCGAACGGCTCCAGCTTGCGCCCCAAACGCTTCTCAATAAGTGCTGCCACCTGCCCCACCTCGGGAGCGCTGAGGAAAGCGGTGAAGAGCTTTTCAATCTCGTTGTAGCTCACCTCCATGTCCTGTTCAAAGGCGCGTGCTATTGCAGTGGGGTAGCGGGGATTGAACAAATCCACCTGCTGCATGGCGTGGAAATTGTCGAGGAAGAAACGATAGCGGGTGTCGGGCTCCGGGTCGGCATGGTCTGTGGGCTTTCCCTGCCTGTCGACGACGGTGTTGCTATAGGGGTTCCAGCGATAGTGGTCGTTGTTGATAACGCATTGCGGAATGCTTTGGTCGATGATGCGGCGCATCACCTGGTAAATCATGCGCTGTTTTGTCAACCCGCTGTCGCCCTCGTTGTAGTGGGTCTTCAGCTCGTCGCGCAGTCCCCAGTGGGTGATGAGGGCCATGTCGGGCGGGAAGAGGGTCTTTCCCTGCTCGTCGACGAGGCAACCCATCATGATGTTGTAGTTGGATATATAGTTATCGGCGGCGGCCAGCTGGTTAGCCAGCAGTTGGTTGCAGTCGGCCGGCACGCGCGAGGTGAACAGGTCGCCCAAACGTGCGTAGGCCCACTGGGTGCGGTTCCACCCTGCGCCAAGGCTATCCTTCTCGGCCAGTGTATAAAACGGGAAGTTGAGCACCACGGCAAAGGCAATCTTTTGTTGGAACATGTCGTCGTCAAAATGGGCCGAGGGGTCGTAGCCGCCAAACAGCTCGTCCAGTGCCGTTGGCTCGGGCCCCGACACATGCAGCGGCAGCTTCAGGTCCACGCTCATCTTGTTAAAACACCCCCACAGGCTTTCGAGGTTGGCTTGCACTGTCGCGGCCATGCGGCCGAGGGCTATGCTGTCGGCCAGATAGAAATGTTCGCAGAATTGTTTAAACTCGTCGGCGGTGCCGTCTTCCGAAGTCCACATTGCCGCCACTTGGGGCACACTGCGCCGTGCGCGCGCCGCTGCCGCGTCGCCGTGCAGCCGCTCCAGGTTGGCCACCACCTCGTTTATGGTCTGTTCATCAATGTTGCTCATAGTGTTGCCGGTGTCTTTTGTGCCGCAGCCGACGGCCAGAAAAAGCAGTCCTGCAAGCGTTGTCCATACAATTTTTTTCATAATGCAAAGTGTTCGGTACTAATAGTTTCAACGTGGCAAGACAAGCCGTGGCGCCGTGTGTGCGGCAGCTTTTACGGTTGTTGTCGGTCACCGCGTTTGAATATGCAAAGATACACCTTTTTTTTGATATGGCGATATGTTCGTTGCCGAAACCCCTTTGTGCTGTGGGACGGCCGCAAAAAAAGGCAAGGCCTAAAACCCGTGGCGTGTTGCCGGCGGGTTTTAGGCCTTGGGGCTGCAGGGGGTGCTGCAGACTATTCAATCCAGCCGAGAATGTCGCCTTTCTTGACAAACTGCCCCTGTTTCACACAGGTGTCAATCAGTCGGCCGCCCTTGTTCATGTGCACATTCACCAGTGCGTAGTTGGCCTGGATAATGCAGAACACGTCGCCCTCCTTGTATTCGCGTCCGGGAGCGGGAGGTACGGAGCGGTTAAAGTCGAGCTCCCACAGCAGCTGGCCGTCCTCGGCCGCCACCACGGGCATCGCGTTGGCGTGTTTCTCGTTGATATAGTTGGGTGTCAGTATCACCGTGTTGCCGTTGGCGGCGGCAGCCGTCTTGGTTGCGGCCATGCCTTTCTCGGCGCGCAGCTGTGCCACCTCTTTCTCAAAGCGCTCTTTGGCAATACCCGACTTGTAGTCGCGATACTGGCGGTCGTGCATAGCCAGCTCGAAGAGCTCCTCGTCGTCCTCACCGCGGTCCCAGCCGTTGGCCTCCATCTCCTTGATGTATTCGGGCAGTGCGTCGGGGTAGGCGTCCTGCGGGTTGCCGTCGTAGAACTCCAGGTTGTTCTTCTTGGCCAGCTCCACGATCTCAGGTGCCAGCGGGCCGGGCAGTTTGCCTGCGCGTCCCAGTATCATGTTCCAGCTGTCCTTGTCAATCTGGCTGAAACGGGGCTTGCCCTGCGCCAGTGCCATGATGTTCATCAGCGCGATGTTCTTGGTATACTGGCTGAAGGGGGTTACCAGCGGGGGATAGCCCAGCATGGGCCATATGTAGGCCACCTCCTGGAACAGCTGGATGGTCAGCTCGTCGAAGGTAACTTCGGGCTTGCCGTTCTTTTTGAGGGCCATGTTGATGGCGTGGTGCACCCCTTTGAGGTCGCTCATCATGCTGCCCATCATGCCGCCCGGCAGGCCGCAGCCCACCAGCATGGAGGTGCAGATGCGGTTGGCGGGGTTTACGTAAAGGCCCAGGAAGTCGTCGAGGAACGACTGCGTCAGCGCGCGGGCCTCCATATAGGCACTCATGTTAATGTCCTTCACCATGAAACCGTCCTCCTTCAGCATGGCTTGCACAGCGATGATGCCGGGATGCACCATGCCCCAGGCCAAGGGCTCCATGGCCGTGTCAATCACGTCGGCGCCCGCGCGTGCCACCTCGAGTATGGAGGCCATGGCGAATCCGGGGCCCGAATGCCCATGGTACTGGACGATGATGTGGGGGTATTTCTTCTTGATTTCGTACACCAGCTTGCCCAGCATGGTGGGGCGGCCGATGCCGGCCATGTCCTTCAGCGCAATCTCGTCGGCGCCAAACTCCACCAGCTTGTCCACCACGCCCATGTAGTATTCCACCGTGTGGATGGGGGAGTAGGTGATGCTCAGGGCGGCCTGGCTTATCATGCCGGCCTCTTTGGCATACTTGACTGAGAGCTCCAGGTTGCGCACATCGTTCAAACCGCAGAACGAGCGCATGATGTCCACTCCCTGCGCCTTCTTCACCTTAGGCATGAGCTGGCGCACATCCTTGGGTACGCCGTACATGCGCAGGCCGTTCAGCGCGCGTTCCAGCATGTGGGTCTGGATACCGGCCTTGTTGAACTCCTTGGTCCAGGCACGGACGGACTTGTTGGGGTTCTCTCCGTACATGAGGTTCACCTGCTCAAAGGCGCCTCCGTTGGTCTCGATGCGGTCAAAACATCCCATCTTTACGATAGCCGGTGCCACTTGTACCAGCTGGTCCATGCGGGGCTGATACTTGCCCGACGACTGCCACATGTCGCGGTACACCAGGCTGAATTTTATTTCTCTTGCCATTTCTTGTTTTTATAAATGTATATGTTTTAATTCATTACGGAGAAAAACTATCTCACCTCCAATGTGCAAAAATAACATATTTTTATGAATATTGCTAACTTTAAGAAATATTTAACTATAATTCGTTGCGCTTCGTCGCCGTCCCGTCCCCGTTCCAAGGCCGCCTTTGGGCCGCCCCTGCCCCGATTGTTTGCCGGTTGTTCTTCTGCAGTTGTTCCACTGTTGTTCGATACCGCATCGAATAACAGTGGAACAACTGCAGTAGAATTGTGGAAGAGGGAGCGGGGCGGCATCGGGCCGGGGGCGGAGGTGGATTGTCGGTATGTCACTTTTTTTGCGTACCTTTGCAGGCGTTAACGATTATTGCTGTTTTATGAATATCTATTTGATTGCCATTGCCGTATTGCCGGTTATAGCGCTGGCTTTCGTTGTCTACAGGCAGGACAGGTACGAGAAGGAGCCGTTTGGGCAGTTGGTGAAAGCCTTTTTCTTTGGGGCGCTGGCCATTTTGCCCGCCATTGTGCTGGAGCGTTTCCTGGTGTGGTTCACGCCTCCGATGCCTGTGCTGAGCGGGGTGTACACCGGTTTTGTGGTGGCGGGGTTTAGCGAGGAGTTGTGCAAGCTGCTTTTGCTGGCGCTGGCGGTGTGGAAGAGCCGTGCCTTCGACGAGTATATGGACGGTATTGTCTATGCCTGTTTTGTGTCGCTGGGCTTTGCCTGTTTCGAGAATGTTTCCTATGTGTTTGGGCAGGATACTTTTGCCAATGCGCTGGTGACGGGGTCGGTGCGCGCGGTGCTGTCGGTGCCGGGCCATTTCCTCTTCGGTGTGATGATGGGGTATTATTTTGCGCTGGCCAAGTTCGACCCGGGCCGCCGCTGGCGCTACCTGTTGCGGGCTTTGGTGGTGCCGATGCTGATGCACGGCACGTTCGACTCGCTGCTTATGATTCCCGAGAGCATGCCGGCGGGCGCGGGTTTGGTATCGGGGGTGCTGTTTGTGGTGTTTTTTTGGTTCGACATCCGCATGTGGAAGTGGGGAGTGCGCCGCATAAGGCACCTGCAGGAGCTTTCGAGGCAGCAGAATGTGGACCGCAGCAATCCCTTTGAGGGTTTTACGTGGTATTTTTGAACGGCTCCCGGCCGCCGCAGCCTACCAGTCCTGCACCCGGCGGGCGCCGCTGAACACTTTGAGGCGTATTCCCAGCGTTACCGACACGAGTGTGGGGTTGATGCTGAAGTAGTCTTGGTGGATTTGGTTGCGGTTTTCGTGGGGCTGGCCGTATATGCTGTAGCGCGCTATCTCTTCCTGGTCCCATGCCAGCGGGCCGACGCCCAGCATGCAGAAGCTGGCCCCCACGCTCACTATTTTCTTTATCAGTATGCCGACGCCGACGCGGAAGGCGAAGGTGGTGGCGGGTGTGTAGCTGTAGAGTTTCAGGTTGTTGTATTCGGCAAAGTCCATCCCTTCCTGTGGGGTCCAGTCGCCCGAGGTGTAGGCGAGGGTCCAGTCGGTGATGATGCGGTGGTTTACCCCGGCCATTGCCTCGCCGTATAGGTCGAAGAGGGTGGTGAGGGGGTAGCAGTAGCGCACGCCGGCCATTACCGCTATGTTGCGGTAGCGGGGCAGTGTCATCTCGTAGCGGCTGCACTGGCTGTAGTGGGCGGCGTGGGTTGTTTGGTAGTAGTCCTGCACGTCGCGGTTCATGCCGCTTTGCATAAAGTCGGCGGCCAGTGCCAGTTCCAGGTTTTTGTGGAAGGGCATGGCGTAGCTGAGCTCTATTCCGGCCGACCATCCGCGCCCGGCGCCGGCCATGTGCTGGTTGCCCTGTGCCAGCATCCATTCGTGGTCGCTCATGCGCGATTCGGCATAGTAGCCCTGGGGCAGGGTGATGCCGCCGTGGGCGTTAATGTATATTTGTGCCGCCGTTGGGCGGGTGGCACCCGCTGCGAGCAGCAGGACGGTCAGGGCCAGGAGTGTGTTTTTTTTCATGGGTTGGTGTTTTGCTTGTCGGTGATTATGCTGAGTATGTTTTTTATGTCGATAAGGCGCAGGGGCAGTGCCAGGGCCAGTGCCAGTGCGGCGCCGGTTCCGAGGGTGGCCCACCAGGCCATGGGTGGCATCAGGCGCATGGCGGCCACGGCGGCGGCGGCGAAGAGCAGCAGCCGCACCAGGTAGCCTTTGGCGGGATGCAGGTGCAGCAGTTTCAGGGCCACGGCTATCTGGGTCAGCGCCATGAAAGTTTGTGCCGTCACCGCTGCCCAGGCCGAACCCACGGCTCCGTGGCGGGGTATCAGGGCCAGGTTGACAGCTATGTTGATGACCAGTGTGGTGGCGGCAAGCAGGTTGAGCTGGCGCAGTTTGCCTGCGGCGGTGAGGAGGGTGCCGTACACGTAGGTCATGGAGATGGGCACAATGCCCCACACCAGTATGGCGAATACGGCTGTGTAGTCGGTTACGGCGGCGGTGGACTGGCGGTGGTAGAGCAGTTGCATGAAGAGGTGGCTGTGGGACGAGAAGAGTGCCGCCGCCGTGACGGAGAACACTGTCATCAGTCCCGTCACCATGCGGGTGGTGGGGCCGAGCTGCGGGTTGTTTTCGGCGGTCATGCGGGCGAATACCGGCAACAGCGGCACGGAGACGAGGTAGGCTACCATGGTGAGCGCATCGAGCAGCCGGAAGGCGCCGGCGTAGATGCCGGACTGGTAGGTTCCGAGGGGGTGGAGCCGGGAGAGCAGGAGGGGGTCGATGCGGTTGTAGGATGCCATGAGCAGCACCAGCAGGGCGAAGGGGAAGCTTTTGCGCAGTATGACGATGGCGAAGGCTTTGCTTAGGTGTAGCGAACGCAGGGTGAAGTGTGCATTGTGCTTTTGCCTTATGCGGATGGTGAGCGTTGTGAGTGCCACCACGGCGGTTGCCACGTAGGCCGCGGTCTGCGCCAGGGCAAAGCGGTAGACGGTGACGCCCGGGTGGGGCCCCCACAGCATGAGGGAGCAGATGGCGATCATCACTATGCGGTCGAGGATGCTCACCACGCTGTCCCACTTGAAGAGCATAAGCCCTTCGAAGTTGCTGCGCAGGTAGAGGATGAGGGAGTTGAGGAATTGGTTGAAGGAGAGGATGGCCAGCAGTTTGAACGCCTGCGATGTGTAGCCCGAGAGGAGGCCCACCGTGAAAGTGACCACGGCATAGAGCAGGGCCAGCATGAGTTTCATGACGAGGATGCCGGGCAGGTGCTTGTCTATCAGCACGGGGTGGCGGGCGATATTGCGTGTGTTGAAGTTGGTGATGCCGAGGTCGAGGAGTATGTTGAAGATGTAGGCCAGGTTGAACACCGTGAAGTAGAAGCCGTAGCTTTCGGGTCCCACGGCGTTCTGCACTCCTGTCTCGATGCCCAGAATCCAGAAAGGTTTGATGAGCAGGTTGAGCAGCAGTATCCAGAAGAGGCCTGAGAGGAGTTTTTTCTGCACGGCGGGGTACTTTTTTAGTTGTCGATGTCAACCGCCCACTTTTCTTCCATGTCCCAGTTTTCGCGCAGTTCGAGGGTTTTCTCGAACAGGAGCACGTTTTCGGGCTGGCGGTGTTGCCAGTAGTTGCCGGGGGTCCAGCGGCCGTTGTGGTCGGTGTCGACGATGGCGCGGATGCTGTATTTGCCCCCTTTCAGGTGGATGAATGACAGTTTGCCGGGTTGTGTGGCCGTATGCTGGCGCAGGGTTTCGCCTTTTTCGTTGGTGAGTTGCACGATGAGGGGTGTGGGGTAGGCGGTGTCGGTTTGGCTTGTGAGGGTGAGGTAGATGTTGCCGTAGGATTCGGTTTTGGTGAATTCGGTGACGACGGTGAGGGAGTCGCTCTGGTTTTGGAAGATGTCGTAGAACAGTCCCGCAGGCACAGTAAACTGGTATTTGGTGCCCGGTTTCCCGTCAAAGTCGATAAAGGCTTTTATGGCGGTGGCGGGTGCAAGGAGGGTGTCGGGTGCCAGCCGCAGGCCGCAGCGCGAGGCGGTGCTGTCGGTGAGGTTCAGCACTTGCACGGCGGTGTCGAGGGCGGCGGTGTCGCGCCAGGGTTCGCATATCCAGTCGATGGGGTTTTCAAAGCCAATCCAAAGGGTGTCGAACCAGGGGTGGGAGGCTGCCACCAGGCTTTTTGCTATGCGGGGCTTGGACTTGGCAAGGCTTTTGGGGGTGCGGGTGGGGGAGGGTGACTGGGAGGGTGCTTTGTATTTGAGGCGGAGTGTGTCGTTCAGCCCGGTGGTGTCGCGCAGCAGCAGTGTGACGGTGTCGTTTTGGGGTGCGGTGGTCCATACGTCGAGTGTGTCGCCTTTGGGGCGCAGGCGGTGGTAGACGGTGGGAGGAGTGGCGGTGCTGTCGGCCGGGAGGCTGCGCAGGGTGTAGCGGTGCGAGAGGGGTGTTTGGGTTATGATTTCTATGCGTCCCTTGGCGACAAAGGCGCTTTTGGATATGCGTTGCTTTTCGTGTTTGTCCTGCGACATGAGCAGGTTCAGGGCGGGGATTGTCGGCTGTGGCATGGTGTCGGACGGGGCTGCGGTTGCAGTGTCGGGTAGGGGAAGGGTGTTGGTGTCGGCTTGGGCGGTGGAGTCACGCCGGGCGGTGTCGGGTGGGGGCAGCATTTTGGCGGCTGTTACCAGGCTGTCGAGAAATGCCATGGGTTCGTCGCTGTTGAGCCGCAGGTTTTTGTCGCCGTCCTCAAGGGCAAGGAGCAGGTATCGCCCACTGCGCAGGTGGTTGAGGGCAAAGTTGCCCTCTTTGTCGCACCGGGTGATGTAGAGGGGTTGCACTTTGGCTACAAGGCTGTCGCCCACGGAGTCGGACTGCTGGCTTTCGGCCCAGGCCAAGACGGTTACGGGTTCGGTGCGGGGTTTGCGGCTGAAGGCATCCACCACTGTGCCGCGAAGGGTCATGCTGTCGATGCTGCCGCCGGTGGAGAAGACATATTCGAACGAGGGCAGCGCGTTGCCTTCGTTAAAGTCGGTGATGGCTTCTTTGAACTGGAACAGGTAGGTGGTGTTTGGGAGCAGGGTGTCTTTCAGTTTTGCCACTATGCCACGGCCTTTGGTTTTGTATTCGGGTTTCTGTTTCATGGGTGGCGACACCAGTATGTTGTTGTCGGCATCCTTGACGGTGACGTATTCGTCGAACTGGATGTAGAACTCGTTGGCGTCGAAGTTGAGTGAGCCATTGGGTGGGACGGTTGAGGTGACAACGGGTGGGGTTTCGTCCTTGGGACCGCCCGACGGGTAGCCCTGCTTGGCACATCCCGCCACCGCCAGCAGGGTGGCACATAACGCAAGAATAATGAATAATCTTCTTATAGTCAGCATAAAAAGCAATTATCAACGTTTAGTAATAAATTACAAAGATAAGAAATAAATGCCAATAATGATTTTGTTGATTTGTTAATTCATAAAAATGTTGACAGGGTGATGATGTGTTGACGGGTTGGAATGATGTGAATCTTTTAAGAAACTGCTGACGGCTGGGGCGAGGCAGCGACAAGGGTGATGTTGCGGGGTCGTCTGAGGGGAGGCTTTATATTTTTTAGTAGTTTAATTTTTTAATATGTCGCAGATTATTCTTATATTTGTAGATTAATTTGAGCCTATTATGCAGTTTAAAGATATTGAGGGTCAGCAGGTTCTTGCTAACAGGTTGACTGAAATTATTGATGCGGGACGCATCAGCCACGCCCAATTGTTCCTTGGTCCGACGGCCAGCGGCAGTTTGGCGTTGGCTATTGCCTATGCCCAATATCTCTGCTGCGAGCATCGCCAGCACTATCCTGAGGGGTCGGCACTGCGAGCCGACAGCTGTGGCGAATGCCCCAGCTGCCGCAAGTATGCCCAGCTGATGCACAGCGACCTGCATTTGGTCTTCCCCACCACTACTACGGCTTCGGTGGCCAGTAAGCCTTGCTCGGAGGATTTTTATGAGGAGTTCCGCTCGTTTTTGGCCGACTCGCACTGCCTCGGCACGGAGGATGAGTGGTACACGCGCCTTGGGGTTGACAACAAGCAGGGCATGATACGTGAGCGCGATGCGGACAACATCATCCGTACGCTGGGCATGAAGTCGTACGAGGGAGGCTACAAGGTGGTGCTGGTTTGGATGGCAGAACGCATGAATTCGGTGACAGCCAACACGCTGCTCAAGACACTGGAAGAGCCTTCCGAGCGGACACTGATACTATTGGTGGCTGAAAGCCGCGACAGGATGCTGCAGACCATACTGTCGCGTGTGCAGCAGGTGGCGGTGCCCGACCGTGGCGTGGGGATGGGAGCGGAGCGACGCGAAACGTTTGCACCTTTGTTTGTGTCGTGGATGCGTCTGCTGTTTAAGCTGAATATGCAGACACTGTCGGCTTGGGTAGACAAGGCGGCGGGTATGGGCCGGGAGACACAGAAGCTGTTTCTGCAGTACACACAGGAGGCTTTGCGTGCCTGCTGCCTGCAGACAGCGGCGGGCATTATGCTGCCGGGTGAACTGCAGTTTGGTGACCCCAAGTTCGATGCGGCATTCCCTGCCATGGTTACCCCCCACAATATAGAACAAATGAACGAGGCTGTGAACGAGGCGCTCTTTGCCATTGAGCGCAACGCCAACGCAAAGATTGCTTTCATGCAGCTTTCGTTTAGGCTGAGCCGGCAAATAAAGCAAAGAGGCAAGAGTTAAACATAGAGTGACTTAACATATTTTCATTATAATTAATTACATGGAAGAAAAGGAAGAAAAGAAATATAAGGACAATTTGCCAAAAGAGCAGCAGTCAGAACCCGTGCGTCCGGCGGCTGGTGGTGCTGAGGTGGACGACGATGCGGCCACCGCAGAAGAGATGGAGGCTTTTATACGTGACCGTCGCGGACGCGGCGCATCAAACCGCGCAGGACAGGACGACGACGCCGATGAGGTGGATATTTTTGGCGAATACATGGCGCCCGAAAACTCGATTGACCCCTACCTGGAACCCGACCCCACGCTGCCGTGGGTGAAGTATGAAGAGAACGTTTTCCTTTCGCGTGGATGCAAACGGTGCCCCGAGTGTTATGTGCCCGTAAGCGAGACGGAGACCCGCAGCTGCAGCAAAGTGACTTCGTGCAACTGGATGCGTGGTATCCGCCAGCCGGGTATCAAGCCTTTCGACTGCGTGGAGGTGCGTTTTAAGAACAACCGCAAGGACTTTTTCCGCCTGCCCGACGGGCTGGAGGTGACAGAGGGTGACGTGGTGGCTGTGGAAGGCTCACCGGGACACGATGTGGGCATTGTGAGCCTCACCGGCGAGGTGTGCCGCATACAGATGAGGAAACGCCATGTGAACCCAGAGGATGAGAGCATCCGCAAACTGTTTCGCCGCGCCAAGAGTACCGACCTGGAGCGCTGGGTGGCCAGTCTCAAGAACGAGGGTGACGCCCTGCTCAAAACCCGTCGCATAGCCCAGGACCTGAATTTGGAGATGAAGGTGAACGATGTGGAATACCAGGGCGACAACGCCAAGGCTATCTTTTATTATACTGCCGACGACCGCGTGGATTTCCGCACCCTGATTAAGGTATTGGCCGAGGAGTTCCACGTGCGTATCGAAATGAAGCAGATTGGTGTACGCCAAGAGGCCGGCAAAGTGGGCGGCTTGGGCACTTGCGGCCGTGAGCTGTGCTGCAGCACCTGGCTGACGAATTTCAAGTCGGTCACCACCAGCGCAGCCAAGACACAGCAGATACTGCCCAACCCACAGAAACTGGCCGGGCAGTGCGGCAAGCTGAAGTGCTGTCTCAACTTCGAGTGCGAGGTGTATGCCGACGCGCTGAAGAAGTTCCCGCCCGCCAATGTGTCCATACGCTTTAAGAAGGGGCTGGCCATGTATAAAAAGACTGATGTCTTCAGGGGCATCATGTGGTATGCCTATGAAAACGAGAGCGAACTGTACGCCATCCCTGCTGAGAGTGTGAAGAAGCTGATAGAGATGAACCGCCAGCAGGAGTATCCCGAAAAACTGGAGGACTATCAAGTGGAACTGATGTCGACCGCAGCACTGGCACAAGAGACCACCGGGGCAGAGTTTGAGCGCGAACTGCGCCGCATGGCCGACGACATGACCGAGGGCGACACCCAGCCCCAGGGTGGCAAGGAGCAGCGCATCGACGATCGTCGCATGCAGGGCGGCAAAAAGCAGGCCGGTCGCCCACGGGGCGAGCGCAACGAGAAGCCCCGCCGCCACAACCAGAACGACCCTGCACGCAACGACTCCTCACCGCGTCCGCGAAATAACCAGGCCGCAGGCCGCCACGCTGCGCGCCGCAACCTCGGAAAAGACAGACGCGACTGATTATTGTCAAGACAATTATACTTCTATAACAATGAGCAGACCCTTTAGATTTATTGCTTTGCTGTCCCTGTTGCCATGGTTGCTGATGGGATGCGACAACCGTGTATATTATACCGACGAGCATGATGTGGACGAGACCGGTTGGAATATGAACGACGCTGCCGTGTTCGATGTCGATGTGGACGACACCCTACAGGTGTTTGACTTTTTCATCGACGTACGCAACAGTGTGCATTTCGACAAGGCCAACGTGTTCTTCTTCATCAACACCACTTTCCCCGACGGGAGTGTGGCCTACGACACGCTGGAGTGTCCCCTGGCCGACGTGGAGGGACACTGGTATGGTCGTCGCACAGGGCGCTATGTGGACAGCCGCTTTGTTTTCCGCCGCCATGTCATATTTCCTCGCACCGGGCTATACCGCTTCGAGATTCTCCACGGCATGCGCGACACCAACGTCTCTGGGCTGAAAAGCGTGGGCCTGCGCATAGAGCGGTTTGGCAACGGAGTGCGGTGAACCCGTCAGGTCACTTTTCTATTTCTCAATCTATAACGACAACAATATGGCAAAGAAAAAAAACAAGGACAACAGCAAAACCATCCGCACCGCATGGAAGATTTTTGCAGGGGTGTGGATCTTCATATTTCTGTTCTTTACTCTGCTCTCGCTGGGATGGTTGGGCTTCATGCCCTCGTTCGAGGAGCTGGAGAACCCCCAGAGCAACCAGGCCACCGAGGTGATTTCCGCCGATGGCGAGATATTGGGGTTCATAGGGATTGAGAACCGGTCGAATGTCACCTACGACGAACTTTCACCCAATTTGGTCAATGCCCTCATCGCCACCGAGGATGTGCGCTTCTATAAACACTCCGGCATCGACCCGCGAAGCCTTTTCCGTGTCTTCTTCAAGACCCTGATTGGACGCCACAGCAGCAGCGGCGGCGGCAGCACCATCACCCAGCAGCTTGCCAAAAACCTCTTCCCGCGCGAACACAAGGGCATGATAGGCACCGTATTCTCCAAGTTCAAGGAATGGGTAGTGGCCGTCAAGCTTGAGCATAACTACTCCAAGCAGGAAATCATTGCCATGTACTTCAACACTGTCGATTTTGGCAGCAACTCCTTTGGAATCAAAACCGCTGCCAAGACCTTCTTCGACAAAACCCCCACCGACCTCTCTGTCAACGAGGCCGCCATGCTCGTGGGACTGCTCAAAGCCCCCACAGCCTACAGCCCCGTGCTCCACCCCGAGGCCGCCCTCAACCGCCGCAACACCGTCCTGTCGCAGATGAAACGCTACGACTACCTGAGCGAGGAGGACTTCGAGAAATACAAGGACGAACCCATCGATGTGTCGCACTACAGCCCACAAAGCCACAACGACGGCCTGGCCACCTATCTCCGCGAGTACATCCGCACCTATATGAAAGACTGGTGCAAGCACCACCGCAACAACGAAGGCGAGCACTACGACGTCCACAAGGACGGCCTGCGCATCTACACCACCATCGACTCGCGCATGCAACGCTATGCCGAGGCCGCCGTGCGCGAACACATGAGCAAGGAGGTGCAGCCACAGTTCAACCGCGAACTGAAAACCCGTGGCGGCAACCCCTTCTGCGACATCAGCCCCGAACAGCAAGAAAAAATACTGGTGCAGGCCATGAAAGGCAGCGACCGCTACTATCAGCTGCACAAGGTGCAGGGCAAAACCGAAAAAGAGTGCCGCAAGATATTCAAAGAAAAAGTCAAAATGCGTGTCTTTTCGTGGAAAGGCAACATCGACACCCTCATGTCCCCCTGGGACTCGCTGCTCTACTACAAGAAATTCCTCAACGTGGGCATGATGTCCGTCGAACCCGGCACCGGCCACGTCAAAGCCTATGTCGGCGGCATCAACTACCGCTACTTCAAATACGACAACGTGATGAGCCACCGCCAGGTAGGTTCCACTTTCAAACCCTTTGTCTACACCATGGCCCTGCAGGACCTGGGCATGTACCCCTGCACCGAAGTGCCCAACTCAGAGGTCTGCTTCGAAGTGTGGGGACAACCCGACTGGTGCCCCAAAAACTCCTCGCACGAGCGCGAAAACCAGATGGTGACCCTCAAGTGGGCTCTGGCCCACTCCATCAACTGGGTCTCGGCCTACCTCATGAAACAGGGCTCGCCCGAGCAGGTCATCGCTATTGCCCGCAAAATGGGTGTGGCCAGCGAAATCGACGCCGTGCCGGCCATCTGTGTGGGCACCCCCGAGATAACCGTTTATGAGATGGCCGGCGCCATGGCCACCTTTGCCAACAAGGGCGAATATGTCGAACCCATCTTCATCACCCGCATCGAGGACAAGAAAGGCACCGTCCTCGACCGCTTCACCCCCGACCGCCACGAGGCCATCAGCGAGCGCACCGCCTACATGATGATTGAACTCATGAAAGGTGTGGTGCAGAGCGGCACCGGTGTGCGCCTCAACTACAAATACCACCTCAACGACTACAGCAATTCCATAGCGGGCAAGACCGGCACCACACAAAACAACTCCGACTGCTGGTTTGTGGGCATCACCCCCAAACTGGCCACCGCCATCTGGACAGGCGGCGAGGTGCGCAGCATCCACTTCCGCAACATGACCTTTGGCCAAGGCGCCGCACAGGCACTGCCCATCTTTGGCTACTATATGCGAAGCATCTACAGCGACAAGTCGCTCAAGTTCCCGCGCGGCGACTTCGACCGGCCCAACGTACCCCTCGATGTGGAACTCGACTGCTCCCGCTTCCGCCAGGAAGTGGCCGAGGAAGACCCCTACGACTTTTAAACTCGTTAATGTGTGAATGTGTTAATTCGTTAATCGATTCACACATTCACACATTTACACATTCACATACTTTATATGATAAATCTCTTTGGCATGACACTGGCTGAACTTGGCGCTCTCTGTGCCGCCGAGGGCCTGCCCCGCTTTGCCGCCACACAGATGTGCGACTGGCTCTACTCCAAGCGCGTCCTCACCATCGACGAGATGACCAACCTCTCGCTCAAAGCCCGCAGCCGCCTGAACCAGATAGCCTGCATAGGCCGCCATGCGCCGGTCAACTGCCAAGTGTCGCGCGACGGCACCAAGAAATACCTCTTCTCCCTGCCCGACATCCCCGGACAATATGTCGAGGCCGTCTACATCCCCGACACCGACCGCGCCACCCTCTGCATCTCCTGCCAGGCAGGCTGCAGGATGGGCTGCCGCTTCTGCGTCACTGGTCGGCAGGGATTCCACGGCAACCTTTCAACATCCGACATCCTCAACCAGATATTCTCCATACCCGAGTTTTGCCAACTCACCAACATCGTCTACATGGGCATGGGCGAACCCATGGATAACCTCGACGCCGTGCTGCGCAGCACCGAGGTGCTGACCGCACCCTATGGCTTGGGCTGGAGCCCCAAGCGCATCACCGTCTCCACCGTGGGCATCATCCCGGCACTCGAACGCTTCCTCAACGAAAGCCAGTGCCACGTGGCCGTCAGCCTCCACAACCCCTTCGCCCCCGAGCGGCACGCCATCATGCCCATGCAGCAACCCTACCCCATAGCCGATGTCGTGTCGCTGCTGCGCCGCTACGACTGGGGTGGCCAGCGTCGCATATCCTTTGAGTACATCATGTTCCGCAACCTCAACGACGACACCCGCCATGCCGCCGAACTGGTGCGCCTGCTCAAAGGCCTCTATTGCCGCGTCAACCTTATCCGTTTCCATGCCTCACCCCAAACGCCCTACCAAACCTCCCTGCCACAAACCATCAACACCTTCCGCGACTACCTCAACGCCCACGGCATCACCTGCACCCTCCGCGCCTCGCGTGGCGAGGACATCATGGCCGCCTGCGGCCTCCTCGCCGGCCAGAGGAAAAACGGGTGAAACTGTTGCTTCTCACCTTCCCCCACCCCCTCCTGTTTCCCACCATCTCCCCTACAGCCAACGCCACAGCACAAACGGACAAAAATATTTGAAAAAATATTTTTCAATACGCGTTACTTTTCTGCCCTTTTTACGTCTAATATAGAAAAAGTTCTCGAACTTGGCTTCGGACAGACACATCAAGGAAAAGGAATTCGAGGAGATGCTCCGCAACATGGACAGCATCATCTACCGGATTTGCTTTGCCTTCACCAACCGCCAGCCCGACAAAGTCAACGACCTCTACCAGGAGATAACGTGCAAACTCTGGAAAGGCTGGCACAGCTATCGGGGAGAGTGCGACCTCAAAACGTGGGTTTACCGCATAGCCTACAACACCGCCGTGGACGACTACCGCGCACGGCACGCCACCGACAGCTACCGCTTTGTGCCGCTCGATAAAGACCTGAGCGAAAACCTGTCCGACGAAGTCCACGATGAACAAGTGGAAACACTCTACCGGCTCATCGACCGGCTCTCCGACAAAGATAAAGAGATCATCACCCTCTATCTCGACCAAGTGCCGGAAAAAGAGATCGCCCGCATCATCGGCAAAAGTCTGCCCGCAGTGAAACAGTCAATCTATCGTATAAAAGATAAACTAAAAAAACAATATGAAAAAGAGAGAAACAACAATTGACGACGCTTTCTTCGCCGAGCTACAAACCATCTGGGACAGCCACTCCCGGAGGGTGGAGAAGATAGTGCGCGAGTCCGAAAGCCGTCGGCCCCTCAACTACTGCTATGCCGATCGCCGCCAAAGCCGCGAGACAGTAGTCGACATACTCATGGCGCTCGGCATGTTCCTTGCCGCGGGAAGGTGGGCATGCCTCATGGGGCCCAATGCCACCGACATCCCCTCGCTAATCCTGTTCCTGATAGCCGAAGTGATCCTGGTGCTGGTTGGGCTCTATTGCTGCCTGCTTGCCGCAGGCAGCACCAGCTGGCTGCGACGCTTCGCCTTGCCCTGGCTGGGCACTCCCCATATGGCAGTTATTGTGGTGGCTGTCATGCTGGCTGTGCCCTTCCTGTCGCATGGCAGCGTGGGCGATGGCCTCACCGTCACACAGAACTACACGCTGGTGCCTAACCACACCGAGCGTATGGCATCAATGCAAACCGTCACCAACATCCTGAATGCATGAAAAAGAAATGGATCATAATCGTTGTGGTGACAGTCGGCATAGTGGGAATACTGGCTGCCTTCAAGTATTGGCTCAGAACCGTGCCGCTCGACGAGTGCAGCCCTCTCTACCGCCAATATGCAGGGCATGAGGGCATCGAAGCCACTTTTGTCAAAGACTATCCGGTCGATGACACCACCTTTGTCGATGTCACCCTCCTCTCCGCCACCACCGACTCCGCCTGGGAAAGCCTGTGCCATGATTTCATCTTACCAGAATTCCCCGACATGGTCATTGAAAAAATCATACATGGTCATTCTGTCACCCAATGGACAGCCTCAAAAGACAACCCCCAAATAGTTGTGACCCCGACATCCACTTCAGACTATGATTTAGTTGCTATAGCTCCACAAGTGGAAATAATCTATATCTTCCATCCAGAAAACGAATCACAAACAGATGCAATAATAACAAAATTAGTAACCGAATTATAAAAGAAAGAGTAGTACCATGAAAAAACTAATCATTCCGGCGACAATCCTCGCCATTCTTTCGCTGACCACCGTCAGCTGCCAGAAAGAAAACATCGTAGAAACTGCTACCCAAAGTGCAGAAAACAGCGCCACGCGCATAATTCGCTACACCGTCAACGGCACTGCCTACCGCCAAGTCATCCACACCGACGAAGACCTTGATGCCCTGATGCACACCCTCTTTGCCCTTGCCCGCGAAGGCTACACCGTACGAATGATGGACGATAATACCACAATATGCGAAACAAGTGCTAAAGAAGTACTTACCTTTACCACAACGAAGGAAGAAGAAGCCATTAAATGGACGAAAGAGAAGATACATGAAGGTTACGCAGTTACTACAATCTTCAACGATGAAACAGGAGAATACACTTGTATTGCAGTAAAATAAAAACAAGTAATTAACACTTAATGCAGAGACTTTGCCCCATCTGCATAAAAAAGGAAGGACCCACTATGAACAAAGCAGTAAGCCCCGCACGTACCAGAATGGTGTGCCGACGTGCCGGGGCATAAAAAACAGATGCCGCCGCAGGGGAGTGGATACATTACCCTAACCCCTCTCCCTGCCGCGCGGCACCAAAGGCATAAAGCTGCCGCTTCATGCTGTCATATTCAAAAACAACGGCAAGCGACAGACTTTATTGTACTGCAACGGGTAAATGCTGCACCCTGCAGTACAGCACACTTGCAGCACATTGTCAAACAAAAAAACATAAAACAAAATGCATCACAGTAAACTATCGCACTTGTTGATTTTGGCTGTCTTTCTGTCCTCCTTGTTCACAAAGGCATTAGCCCAAGGCGATGATGTCGTGGGTCCCTGCCAAAGCTACAGGCACAAATACACCAACATCCCCGAGACCAAAAGCATTGTCCGCAGCAACGATGACTATAGGGTCATCCACACACAAAGCAAGGACTACGCAACCGGCCTGACTGTACACACCTTTTCCATCCTGCGCTATTCCTCAAACATTGAGACCTATTTCACCACCACTTTCGGCGCATCAATGGTCAACCCCTTTTCTGTCGACATCACCGACATGGAAATATTTGAAGACATTTGCTATTTCTGCGGAAACAAGTCCCACGATATCATTGAGCCCACCCAAATTATCCATGTCATGGAAGGTATTGTGGGTTTCTTCACCCCCGCTTCCATGCACATTGGGGTGGGCGACCTGTATACCTACGATGTCCCCAACACCTCACAGCTTACACGGTTGGCTATCAGCTATCCAAGTCAAATTATCTCCCATATCAACGCCATAGGAATCTTGGACGACTACAGCACGTCCTGCATGGTGGAAATAGGTGAGAACGCCCCCGCCTCATGGACAGCCATCCTGAGCCACGTCTCCAACATACCCGAAATCCACTTCTCCGACATCCTTACCACGCGCGACAGCATCATCCTGCTGGCCCAGCTTAAGTGCGCCAACAACCACCCCTCCTGTTCCGTCGACTACGACATCCGCCACCAGCAGTTCCTGCTGGACAGGTTCAGCCACTATGGATGCCACCATGACTGCTCGACATCTTCTGTGTCACACTATATGGCACATTACAACCTCAACGACTATGCGGGTTTCCACGTCAACAAGGCCCCCATGGCCCTTGGACGGTTAAACTACAACTGGTTCGCCGTGGCTTTCGGGGTCAAGGAGGACGAGACCGACAACTGGGGTATCCGATACTTCCCCTTCAGTAACATCTGGCAGTACGACTCAAGCATCTACTATCAGACCGGCACCAACGCCACTGTTATTGAAATGGCCAACAGGAACCTTACCTCCGAAACATTTGTTCTTTCTACCGACAACACCAACTTCTACGGAATAGTGACAAGCCCATGGCTGGCAGGTCCACCGAATATCGTCAGAACCCTCAGGTCCACCAGCAATTTCATCAACTCCCTCACACAAAAGGCAAATACCCCGTTTCTGGAAATGACCGGCCACTACAGCACCAGTAACTTGGAACTCTTTGAACAGAACGTCGACAGTCTGCACACTCCAAGCTGCCTCACCGTCAAAACAAAAGTGCCCACCGTCTTCCCCGAAAATAGAGCCGCGCTTTTCTATGTGAAATGGGAATTATTATATAATCATGAAGATGTCCAATGGGAAAAAATGGAAATACTCGAAAGGGGGAAATCAGAATCGATAATCGAATGCAAGCATTGCAATTAATATACCAACCTCTAAAACAAACGATATCATGAAAAAGACACTCTTTATATCAGTTATCTGCGTCCTGGCATGGACTGGGACAGTGGCCCAGGACATCGACACCCTGCCCTGCGGACAACGGGTGAGGAACTATTACTACCCCCACTGGTACGACACCTCCGACCTATACCTGAACCCCGACAACTACTATACCGACCAATACGACAATCGTCTTATAACCATAAGCTCTGGTGCATACCCATACACGGTTGCCCAACAGTATTATACCGAAACCCCTGTCAGGGTCCGAGGCCTTTGGGCCATGGTGTCGCAGGATGCCGACGGCCATGGCCTGTACAACCATGTCCGGGTGCTCGACAGCAACAGGCTGCCGGAATACCTCTACCTGTATGTCCGCAATCCCAAAATCCAGCCCGACACCGTCACGTGGGACACCACCCGCTGGCTGCTCCCGGTGGCCCACGCACGATGGGACACCAACCAGCCCAGAATGCTATGCCTGAAAAAGTTCGCCGACGGACGCTTCGGCAACGAGTACTGCCACCTGTTCGAGGCCGTCTTCGACTCCGTCATAACCATACAGGGCGAATTCTGGATAGGCGGCACCAGCAACAGCAACCGCAAAGGCAACGGCAACTATGTACCATTCCCCTATTTCCCGACATTTTATATGGTGTTTGGTAGTCGTGACGGTGGAACTGGCCTTTACGACCACTACACTACCACTCCTATATATTGTGGACCTGAAGGTCCTTTTGTCCCTATTATAGAAAGTGTGATGAGAAGAGTCTGTCATTACGGGCCATTCGGTATCATCACCGACGGGCAACGTTACGTCCAAGTTTTCTCCGCCGACACCGCGCAGGGTGCCGCCCTCCACACCGCCTTCTATCCCGACTCCTCCTACCAGACCATCACCGCCGTCCCCGCCCACGGCTACCTCTTCTCCCACTGGAACGACAGCGTCACCGACAACCCCCGCTCCGTATTCGTCACACAGGACACCGCCTTCACCGCCTTCTTCCGACCTGCACCACTCCACTCCGTCACCGTCCG
>Ga0310697_10001470_pt1 | contig 27550 bp, 30 predicted proteins | sample 172DNAGHGlowgp2_FD_203883 | JGI IMG/M metagenome (GOLD analysis project Ga0310697, IMG submission 203883) | Sheep rumen microbial communities from Palmerston North, Manawatu-Wanganui, New Zealand - 1728 DNA GHGlow gp2 (v2) (version 2) | ecosystem: Host-associated > Mammals > Digestive system >...
TCTTTCGAATGTCTCTCACCGATCTGGAAGTCATCACTGTGAGCGAACATGAAATCTACAGTAATGGGATCGTCCCCTGTAAGTTTCTTGAAGTCATCGGTATGAACGGCCATCTTGCCTTCTCTTATCGCCTGTGCGAAAGTTACCATACCGTCACTGGAGAACGGCGCTTCGCTTCCTTTTTTGAAAAGACCGTCTGTAGTTCTGGGAACTCCCATAGCATCAAAGATCTTGTAATTTTCTTCATCGGTAACCGCCTTGTAGCTTATGTTGTTGCCGGTCTCTTTGTTACCGATTTCGACAAACTTGGTGATCGTCATCAGCTCTTTTCCGTTGATGTTAAGAGTTGCATGGTCATATTCTGACGCACGGTGAAGTGCGTATGCAACGGCTTTAGCACAGTCTTTTCTTGAAATGTATGCCATAAGCCCGTCGCCCTGGCTGTTTGTAAGAGGTGCATTCGCATGCACATATGTAAAGTAATTGGTGATCATAGCCTCTGCGTACTGGGAATTACGAAGGAATATATAATCAAGGCCTTCACCCTTAATGTAGTTCTCAGTGTAGATATGATCAAGCTTTTCAATCGAAGGATTGGTCTCATCACCGGCATTTACAAGGGATGTGTAGATAATCTTTTTTACACCCGCTTTTTTTGCCGCATCGACAGCATTTTTATGAGCGCTCTGCCTCTTCTCACCGACAAAAGGCATAGAGATAAGAGCAAGAACATCGGCACCCTTAAATGCTTCCGCAAGCCCGTCCGGATAGTTAAAGTCCGTCACATGTGTCTCAACTCCCTGAGCTGCAAATCCCTTAAGTGAATCTTCACTGTAGCCGCAGAATATAAGATTACTCTTATCTTCCAATGTCAGCAGCACTCTCGCTGCCTCAGCGCCAAGATTTCCATCAACACCTGTAAGTAACAGTTTACCCATGAAAATACCTCCTTCTATGAAATTGTTATGATATAGGCGTTTTGAATTTTTGCCTTTATATACCCTTATATTATATCACTTAAACTTTCTAAGTTCCGAATATGCAAACGGAACCGCAATAAGCGTAGAAAGTACATCGGCACATGGCTGCGCAATCTCTACTCCTGTGATTCCAAAGAACCTTGGAAGAAGCAGTATCATTGGAAGGAAACAGATACCGTTTCTCGCAGATGCCGTAATTGAAGCCTTAACTCCCTTTCCTATAGACTGAAGCATCATATTACTCATTACAATAGGGCCTGATAAGAACAGCGTCGCGCACTGGAATCTGAGCGCCTTTACACCAACCTCCACGGCAGCTGCGTCCTTGGAGAAAAGAGATATCAGATTCGGTGCAAAATAGAAACATACCGCTCCGAGTCCCAAAAGGAAGATTGATGCATATTTAAGGCAGAAAAAGAATCCCTCTTTTACCCTTGCCGTAAGTCCTGCGCCGTAGTTAAACGAGCATACGGGCTGATATCCCTGGCCAAATCCTATAAGTGCCGAAACCATAAGCATGAGGATTCTTGTTGCAACAGACATTCCGGCAATTGCCGCATCAGCACCTATGCTTCCCGCAGTTCTGTTAAGAACGAGAGTTGCTATAGCCGCAAGTCCCTGTCTTGCAAGTGAAGGTCCGCCTCCGTTTGCTATCTCAAAGAGGTAATGCCCGTTAAGTCTGACCTTCTTAATATTAAGCTTTATATTTTCACCCTTGGTCGTTCCGATTAGAAGGACAAAAAAGCTTGTAATCTGTCCCATAACCGTTGCGATCGCAGCTCCCGTAACTTCCATGTGAAATACCATGATAAGAAGCGGATCGAGTATCATATTCATCGCAGCACCGCTCATAAGACCGATCATTGCGTAATATGCGCTTCCCTGGAATCTGAGCTGATTGTTTATAACAAACTGCGCCATCATAAACGGAGCGCCAAGCAATATGATCCTCATATACTGCTTTGTAAAGGTCAAAGTCTGCGCACTCTTTGCCCCAAGCGCACCGGCAATATCGGTCAGAAAAATATTTCCGATAAGAGCAAAAGCAATTCCGAGAATGATCGACAGTGCAAAACCTGTAGATGCCATCTCATCTGCTTCTTCATACTTCTCGGCACCAAGCATTCTTGACAGATAGTTTCCCGATCCGTGTCCGCAAAAGAATCCTGCTGCCTGAATGATTGCCATAACGGTAAAAACAAGTCCTACAGACGCGGTAGCTGCGGTATTTACTTCAGGATTGCTTGAAACTCTAGATACAAAAAAGGTATCGGCCGTGTTATAAATCCCCGTAACCAGCATACTTATTATAGTCGGAAAAGAAAGTGTCATAATAAGCTTCGGTATAGGCGTTGTGGTAAAGTATTCTCTTCTGTTTTGAGTAGACATTTAAATTAGCTCCGATATAAATTATTTCCTGCAATAAGTGCAGCAAAAAACATTATAGCACACCTTTTGCTTCTTCGAACTTCGCCTTCATGGTCGGATTGCCTCGCGTAAGCTTTTTTACACTGACATCTTCAACCTTGCTGTTTGCAATCCTGAGCTGATTGTCGGAACCGAGCAGTTCTTTTTTCACCTTCTCAAGGTGCTGAATAGTCTTATCTATTTCATCGATAGCCTTGTCAAAATGATTGTGTGCTATCTCATAATTTCTTGAAAAATCATTTTTGAACTTCATCAGACTGTCTTCAAAGTTTGAAATATCAATATCCTGATTGCGGACAAGCTGCAGTTCCTGCTTGTATTCAAGCGCTGTGAACGCGGCATTCCTAAGAAGCGTAATGATAGGAATAAAGCACTGCGGCCTCACAACATACATCTTATCAAATTTATAGGAAACATCGACAATTCCTGCATTGTAGAGTTCACTGTCGCTCTCAAGAAGTGAGACAAGCACGGCATATTCACAGTTTTTCTCCTTGCGGTCTTTATCAAGTTCTTTAAAAAAATCCTCATTCTTGTGCTTTGTCGCGGTCTCATCCATCTCGTTCTTCATCTCGAACATTATTGAGATTATCTCAACACCGTTCTCATCGCACTCTCTGTAGATATAGTCGCCCTTACTTCCGCTTCTTGCATCATTGTCTTTTTCAAAATATGCGTTTCTGAAAGCTGTCGCACGAAGCTGATTAAACTGTATCTCACAGTGTTGCTCAAGTGTCTCGCCTACCATCTTTGTAGACATCTTGGTCTTTAGATCTTTATAGAACTCAACTTCTTTTTCCTTCTGTTCAAGCAGGATCTTGCCCTTTTCTTTTTCCTGATTGAGGGCATTCTCAAGCTCATGCTTTTCGTCATTTAGCGCATTTGCAAGCTCGTTCTTCTCTGTCTCAACTTTCCGTACGGCTTCGAGAACGGCAAGTTTTGTCTTGTCCTCAGCGCCTTTAACTTCCATGGAAAGAAGACTCTTCTCTTCAAGAGCCTTATTAAGCTGCACTCTAAGGTCATCAAGTTCCTTTTGATGATCCTCTTTTTCCTTCTCATACTGAGCTTTGCTCTTTAAGATGATCTCGTTCTCTTTTGCCGCAAGCTCAAGCTCATGCTTTTCTCTATAGTGTCTTTCAAGCTCGGAAACTCGGCTCGAAAGATCTTTTTCAAATTCTTTATCTCTTATCTGCTTCATAATGGAACCAAGTTCCGTATCGTCAACCGTAAAAGCCTGTCCGCAATGCGGGCATTTAAGTTCTGCCATATTTGCCCCCTCTCATGGAAATAAAAAATCACAGTAATCTCTTATAAATATCAAGCATACTCTCTATCTGGTACTTAAGGAGCCAAGCGGCATTATTATATTCTGTAGTATACTTGATCACTTTGATAAGATCGGGATAATACCTCTCTGTTTCATTTATCATTCTGAATATCTTTTCACGACTGAGTCCCCATGACATTGTCGTAAGATTATTGCATCTGTCCATGCACTTTATGAGTGCCGCTTTAGGATTTGTCGCTATCTGATTGTAATAAGCGATCATAACCTCGTCGCGGTTTTTGCCTTTTGTATCTTCTTTTGTCAGGAGTCTGACCAGCTCTTTTGCCTCGTCTCCCACAGGAAGCTCATCAAGCCCGATCTCGCAATCTTCAACCACGTCATGAAGAAGACATGCCGCAATTACCGCATCATCGATAATGTCCATAGAAAGAGCGTGACATGCCAGGTTAAGCGGATGATATATATATGGAACATTTGAACATTTTCTATTCTGACCTGTATGAGCTTTTACCGCAAAATCAACTGCCTTCAAAGAATCAGAAAGCTTGAAATTCTTGGCCGTTGTCTTTACATAAGTTTTCATGTGCTCCCAATCGTATATCGCATCTTTTGTCTTAAACGCACCGTGCTTCTCTTCAGCAATCGAAGAAACAGATACCCCAAAATACTCAGCCAGCTTCACCAGCTTATCCGTATCAGGTTTGTACTCATCTCTCTCCCACGCAGAAACGGCCTGAAACGTAATTCCCAACGCATCTGCAACCTGATTCTGTGTGAGCTTACGCTCTTCTCTAAGTTCCTTGATATTTGCCCCTATACTCATCTTAACTCTCCTTATAACTCTTATATAAACGTTATGTGTCATGCCTTTATATTACACTTGATGTCCCCTTTATTCTAACGAGTATTGATTTAAGTTTCAATCTGTTTTTCAAGTTGAACTTGAATCCTTTGAATTGAAAATAGTGATCACAATATATATAAATATACATTTCTTAAATTTTTCTAAAATAAGTGCTATTATAGTACCATTAAGAAAAGTGAGGTTTCTATGCGAAGATTAAGAATTACGTTTAATTCCCCGGTTGTTTTGGGATTTATGTTGCTAAGTTTTGGCGTATTGGAGCTAAGCGCCTTTACAAACGGTATGACAGACCAGCTCCTCTTTATGACATACAGATCGCCACTGACGGATCCGCTTACTTATATCAGATTTTTTACACACGTACTCGGACACAGCGGTTGGGAACACTATATCAGTAATGCCTCGTACTTATTGCTTCTGGGCCCTTTGCTTGAAGAAAAATACGGTTCCAAGCCTATCCTTCAAATAATTATAATAACCGCACTTGTAACCGGACTTGTAAATTATGTCCTGTTCGTCAACGTTGCTTTGTGCGGCGCCAGCGGAGTTGTATTTGCCTTTATACTCCTTACGTCATTTACAAACTTCAGACAGGGCGACATCCCTCTGACTTTTATACTTGTTACGGTTGTTTTCCTCGGACAGCAGATTCATGACGGATTGTTTCTGCAGGATGACATCTCAAACCTGTCGCATATCATAGGCGGTGTAATCGGTGCAATCATCGGATATAATCTAAACAGAGACGATTATTATTAAAAAAAGGCTCAATGCTGCAAAAAGGGAAACGCCGTTTTGAAACGTTTCCCTTTTTTATTATCCACTTTTTTTCTTTGAATGCTTCACGGAATTGTTATCCTGAGATTCCGGATTGCCTTCTTTTTTCCCCCCGCTATGAGCTCCCATAGCGCTGACATCAATTTCAGAACCGTCGATAAGTGCAGCTGAATCTTGCTTCTGATCTTCATCGGTAGACGGTATCGTTCCGTCAAGCTGTCCATTGATACTTTCAGCTCTTAGCTTCACCGCTTTATACAATGTTTCACATGCCGTCTTATACTCATCATAGCTGTAAAACGCTGTCGGATCTTCTTTAACAAGTGCATCTATTTGGCTTCCTATCCTGTTATAGGTTTCTTCGAATCTTCCTCCGTCAACATATTCTTCTGTTAGTTTTCTCAGATACTCGTGATACTTTTCAAGATATTCCTCATTTTCCAATAATGTGTCAAAAAAGTCGGTTCCCGAAAATGGAGTATCTATCGCATCATTTACCATCTCAGTTCCTTTATCGCTGTCTTCTCCGTATCTTCCCATGGATGACATACCGCCAAATGATAGATTATAATCCCACGGGAAAAGATTAAGCTTTCCGTCATGCTCATAAAGGTAATAGTTATGCGCCATATTCCCTGACAGACTGTCCATATTTACTGCAAAAGTATGCACAGCCATATATTTAAGAATATTGTCTACATCAAGGTATTTCTCTATGTCGGTTCCTTCGCTTATATTCTTAAGCGCCGTAACCACTCTCAGATGATCTCCATCTGTCGTCTCTGTTATCTCGCCGTCCCATATCACCGAGTAACTGTCAAGATTGTCATCGATGTAATTTAGATTTGCACCGCCATTGTTTCCGGTATGCCCGTCGCCAGCCTTTCCTTCCGGAGGTGATGGCATATTGGCAGGATCAAAGCCTTCCATGTCAGGCATTTGTGGAGGTGCTCCGGGGGTATCGCCCTCCATGTCCGGCTTGTCCTGCGGATTAAAATCGCCATGATCCGGCTTTCCACCACTCGGACCTTGTTGCGATTTTGCTCCCTGTTCTTGTTTGTATCTATCTCCGCCTCCGCCACCCATACTTTCGGGTTTATAAAGCTCTCCGTTCTGAGTTCCGTAGTTTCGGAGCAAGAAGCTTTCTTCAACAGCTTCCAATGCAAGATATACACCCTTGTACTCACCGTTTAGTGATATCGATGCGTAATTGTACAGCGGTGATGCCGCTCCGATAAAGTTGAACATGTCATATACGATTGCCTCTTTCATATTGGTGGCGTCAGCGTAGTTATTATTGAGAATAAGCTTATCAAGTCCAAAGCATGTCTGCCCTTCCATAAAATGACCAAATTCCAGCTTAAAACTGTATCTGTCGGTATCAGGATCCCTTGCTACCGATGAAAGAGATGTATTTCCTTTTGGACGTATAGCAACATTCTTAAATGTCGTTCCGCATATCTCGACATCACAGGAGTAATATTCTTCGGCCATTGCATTTTTTAACATCTCATTCCATTCATCTTCATCCATCTTGATGTTTACACTTATAACTTCATTTGTATCAAAAAGCTTACTTGGATATTCCATTAAAATGTTTGCATTCTCAGCATATTTATCACTTCGTCCCACGACTATTCCTGCGAGCACGCATATCACTACAGCCATGGCCATGATGATCACCACAATCTTATTAATATGCTTGTTTGTAACCATAACAGGATCCTCCTATCGATCTTTAACTCATGTACTCGCCGTTAAATGCAACAAGCGTAGCACTCGTTACACCATCAACCTCATTTACCCGATTAACAAAACCTGTTGCCGCATTTTTTGTACGTATCTCAACTGTAAACTCGATTCCATCGTCGGTAACGGTCTTAGATTTAACGATATACTTATTCGTTTCTTTTTTTATAATGCCGTATGCCTTTTCCTCTGCCCTCTCATCGTAACAATCTACGATAAGTATGTATGGCACATTTGAAACCTTTTTATTTGCAAACAGAGCAAGGATAGTCCCGATTATTGCAGATCCTACCACTGCAAGGGGAATCATTCCGGCTCCGACCACGATACCTGCCGCAAGTGCCCAAAACAAAAATACTATTTCCATGGGCTCTTTTATTGCTGTACGGAAACGTACAATCGAAAGTGCTCCGACCATACCGAGTGAAAGAACAACATTTGACGTAACTGCCATTATCACAAGGTTAGTCACAAGCGTAAGTCCTACAAGAGTCATTGCAAAACCGGTTGAATACATAACTCCGTTAAATGTCTTTTTATAGATCAAAAAGATAAACAATCCTATCGCCAGCGCAAAGCCCATTCCTACCAGTGTATCTGCAACCGAAAACTGTGTTACGTTTTCCAAAAAACTTGATTTAAATATATCGTTAAATGACATTATTATTTCCTCCTACAAATGAACAAATTATTGTCCGGAAATTTTTATCCGAATCTCCTGCACACTCCGTATTTTGAAAATGACTGCCGTGTCATGCCGTTGACCTGTATAAGATCCTGTATTACCGCCGGCAAGAATGCATCATATTTTACTTCCAGTATCATATCCTCCGGGTTATCCGTTGCGCTTATATCATTAACATTCTCTGTAAGAAATTCCCTGTTAAAAAGAGTTGTTCTTATCCTTGAATCAAACGTAACCCTGACATTTCCAGGCTTGTATATATACGGTTCTCGCACATATGACACCAAAACTCTCGGAACGAGCCTTTGATATCTCATCTTGGCGTACAACTCTTTTACAAGCTCATGCGGACTGTCCTTCATAAATTCCAAATCTCCTTCAAGTATCTTCCTGCACTCGCTTTCGGTAATCCTTGCATCATATTTAAGGCACAGCTCATTGATCTTCATTTTCTTTTCAAGTGTTATAAAAGAAAAATCATCATTATAATATCTGATTCGAAATTTCTCACGTTTCTGTATTCCGTCTATCTTCTCTCGCAGTGCCTTGTCATCGCTATTGTCAAAATAAATGCTTCTGATCTGATAAAGGCCTTCAGAATCTGTATGTGGATCGGAGCTCATTATATTTTGAAGACGCTTTCGCATCGCTATGTATTCAGAATAAGAAATACTGAATTTGAGCTCATGTCTGTAATGCTTTTCCACTACTCTTTCTCTCCTTTCCTCATCCTCTTGAAGCCATAATAATTTCCCAACCTGAAATGAACCTGAAAAAAAGAGAAGTCTTTTTTCGACTTCTCCTTTTCAAGTAGATCAGATTTTAACTTTTATTGTCATTGTTTTGCCAGCCGGACAATCTGCGCTTATCGTGCCACCGTGTGCTTCTGCTGCCGCCTTTGCGATTGCAAGTCCGATACCGTTTCCGCCCGTCTGCGTACTTCTTGACGCATCCGGTCTGTAGAAACGATCAAACAGCTTCTCGGTATCAGGTATCGGGCTTAAATCGCATGTGTTGAAAACCTCAATAACTACCTTGTTTTTCTTTTTATAAACACTGAATCTGATATCTGCATTTGGATTCGAATATCTTATCGCATTATCAAGCAACACCGACAGCATCTGGTGAATTGCCGCTTTGTCTCCGTACAGATTTACACCATCCTTAATATCCACAGAAAATTTCTTTTCACTTGCCTTAGCCTGTGCCTCAAATATCTCCGCTACTTCCCATGCTACAGCGCTAAGCGAAAAATGTTCCTTGTCGGGAAGCGGAATATCTTCATCAAGCCTTGAAAGCTGAACAAGCTCGCTCACAAGCTTACTCATTCTACCGGTCTGCTTCCTGATATTATCCAGCCATTCGTCATCCTCACGTTCCATGCTAAGGACATCCAGACTTGTACTTATTGACGTAAGCGGAGTTTTCAATTCATGGCTTGCATCCGTAATAAACTGCTTCTGCCTTCTGATATTGTTTGCAATAGGGCGTATCGCCCTGTTTGAGAAAAGAACTACCAATATAAATACAAGTAAGAGACTTACACCGGAAACCGCAATCGTCAGTGTCCTTAAAGTATGCATAAATTGCAGCTCTCGCGTGGAATTAAGAAAAACGATTACTGTAGAATCTCTATACTTTACTTTTCCAAATCTGAATTCATTTTTATATCCACGTTCTTTTTTATCCAAATAGACTTGTTCTGCAAGCTGCTTTGCTCCCGAGGCATCAACTGAAGCAACAAAATCAAGCGAAGTTGACATTACATTGCCATCCTCATCAAGCCGCGCGACAAAGAAACGTGTCATATATCCTGCTTCCGCATCCGGTGAACCTCTAAAAGGGCCATCCGGAGGAGCCTGCGGTCCGGGAACAGCCTGATTGTCGCCGCCCCCCGGCTGTCCGTTATTCATTCCGGGATTCGGCGGCTGTGGCTTTTTCTCCTCAAATTCATAGATAGTCATAATAGTTTCATCAAGGCGCTTTGTTACAGCTCTGTAATTGATAAGATTTACAAGAAATGCAACCATAAGTATTACTGCCAAAAAAGCCGCCATAGCTGCGATTATCATACGGCAACGCATTCTTTTCAGCATGAGGTCACCTCCAGTGCATATCCGATGCCACGCATTGTCTTTATTTCCACATTTGCCTTAATCTGCCTTAACTTCTTTCGCACATATCCTATGGTAGTCCATACCACGTCTATGTCGGATTCCGTATCATAACCCCATATTTTTTCCATCAGGTGCTCTGTTGAGAATGCCTGCCCCGGATGAAGAACAAAGAGTTCCATAAGTTGGAACTCCTTATTGGTAAGCTTGACGCTCTTTTTACCTACACTTATTTCGTACTTATTGCTATCGAGAACTATATTTCCGATACTCTGAACAGAATCCTTGTAATTCTCGCTGCGGCGTCCCAATGCCTTAACTCTTGCTATCAGTTCACTTGTAGCAAAAGGCTTCGGTAAATAATCATCGGCTCCCGCTTCAAGCCCCGCAACTCTGTCCTCTATCTCAGCTTTGGATGTAAGGAGCAGAACCGGCGTCCTGATCCCGTTCTGTCTTATAAGCGACAAGACTTCAATCCCGCTCTTTCCGGGCATCATAATATCAAGAACGATCACTTCATATGAACCTTCTTGTATATAATCCCACGCATCATCTCCGTTATGCACAATATCTACGGAGTACATTGCTTTCTCCATCAGGAGTTTAAGCGCTTTCGCCGTTGCCACCTCATCCTCTGCAATCAAAATTCTCATATACGCCCTCATTAAACGTTTTTACATCTTTAAAACATCTATAAATTAATAATATGATGCAAATGGAAAAAGGTCAAAAGCTATGACCAACTAACCGTTTCAGGTAACCTCCAATAAAGAGGATGCATCTTCCATTATTGGAAATTGCATCCTCTCAAATTGTTAGCTATATTTTTCATTTTGATCATGATCAGAGTTATGCGAAATTATCAACGCTAATTCTGCTTCATCTCCAACGTTTCCGTACCTAACCGGTATATTACCTTCCTTTACGCACTTTTTAAAGAAATTGGCATAGTCTAGTTTTAATTCATAATCAAATAAGACTAACTCATCAATTATTTTTTTTTGTATTTCATTGGTTTCCATATAATTCTTATTGCTAAAAAACATAAGATATTTCCGTTGTTTTACCTTCAACAGTCTAAGTACTTCATCTAATGAATCCGATTTAAATCTGGCTATTCCCGAATAATACAATTTACCCGCTTTCTCTATTTCAAATTCATCTCCTAACTCAAATTTATCTATATCAAATTTATCGGAGATTTTTTTCCAACATTTCTTATATCGTTCAACTCTTGATTTTATATCCATCACTTCTTCATTGCATATAAGATAGAAGAAAGATTTATCTGTATCAGGAATCTCAGAAGAAATCCAACTAATACACTTTACGATGAATTCTGAATAATCACTAATATGTATTGCGTTATAACCTTTGACAAAACAATCACTTAATGTACCATCAGCACAATTCTTTAACCAAGAATAATAGTCATATATATTTTTTTCTTCAATCCAATCTTTCATCATATTCTCCACTTATAAAAACATTAATAATCATAATGATTTCCTGCCGGGTCATTAAAATGTGGTCCTCTATTCTGGACCGGATCATCCGGGAATTCATGCCCAGCTGAATCGTCACGTATCACATTATCCTCTCCAAAATCATAGCTTCTTCCAGGTTGAAGTTCTCCTCGTTTGTTGTAGTTTTTCCCTTGTTTTGGTTGTTGACTATTTGGTATTCCATTCCTTCTTTTTGCTTCTCTAAAAGCGCCTCTTCTTTTTGCGCCTTCCGGAGTAAGATTGGGAGGTCGGGTGCCTACTTTTTCATCATTATTGCCATTATTTTTCTTCCCCTGATAAATCTTCGGCTGTTCTTCTGTCGGAGACTTGGGCATTATTTCTCGCCCGACTTCCTTTTTTTCCACATTTCCAGACGGAATATCTGTTACTGAAGGCCCCTGTGGTACGGCGGTCGGTCCTTCGATTATAGTTTTTTTGTCTTCTTTAGGCGGAATCTCAATAATATGGCTATTTTCTTCTTTTTCCTTTGGCGAAACAAACCTTTCAAAACCACGTTTAATATCATGTGAACAGGATAAAACAAAACAAATTAAAAGAACAAACGCAGTTATTGCAATAGCCCAAGGCTGCGAAGCACCAATAGCTTTAATTGCTGCCGCAACTATTCCATAAATTACATCCCATGAAATAGGCCCTATAGCAGCTGCTGACACCATCGAAGCCGAACAATTTTGTACTAAAACTTTTTCATCTTTACTTTTACAATTTAGTAACGCCAGATTAGTTGCAGTCTTTATTATATTAGCATCAATAAGTGCATGTTTGTCATATTTTAATCCCGAAAGCTTAACGATATCTTGTATATCAGCTTTGAGCTTATTTGCATCAACTACAGCATTTTTTACGCCGAGTGTGTTAAGCCATACCGCCTGCCGTTCTACTTCAGTCTTAAACACAGTCATTCCTTCAAGCGCAGTTGCTGTAGCTTTCATATTCTTTTGCAAATCATAAGAATGTTCTTTTATCATGGAACGCTTCATATGTTGTCTGGCATCTTCATTGAAGTTTTCAAACTTCCGTATGCATTTATCCATAAAGCCACCATGACAGCATAATTCATCATATACTTCCATGGATCTGCGGTAGTTGGGCTGAGTAACTTCCCTTCCATATTTCCCATAGTAATTCTCTATTTCCCGCGCCATGCATTCGATATCATAGCCTTCGTGTTCAAGTTCGTCGTAATAATCCCTATAATCACGCTTGATAAATTCCAAAGTTTCAGAATCAATACGTGCTTTGGGCGAAGAATCAACCTGTTCTCTGAACATATCCCGAACGTCGGTGCATTTATAAAAAAGCTCTTTTTGAACTTCCTTACTCTCTACATGAAATTTGTCAAACTGTTTACGGTCAATGAACTCTTTTGATGCATTGGCTGCTTGACCTACATAAGTGGTGTTATGGTAATATTTTCCATATCCGTTCTCAAGTATCTTCGCATCTGCGGTGTACCTGTCCATATCATGTGCAAGGCAATCAATAAATCTATCGAATTTTTCTGCATCAAATCTATTAACGTCACTTGCAGAAAAATATCTTTCGTCCTCGTAAAATAACCCCATCTATATAAAACTCCATCCTTAATAATCATCTTCAAGCGAGCAAAGTTCTGCTTCAAGCTCACTATTTCTGTGTTCGAGTTCTTCTATAAGCTCATATATCCTATCTATGATGCTTTGAATATCTGACAATAGCTGATCTGTTTCACCAAGTCCCATAGCGGTTCTTCTACAGATTTCTGCCCGGTACTCTTCAACTTCACGCTCAAGACGTCCCCTAAATACATCTCCGTGAGTTATATCATAAGATCTTGTAGGTTCATGGACTTCTTCCCGAATCCTTCTTTCCTTCTCTTTTATGATCTCCGCTTTTTCCTGAAGGTCTGAAATTTCTGACCTATAATCATCAATCTTCTCGCAATTATGGCGAATCTCACGCTCGCATCCATAGCGGAGCGTTTTTTATTTGATATGAATTTCGGAGAAATTCATATCAAATAAAAAAGACCGAGAATCATTGCGATTTCCGGTCTTAAACTATTTAATAGTTGACGTACACAGACTGATAGGCTGTGGCTAAATCATAAAAGGGCTGAAACAGCCCCTTTAATTATGCATTATTCTCTTTTTCTTCTTCAAGTTTTTTTATAAGCTTATCTATTTCTTCTTGTGATAACATAGTAGAACTATTACTTACTTCTGCCATTCCAATCCCTCTTTTCTCAAATTTAAAACAAAAAACCAATCGATATATTTATATCACACGATTAATCATAAAGAAATCGATTTAATAAAACTTTCAATTTTTCCACAAATGAACTAATTAGTTAATGGAATTTGTGATTTCTTTTTGGACAATTTGCTGATTGGAATGAAATAATATTTCTATTCACAGCTGTAAATTTCACTGTATGGCTATAAGGCGGATTTTCGCAGTATTTGCATATGTTGCTATATTCAAGAGCAATAAAAAGACTAAGCTTTTCATTCTGTTTTCGCTCCAACTGTTTGAGCCCATTCATGGGCAAGTTTTGGAGCGAAGAATGAAAAGCTTAGTCTTTTTTTGCCTTGAATATCAACATATGCAACAACAAGAAAATCCGCCTTATAGCCTACATAAAACTACAGCGTTGAATATCCAAATCCGTTGCAGATCGCATCGACGGGAATTCCGTTTTTGCACATAGGACAGGAATCCTGTGGAGCAGTCGAATAATCCGGAAGATCGCGTATCGTAAACAACGCGCGGATCGGAATATTCTCAATCTGGGTGGCCAAAGAAAAGATAGCCGATATTCCCACAATTTCCCCTTTATAAAATCTTATGGACTCAAGCGCACTCTTCAATGTTCTGCCGGTTGTTGCGGAATCGATGAGAATAAGCACCTTCTTTTCATTTATCATGTGCTGATTATTCTCACGAAACATTATCTGACCGTTGACATTGTACTCCGGAGCCGTAATATACATGGATTTATGCGAATTCATGGATAGTATGCCCGCTTCAGTCAGCTTATTGGCCATGTACGAGCCAACTACTTCCATCCCATCAAGACACAGGATCGTATCTATAACATCGGAAGCCATGTACATCTCAGCCAGCGATTCTCCGGCCGCACGTGCCTCTTTCATCCTGGCTTTGGTATCGCAAAGATCGATATAGTAATTAACATGGGAATTTGGGGTTATGAAATGCCCCTTTGTATAACGAAGAATTACGTCAGTATTTCCGGTGTATTCAAGCTTTTTGTATCCTTGCATATGTACCCTCCTATGAGCCATTGGCAAACAACAAAAACAACCTAACCACTACTAATTCATAACACTGAAAAAAGAAATACTATATTTAATTCTATTATAATTTATATTTTACTTCAGATGCAATTATAGCCTCTATTTATAAGGATATTTTCAACCTGGGCGGTGTCATCCGTATGGATCACCATGATAGGAAGACCTGAATCACGGTTAAAAGAAAGATATGTGTAATTCACATTTATATTGCTGTCAAACAATGTTTTTAAAATCTTATCCAAAGATCCGACTTCATCAAGACACTCAACGGCAAGAACAGGAGTTGTCTTGCAAATGTAGCCTTCGCTGCTGAGTACTTCAATGCTCTTTTCAGGATCTGAAACAACCATTCTTATTATTCCATATTCTGCAGAATCATTGGTTACCGATCCAAGAATATTGATTCCGTTTCTGCAAAGAATACCTGTAACATTCTGTAAGCATCCTTTTTTATTTTCTGCATAGATAGATATTTGCTTTAACATATAATTGCTCCTCTTCCTGTTGATTTATGCATGTATTCTAACATTGCACTTTATTATTGTCCAGTGTAAAAGAACTCCTACACTCCTCAAAATTTCCTCGTATTCAAAAAGAAAAACGAGGCTACAAGCATTATATAGCCTCGCTTATCGTAAATTTATTAACCTTCGCCCTCTTCAAAAGCTTTGTTCACCGCTCTCAAAACATCCGAAGTATTAAACGGCTTAACGATAAAGTCTTTTGCTCCCTTTTTTATTGCCAGGACTATCATTCCTTCATATTTCTGGTCGGAACACATGATAACACGTGCTTTTGGATCGTATTTCCTCACAGCGACCAATGCATCTATCCCGTTCATCTTAGGCATATTTATGTCAAGAACCATAAGATCGGGATTCTTTTCTTTATACATATCGACTGCTTCGTCCCCGGTAACGGCTTCGCCTACAATATGATATTCTTCGGAGCTAAGCGCATTCTTTATCATCTCTCTGAATAATGCTGTATCATCTGCTATCAATACCTTCTTCATAACGTGGTCTCCTTTATTTGAAACATCAACGAATTGGCACGATTTGACTTTTGACACCTATATCATATGATATACGGATTGCTCCATGACTTTCGTCACCTATATCATATATATATTATGTCTACAAAAACGTACATTTTTCAAATAAAATATTGATAAATATAGCACGATTTTTCAGCTTATTTTTTGTTGAGTCTGGCTAAATCCGCCTGTCTTATGCGGGCTCTGCTTATCTTTCCGCTGCTTGTCCTCGGAAGTTCTTCAACAAACTTTATTATTCTGGGATACTTGTATATAGCAACACGCTTTTTTACAAATTCCTGAATCTCGGTTCCAAGTTTTCCGGTATCTTCAACACCCTCTTTTAGAATGATGCTTGCCTTTACGACAGCTCCTCTGTTTCTTGAAGGAAATCCGGTGACGGCGCACTCAAATACCGCAGGATGGCACATTATAACATCTTCAACTTCAGAAGGTCCGATTCGATAACCGCTTGATTTTATAACATCATCATTTCTTCCTATGAAAAAGAAATGACCACTCTCATCCATTATTGCCTTATCCTTTGTATGATATACTCCGCCGCGCCATACTTCCTTATATAAGGCTTCATCGCCAAGATACCCTTTGAAGATACCTATAGGTCTTTTGCCCTCATCGGGAATAATGACTATCTCACCTTCTTCGCCGACAGCAACAGGCTTATTATCCTCATCTACCAAAGCCACATTGTATAGCGGTGAAGAAATACCGATAGAGCCCTTAACCTGCTCTTTTCCGGCAGGAGTGCATATCTGAAGTGCAGTCTCCGTCTGGCCGAATCCTTCACGAATACGGATTCCCGTCATGGCAAAAAACTTCTCCGCAACTTCCTCAGGCATAGGCTCACCTGCGGTTGTTGCAGTATGAAGGTTGCTAAGGTCGTACTGCGAAAGGTCTTCCAAAATAAAATACTTATATATTGTGGGAGGAGCGCAGAATGTATTTATCTTTTCCTCCGAAATAAGCTTAAGCAGGTCGGTTGCATAGAACTGCTCATAATCATAGACCATTATGGCCGTTCCCATAAACCACTGTCCGTAGAGCTTACCCCACGCGGACTTGGCCCATCCGGAATCTGCAACAGTCAGATGAAGACCGTCATATTCAACACCGTGCCAGCATTTTGCTGTATATATGTGTGCGATTGGGTAGGAGAAATCATGTATCACCGCTTTGGGTGCTCCGCTTGTACCTGATGTAAAATAGTAAAGCATATTATCATTTACATCGGTCTCTATCCTATCAAGCTCTGCAGACGCATCTTCCATGATCCTGTCAAAAGAAACAGTGTTCTTATAACTGTCTCCGACTACGATCTGAATGACGTCTTTGCCCGAAACTGCGCGCTCCACTTTATCACAGATCTGTTCCGAATTGACACAGATCACTGCCTTTGCTCCGGAAATTTCAATTCTTTCCTTGATGTCCTCCGACGATACCATGTGTGATGTCGGTATTGCTACGGCACCAAGTTTATGGATTGCAAGTATGCTTATCCAGAATTCGTAGCGTCTTTTCAAAAGAAGCATTACCGGATCTCCACGCTTTATTCCAAGTGCGCTTAAAGCGTTTGCCGCCTTGTTTGTAAGGATCTTAAGATCTCCGAACGTAAATCTTGTATCTACGCCGTCCGTGCTCCTGTGAACCATAGCAAGCTTATCCGGACATTCATCGGCAAATTTATCAATCACATCATATGCAAAATTGAAATTATTGTCACAGGTGGTTTCAATACCTACTATATTTCCGTCTTTGTCACATTTTTCCTTATAGTATCTTTGATATATGTTAGTCATATTTGCCTCTAATATCCGACTCTTCTGAATTTTTCATACCTTAGATCCGTAAGCGTATCGATATCCGTATCCATCAACTTCTTGAGTTCCGCATATATGTCGTTTTCTAAGTTTTCAAAAGCATCATTGCTACAAATCTTATCTATAAGTCCCAGTTTGTACAGCTTATCAGCCGTAAGGTTCAGTGCATCCGCGACCACATCCGCTTTTTCTGTGCTCTTCCATAAGATATTCGCACAGCTCTCCGGTGATACCACGCTAAAGTACGCATCATCCAGCATCCAGACTCTGTCCGCGTGCGAAAGAGCAAGTGCACCGCCGCTTCCGCCTTCTCCTATCACGATTGATAAAATAGGCGTTCGAAGATCCGACATCTCATAAAGATTCTCGGCTATGGCTCTTCCCTGCCCGCGCTCTTCGGCGTCCACACCGCAAAATGCACCCGCCGTATCAACAAAGCACACTATCGGTCTGTGGAATTTTTCCGCCTGCTTCATAAGCCTCAAAGCTTTCCTGTATCCCTCGGGATGAGCGCTTCCGAAATTGTGAGCTATTCTGTCCTCGGTATTTTTGCCCTTTTCAATCCCGATAACCGTTACAGGCATATCTTTTATCATTCCTATACCTGCTATAACAGCCCCGTCATCACCAAAATATCTGTCACCGTGAAATTCAATAAAATCACCGATAACAGCATTCATATAATCGATTGCCGTGTGCCGGTTGTCACTCCGCGCACCGAGCACAATATCATAATCTCTCATATCTTCCTCTTGTATTTACTCAGACACTATGTATCTTGAGTATCTTTTCAAGGTAATCCCTTTGCTTGTCTCTTGTTACGATGTCATCTATAAATCCGCACTCCAGAACTCTCTCTGCCTTCTGGAATCCTTTGGGAAGCGCCCTGTTAAGAGTTTTCTCAACAACCCTGGGGCCTGCAAATCCTATTCTTGCTCCCGGCTCTGCAAGCGTTATGTCCGCAAGCATCGCAAAGCTTGCATCAACTCCGCCTGTCGTCGGATTGGTCAAAAGAGCTATATACAGATTTCCTGAATTATTATGTCTTTTAACCGCAGCAGAAACCTTGGACATCTGCATAAGAGAGATCATCCCCTCCTGCATCCTCGCTCCGCCCGAAACGGTGACTCCGATAACCGGAAGATTATTCTCCGTAGCATATTCAAAAATACTTGTGATACGCTCTCCCACAACAGCTCCCATAGAACCCATCATGAAATTTGCATCCATTGCAAAAATACATGTCCTGTATCCGCCGATTGTTGAAACTCCGCAGATAACTCCCTCGTTCTCACGGCTCTTTTCCCTTGCCGCCTGGAGCTTACTGTCATACTCCGGAAAATCAAGGATATTTCTCGATTCAAGATCTCCGAACAATTCCACAAAACTTCTTTTATCCGAGAGCATCAGTATTCTGCGTCTTGCTCTTACAGGAAAATAATATCCGCAGTTCGGACATACAAAATTATTTTTTCTTATCTTGGCTACGGCTGTTTCCTTCTGACATCTCTTACAGGTAACCTTCCTGCTTCTGTGCTTTACATCGCCGTATTCAAGCTCATTATTTGCTTTTAAAAAAAGACTTTTTAATTCCATAGTTTACAAAACCTTCTGACATATTCCCGTGTCATAGTTACCAACTACAAACTTTACATTGTCCATGAATTTCATGTGCATTTCTCTGTTGTTGTCAATTCCGACAAGCACAAACTCAGAGAGTGCGCTCTTCATCTTACGGATCGCACCGTCTCTCGTATCTGCACAGACAATAAGTTTTCCGAGCATGGAATCATAGAACGGCGTTACTTCATAGCTCTGGTAAAGCGCCGAATCAAATCTGACATCCACACCTCCCGGTATATGAAGAAGCTCAACCTTTCCGGTAGACGGCTTAAAGTCCACTGAATTTTCCGCACAGATCCTGCATTCGATCGCGTGCTTACTGTGCGCGATATCTTCCTGATTAAAAGGAATATTTATTCCGGCTGCAGTTCTTATCTGCCACTCAACAATGTCTATACCGCACACCATCTCTGTAACGGAGTGCTCAACCTGAAGACGTGTATTCATCTCCATAAAGTAAAATGAATCACCTTTTACAAGAAATTCCACTGTTCCTACAGTGACATATCCGACTTTCTTGGCAAGATCCGAAGCTGCTTTGTACATCTTTTTACGTGTACTGTCGGCAAGAACAGGCGCAGGGCACTCCTCGATAAGCTTCTGATTCTTTCGCTGAACGGAACAGTCTCTGTCACCAAGAACAATTACTTTTCCGCTCTGATCCGCAAGAATCTGGACTTCAACGTGCTTTACGTTCTCGAGATATTTCTCCATAAAAATGGCATCGTCTGCAAAAGAGCTCTTAGCTTCTTTTTTTACCTGCTCAAAAGCCGGTATCAGTTCGCTTTCCTCTCTCACAACGCGGATTCCCTTTCCTCCGCCTCCGGCTCTCGCCTTGAGGATTACGGGATATCCTATCTCTTTTGCCCATCTTATTGCTTCCTTGTTGCTCTGCAGTATATCGCTTCCCGGTGTAACGGGAACTCCCGTGCTCACAGCAATCTGTCTTGCGATCTCTTTCTGACCCATTTTTTCCATAACTTCGGAACCGGGGCCTATAAGCGCGATGTCGTTTTCTTCACACTTCCTTGCAAACTCAGGATTTTCGGAAAGCATACCGTATCCGGGGTGGATTGCTTCTGCTCCCACAGCCTGAGCAAGCGTAATTATGACATTTATGTTCAAATAGCTGTCGTTTACCAAAGGGCCGCCGATGCAATAACTCTCATCAGCCATCTCTACGTGAAGTGCATCTTTGTCTGCATCGGAATATACCGCAACGGTCTCTATTCCCATCTCCTTGCATGCTCTGATAACACGCACGGCAACTTCACCACGGTTTGCTATAAGAATCTTAGAAAACATGTCACGCTTCCTCTCTTTCTCCTACTTCCGTAATGGCAAAAGAAAAATCTCCGCTCATACATTTTTTCCCATCTACAGTCAATTCCCCATGAAGTACATACATGGGATGAAAAGACCTTATGACCTTAGTGTCAACTCTGATCCTGTCTCCGGGCTTTACCATATTTCTGAAACGAACTTTATCAAGTCCCGTATAAACAGGAATAACTCCGCCATTCGCCATCTTATCCGCAAAAAGAACGCATGCTGACTGTGCCATTATCTCGCACTGTATTACTCCGGGAACGATGGGATTTCCTGGGAAATGTCCCTGTAAAAAATACTCATCGCCACGCACATTGTAATAACCTGTTGCCGTTCCGTCCTCATTGAGATACGCCTCATCGACAAGAAGCATCGGCTCTCTGTGAGGGAGTATCTTTTTCAATTCTTCTCTATTCATAAATTCCTCTTATTCAATAACAAAAAGTGTCTGTTTATACTCTACAAGTGCGCCGTCTGTAACACATACTTTTCTGATCACACCGCTCACGGGAGCTTTTACTTCATTCATCATCTTCATAGCCTCGATGGTGCACAGTACATCGCCTTCAGAAACCTTGTCACCTTCCTTGAGAGCTTTCTTTTCACCGACAGATGCATAGAAGATTCCAAGAAGCGGTGCGTTTACCGCAGTTCCGGAAATGCTTTCTTCCGCTCCCTGCGCGCTTTGAACGTCCGGAGCACTCTCCTTTTGTACCGGCGTAGCTTCTACTGCTTTTACGCTCTCGGTCTTACAGGAGTTCTCTCTTTTCATTTGAATCTTAAAGTCTCCTTCTTCGACAGAAAGCTCTGTTAAATTCAATCTTAAAAAAAGATCACCGTACTCTTTTAATGAACTCATAATTGCCCTTTCTTAATTAACTTTCTTAAAAGCTATACATGCATTGTGGCCGCCAAATCCGAGTGATGTGCTGATAGCATAGTCAACAGCAACTTCCTCAGCTTTGTTTACCGTATAGTTAAGATCGCACTCTTCATCTTTTTCTTTGTAATTGATTGTCGGAGGTATGATTCCGTCATTAAGTGCAAGAACGGAAGCAATTGCTTCAACAGCACCTGTTGCACCCATCATGTGTCCTGTCATAGACTTTGTTGAACTGATGTGGATGTCATATGCTTTCTTACCAAAGACTTTCTTTATTGCCTTTGTCTCCATCGCATCGTTAAGGTGTGTTCCTGTTCCGTGTGCATTGAAGTAGATCTCGTCGCTGTCGCTTACTTTTGCTTCATTTACAGCAGCCTGGATTGCTCTTACTGCGCCGTCTCCTTCCGGATCGGGAGCCGTGATGTGATAAGCGTCAGATGTGTTTCCGTATCCTACAACCTCAGCGTAGATCTTTGCTCCGCGCTTCTTTGCATGTTCGTATTCTTCAAGGATAAGGATTCCTGCGCCCTCACCCATCACGAAGCCGCCTCTTCTCTTATCAAAAGGAATACTTCCCTCTGAAGGATCTTCTGAAAGATTGAGCGCCTGACAGTTGATGAATCCTGCCATAGCAAGTTCATTGATTGAAGCTTCACTTCCGCCTGCGATGATAGCATCTGCATAGCCGTGCTTGATAACTCTGTAAGCTTCACCTATTGTATGTGTTGAAGTTGCACATGCGGTAACGATAGGAAGTGTGGGGCCTTTGGCACCAAACTTGATCGATACGGCACCTGCTGCCATATTGCTGATCATCATGGGAACGAAGAACGGAGAAACCATCTCAGGTCCCTTTTCATCAAGCTTTCTTGTCTCGCGGATTGTAGTATTTATTCCGCCGATTCCGGATCCTATATATACACCAAAGCGCTCTTTATCAAGTTCGCTCTCAAGGATTCCACTCTGCTCAACAGCCTGTCTTGCAGCTGCCATTGCATACTGCATGAAAAGATCCGACTTACGGATTTCCTGAACGGTGTCATAATATTTCTTTGGCTCAAACTCTTTTACTTCTGCATCGAGACTAACCTTAAGTCCTGAAGCATCAAATCTCTTTATCTTGTCAACGCCGCATTTTCCGGCCTTTAAGCTCTCCCAAAAAGTATCAATATCATTTCCAACAGGGGAGATTACTCCCATTCCTGTAACAACTACTCTACACATACATTCCTCCATCTACTTTAATAACTTCACCTGTGATATAAGAAGATCTGTCACTTGCAAGGAAAAGTGCAAGTTCAGCGATATCTTCCGGCTTTCCGAGTCTTGCAAGCGGAAGCTGCTTCTTAAGCTCCTCCGTCTGAGCTTCTGAGAGCTGCGCCGTCATCTCGGTAGCGATATATCCGGGTGCGATGGCATTGCACCTTATATTCTTTCTGCCATATTCTTTAGCTACAGTCTTTGTAAAACCTACTATTCCTGCTTTTGATGCAGCATAGTTTGCCTGGCCTTTATTTCCCATCAGTCCTACAACGGAACTGATATTTATGATGTTTCCACCTTTTCTCTTTATAAAATTACGGATAAAAGAGCGTGTTACATACATTGTTCCTTTTAAGTTAATGTCAATAACATCGTCTATATCCGCAATACTCAGTCCCGGAAGCAAGTTGTCTCTTGTTATTCCGGCATTATTTACTACTATGTCCACTCCGCCGAAGTCTGCCAGGATTTCCTCTGATACAGAAGTCACCTGATCGGCGTTCTTTATATCACACAGATATAACTTTACATCTGTACCGTTCTTCTTAAGTTCTTCGATAGCGGCCTGTGCCGTTTCATTGTCTTTTGTGGCGATTATCGCAAGGTTCGCACCGTTCTCTGCGTATTTTTTCGCAATGGCGTTGCCTATTCCTCTTGTTCCGCCTGTAATTACAGCAACTTTTCCCTTTAACATTATTTTTTCAGCTCCTCCACAACTTTATTCAATGAATCAATATCGCTCACGTTATAAATGTTTGCTCCGGGAACAGTTCTTTTTACAAATCCGGAAAGAGTTTTTCCGGGGCCACATTCTATGAATGTGTCAATTCCTTCTGCCGCCATATTGTTAAGTGTCTCTTCCCACTTAACACTGTTTGATATCTGATTCGAAATCGTATCGATTATGCCTTCTTTATCATCGGGATACGGCTTTGCAGTCATATTCGCATATACCGGAGTCTTGGGATCGTTTATGGAATACAGATTTTCGTTTCCTATCTCTTCCTGTAGTCCCAAAGACGCTTCCTTCATATACGGTGTATGGAATGGACCGCCCACCGCGAGTGCCACGAATCTCACTCCTTTTTCGGAAAGAGCTTCTTTTAACTTCTCAATCCTGTCTTCCTCCCCGGAAACAACAATCTGTCCCGGGCAGTTATAATTGACAGGATATACTCCGAATTCATCGCATAATGATTCAAGCTCACTCTTATCCATTCGCATAACAGCTATCATGCTGCCTTTCTGCGCATCTGCAGCTGCCTGCATAAGCTTTCCTCTTTTACATACCAGTCTGAACGCATCATCTTTGGCGAGCGTTCCGGACATTCCCATAGCAACGACTTCTCCAAGTGAAAAGCCGGCGATTGCATCAGGTTCAACCCCACTGTTTACCAATGCTATCGCACTTGCAATATCAGCCAGAAAAAGACAAGGCTGTGTGTTCTCTGTTCTTTTCAGCTCCTCTTCCGTTCCCGAAAACATCTGATCAAGCGTTCCGGGCCTTACAGTTTCGGCAGTGTCAAAAAACTCCTTCACTTCAGTTACATTCTCATATAGGTCTTTTCCCATTCCGGCATACTGACTCCCCTGACCGGCAAATAAAAATGCGATTTTATTCATATCTTCTCCACTTTTCTACCACTTTTCAGGCACCCATAAGTGCCATCGCCTCATTGTATATGCTCTTGATGATCTCCTCACAGGTTCCTTCGCTCTTAACGAGTCCGGCAATCTGTCCGCACATACATGAACCGTACTTTACGTCTCCGTCTATAGCTGCTTTTCTAAGTGCGCCTGCGCCCATTGCTTCAAGTTCTTCACTTGTAGTATTGGGATCAAGCTCTTTTGCCTGAAAATCTCTTGTCATTCTGTTCTTCAAAGCTCTTACGGGATGACCGAGAGACTTTCCTGTTACTATCGTGTCTCTGTCTTTTGCACTAAGGACTTTCTCCTTATAGTTTTCATGCACACCACACTCTTTTGCTGTAAGGAATCTTGTTCCCATCTGTACAGCCTTTGCTCCAAGCATGTATGCAGCAGCCATTCCTCTTCCGTCGGCAATTCCACCGGCAGCTATAACGGGAATGTTTACCGCATCTACAACCTGAGGTACAAGTGCCATGGTCGTTGTCTCTCCGACGTGTCCGCCTGATTCGCATCCTTCCGCGATAACAGCGCTTGCGCCCATACGTTCAACCATTACGGCAAGTGCAACACTGGCAACAACACAGATGACCTTTATATTTGCGCCTTTAAGCTTTTCCATGTATTTCGAAGGATTTCCTGCTCCTGTGGTAACAACTGAAATACCTTCTTCACATACAACATCCACAGCCTCTTCAATAAATGGGCTCATCAGCATCAGATTTACTCCAAAGGGCTTATCTGTGAGCTTTTTGGCCTCTTTTATCTGAGCCCTTAACTGTTCGCCGTTTGAATTCATCGCAGCGATAAGTCCAAGCCCACCGGCATTCGAAACTGCTGCGGCAAGCTTTGCATCGGCAATCCAAGCCATTCCACCTTGTATTACTGGGTATTCAATCCCAAGCATTTCGCAAACAGGATTTTTTTCCATCTTCTTAGTCCTCCAAGCGGATTACTGCTTCTCAATAAGCTCCGCAAGCTTGTCAATTGTTGTGATTTCCTGAGAAAGCTCGATCTTGCAATCAAGTTCTTCCTGCATCTGCATTACAAGTTCCATGATGTCAAGTGAATCAAGTCCGATTTCTGTAAAAGTATCAGTTGTCTTGATCTCTGACTCCTCCTTATCAAGGTACTCTGCAATTATACGTACAATCGTTGCTTTTACGTCTTTCATGTTTTTTCTCCCTTTTCTTAGATTTTTTTCCCATTTTCTGAAAATAGGATTGTTTAAACTTAATTCTCTGTTACAATAAACTTGGGTGTTACCCCCAGGTCAAGTGTTTTTTTGATATTTTTTTATCATTTAAAAGGAGGTTTCTGTGACAAGATTTAGTGATTATGAAGATGAAGACATAGAGTATTCACTGAGTGTGAGCCGGTTTGCAAAACTATGTGGCACCACAAGAGATACTCTTCGCTATTATTACGAACAAGAAATTCTTACTCCCAGAGTTGATCCAAACAATGGCTATCACTATTATTCCGCTTCCCAGATCAGCTCTTTTTTCTTTATTAACACAATGCGAAAAGCCGGTTGTTCGATAAAAGATATTCGTACTACTATTCACAATTCCAGTAAGGAAAGTATCTCAAAATTGGTAAATTCAAAAATTCTGGATATGCAACGCGAACTTTTTCTTATAAATAAGGAAATAAGCTCACTTCATCTGGCACTGTGGATCCTGGAAAAATATGACATGTGTAAACCCGGAGTGCCTTTCCTTGACATAATTCCGGACATGAGTTTTTCGTCAACGAAAGTTAAAGACAAGTCCTCATCGTACCATGCCGCCGATGTTGCCAAAGAGATCTCAGCCCACTTGGCAAGGGCGAATTCCGACTCATCATTCGCCTCATTTCCTTCGGGTGTTACTATCGGATATAAAGACCTTATTGCGGGTAATTACGTATACAACAATATATTTACTTTGTCATTTTTGCCTGCTGACAATATTGACACATTCCCGCTTCCGAGCAGAAAGATCATAGGCTGCTATCACGATCACAATGCTGAGGGAATAGACAAGACATATAAGAAAATGGTCTCATATATAAAAAGGAACAAGCTGACAGCCTGCTCCGATCTTTTTTCCGTGAGTCTTATCAATATATATAATAAAGAAGCAGATCACACGTATTTTAAATATCTTTTTATCTGTGTTGAATAACAAACGCTCCCCACATGGGGAGTGTTTTTCAATAGTCATATCTTCTGACTTCGCAGTTATCTATTCCAAATCTTGAGAACTCTTCATTATCCATTTCCCTGAAATAAGATTCGATGATCCTTACGATTCCGTTATGCGCAACGAGTATGTATTCTTTGTCAGATTTCTTTATATCATCCAAGAGATTATATATCCTCTGCGCCAGCTGCATCATTGATTCACCGGTTTTAAAGCGGCTTGCCATGTGCTTCTTGGCTTCATGAAACTCAAGTCCGTCACGGGCCGTCGATTCATATATTCCAAAATTCTGCTCTTTAAGCCTCTGCTCTATTCTTACCGGAATCCCGGTGGCTTCGGAGATATGCTTTGCCGTATCATATGCTCTCATTAGCGGAGAAGTAAGGATTTCATCCGCCTTAATATTCTTTTCCTTGATCATGCGACCAACCGCGATTGCCTGATCATGTCCTCTTTCTGTCAGAGCAATATCCGTCGCTCCGCAGATCTTGTTCTCAACATTCCAAATTGTCTCACCATGTCGTACGAAATAAAAATGATCCATATATAATTATCCTTTAAAGCATTTATGATTTTATGGCTTTTAATCAATTATTTCACTACGTAATTGATCAAAAATCATCTTATCGGCTCAATGATATGTAAGCATCAAAAAATTTGAAATCATGTAAAATTGATGCTTGTATCACGAAGTATACGGTATATACAGCAACAAAAATCCCGTCTCTCATTAGTTTTGATGCTTCGAACACCCATTCATTTCTTGTTGAAGCATCAAAAAACATAGATACTTAAAATTTTGATGCTTTTCTCAAGTTTCTAACTTTCGACCCTTTCGACACCTATATCATACATATCATGATATACGAATTGCTCCATGACTACGTCATTCCCGCAATTCTACAAATATTCGGAAACCGCTAATTTACTACGTAAATTGCTTATTCCTCATATTTGTTCGGGTCATAAAGTCAAAATGCTTAACATGCAAGCATGTACGCATTTTTGACTTTCGACACCTATATCATGATATTTTA